>Ga0187781_10000283_pt1 | contig 36333 bp, 33 predicted proteins | sample 0715_SJ02_MP02_2_FD_132447 | JGI IMG/M metagenome (GOLD analysis project Ga0187781, IMG submission 132447) | Tropical peat soil microbial communities from peatlands in Department of Meta, Colombia - 0715_SJ02_MP02_20_MG | ecosystem: Environmental > Terrestrial > Soil > Wetlands > Peat | place... | reverse complement strand
GGCACCGCTTCGTCCGCGTACACCCCCCAGATCTCGCCGCGCTTCAGCCAGCCGCGGCGATCCTGCGCCTCGACGCGGCACCAGGCGCCGCGGCATTCCAGCAGCCGCGCGATGACGCCGGCTTCGGCGCGCGCCACCGGCGGCGCGGCGGCGTCGGGATCGGCATGGAGCGTGCGGGTCTCGCCGGTGACGATGACGGTGCGCGCGCCGGTCAGCATGCGCTGATGCACCCAGCCGACGCTGCCCTGGGAATCCCGGATCTTGCGCCAGACGTCGAACTCCTGGACGATCTCCACCGGCAGCCCTTTCTTGGTCAGCACCCAATCGATCGGGTAGCGCTCGCCCGGGCCGCTGCGCAGATTGACCTCGTCGGCGCGCAAGCTGACGAAGCGCGGCACCGGCAATGCCTGCTCGGCCGCGCCCACGGGCGAGGTCGGGCCGTGCAACAAGGCGAGCAGCGCCAGCCACCAAGGCACGCGCAGGACGGGAAGGCAGCGGGACAGGCTCTGCACGGAGGCATGCTCTAATCCCGCCCATTCCGCGGGTCAAGCCGGCCCTCTGCCGGTCCGCGCGGATGGCGTGCTAGTGTTGTGACTCCGACGGTTCGTCCCCTTAAACGTCATGGCCGGGCCGCCCGTAGGGCGAGTCCCGGCCATCCACGTCTCGCAGCGAGTGGCTGAACCACGTGGATGGCCGTGACAAGCACGGCCATGACGAATGGAAAGGTACGGAATCATTTGTCGGACACAATACACTAGGCTCGCCGGAAACGGCGGGGAGGAGCCCATGGAGTTCGAGGCTTATGCGGCCAGAGACGGGCTTGCCCTCGGCGAGCTGGTGCGGCGCGGCGAGGTGAGCGCGAGCGACTTGCTCGAGACGGCGATCGCGCGCGCCGAGGCGGTCAATCCGCGCATCAACGCCGTCGTCTATCGCTTCTATGATGCGGCGCGCACCGCGGCGGCGTCCTTCAAGCCCGCGGCCGAGCCTTTCGCCGGCGTGCCGCTGCTGCTCAAGGACATTCTCGGCGATTGCGCGGGCGTGCCGACGCGCTACGGCTCCGGCTTCATCCCGGCGGTTCCCGCGCCGGCGGACTCCTATCTCGTCGCGCGGCTGAAGCGCGCCGGCTTCATCCCTTTCGCCAAGACCAATGCGCCGGAATTCGGCCTGCCGCCGTTCACCGAGCCCAGGCTCTACGGCCCCGCGCGCAACCCTTGGGATCTCGCCCGCACGCCGGGCGGGTCTTCGGGCGGCTCGGCCGCGGCGGTGGCGGCGGGCGTGGTCCCGCTGGCGCACGCCAATGACGGCGGCGGCTCGATCCGCATTCCGGCGGCGTGCTGCGGCCTGGTCGGCCTGAAGCCGACGCGCGGCCGCACCTCGCTCGGGCCGCTCATCGGCGACATCATGAACGGCCTCGTCGTCGAGCATGTGGTGAGCCGCAGCGTGCGCGACACCGCCGCCGCGCTCGACGCCGTCGCGGGCTACGCCGCCGGCGATCCCTATGCCGCGCCGCCGCCGCCGCGGCCGTTTCTCGCCGCGCTCGCCGACACGCCGCGCCGGCTGCGCATCGCCTTCAGCACCCGTTTGCCCTATGGCGGCGCGCTCGACGCCGAGATCGCGGCGGCCACTACGGCGACGGCGACGCTGTGCGCCGATCTCGGCCACACGGTCGAAGAGGCCGATGTCGATTTCGGCGCGGCGGCGATCGGCCCTGCCTTTCTCGCCGTCTACGCCGCCGGTCTCGCCGCGACGATCGACGCCGTGGCGCGGCTCGTCGGGCGCGGCCCGCGCGCGGAGGATGTCGAGGCGATGACCTGGAATTTCTACCAGCTCGGCCGCGCCGTCACCGGCAGCCAGTATCTGACGGCGGTCGGCGCGTTGCAGCAGGCCGGCCGCGCCTTCGCCGCCTTCTTCGAGCGCCGCGACGTCTGGCTGACGCCGAGCCTGGGCGCGGCGCCGCTTCCGGTCGGGCTGATCGATTTCGATGATCCCAAGGCGAGCCTCGCCGACCCGCGCATCGCCGCTTTCGCCCATTACAATCCGCTCTACAATCTCTCCGGCCTGCCGGCGGTCTCTCTGCCGCTCCAGGTTTCGCCGGCGGGCCTGCCGATCGGCATGCTGTTCGGCGCGCGCCATGGCGAGGAGGCGCTTTTGCTCCAGCTTGCGGGCGCGCTCGAGGCGGCGCGGCCCTGGAGCGGCCGGCGGCCGGCGCTGGCCCTCTAGCCCGCTCTTTTCGCCGAGGCTGGACACCCGCGGCGCCGCTTGGTATGGGCTTCACGGGAGCCGGCCGCGAGCGGCTGGGAATGAGGGAGCCATGCCGTCGAAGAAGCCGCTGGTCATCGTCACGCGCAAGCTGCCCGACGTGATCGAAACGCGGATGATGGAGCTGTTCGACACGCGCCTCAACCTCGACGACACGCCCTTGACGCACGCGCAGCTCGTGGCGGCGGTGCAGCAGGCCGACGTGCTGGTGCCGACCATCACCGACCGCATCGACGCCGCCGTGCTGGCCCAGGCCGGGCCGCGCCTGAAGCTCGTCGCCTCCTTCGGCACCGGCGTCGACCACATCGACATCGCCAGCGCGCGCACGCGCGGCATCACCGTCACCAACACGCCGGCGGTGCTGACCGAGGACACGGCCGACATGACCATGGCCCTGGTCCTGGCGGCCTCGCGCCGGCTGGCCGAGGGCGAGCGGCTGATCCGCGAAGGCAAATGGACCGGCTGGGGGCCGACCTCGATGCTCGGCCATCGCCTCTGGGGCAAGCGGCTGGGCATCGTCGGCATGGGGCGCATCGGCCAGGCGGTGGCGCGCCGCGCGCGCGGCTTCGGCCTTTCCATCCACTACCACAATCGCCGCCGCGTGCCGGAGGCGGTCGAGCACGAGCTCGAGGCGACGTTCTGGGAGAGCCTCGACCAGATGCTGGCGCGGGTCGACATCGTCTCGGTCAACTGCCCGCACACGCCGGCGACATATCACCTGTTGTCGGCGCGGCGGCTCAAGCTGCTGCGGCCGCACGCCGTCATCGTCAACACCTCGCGCGGCGAGGTGATCGACGAGGACGCGCTGACGCGCATGCTGGTCGCCCGCGAGCTCGCCGGCGCCGGGCTCGACGTCTTCGAGCACGAGCCCGCGGTGAGCCCGAAGCTGCTCAAGCTCGACAACGTCGTGCTGCTGCCGCATATGGGCTCGGCCACCATCGAGGGCCGCATCGACATGGGCGAGAAGGTCATCATCAACATCAAGACCTTCGCCGACGGCCACCGCCCGCCCGACCGCGTGCTCGAGACGATGCTGTAATCCGCTCAGCGGACGGAGAGGCCGAGCAGCGCCAGCGCCTGATCCGGGCTCGCCCGCGACAGCGTCATCAGCGTGCCGAGCGCCACCGGCTTGGGCGGCGCCAGGATCAGCGTCAGGCTCTTCGGCCGGCGCAGGAATTCCGCAATGGCCTCGAAGCTCGCCGACAGCTCGGGCTTGTCGGCAAAGGCGCCGCGCTGCGCCTCGATCTGGCCCAGAAGCTCCTCGCGCGCCTGCTCGACGTCGCCGCCCGTCCGCGCCGCGTGGATCTTGAGCAGGCGGTCGACCAGCGATGCATCCTCATAGCGCAGCTCGAAATGCGCCAGCTCCGCCGCCATGAACTGCGCCGACAGCGCCGCCGCGTCCTGCGCGTCGAAAACCGCGGGATAGTGCTCGAGGCGCAGCGACAGCGCGAGCGCGCCGGCCTCATGCGCGCTGAGGCGCTGGTTCCCTTCCAGCACGCCCTCGGCCGCGTCGTAGCGGCTGCCGCCTTGGTAGTCGAGCACCAGCTCGTTATAGCCCGCGGCGGTCAAGGGAGGCGCGAGCGTCGCGGGCACCAGGATGGGGCCGATATTGAATTGCATGCCGCGGGAATCGCCGAGCCCGCCCTCCATGCCGAGCTCCGCCTCTTTGACGCCGAGCTCCGCGCCCGCCTTCTCGCCCGCGGAAAAATCGGCGAGATGCAGGCGCTTGACGAAAAATCGCGGCAGGCCGAGCGGCGTCGTTTCGCGGTCATAGGCGAGGTCGGCAAGCTCGAAGGAGCCGAGATGGCCGATGCCCCGCGCGTTCTTCAAGGCGGCGGTCTCGAAGGCGAGCCGGCCGAGGCTGCCCGGCAGCAGCTTGTCGAGGGCGAGATGCGCCACGCTGAGCCGCGTGCCGATCGCCGGCGCCGACGTCACTTCGAGATTGCTGAGCTCGAGCCGGTCGAGGCCGAGCCCGCTCAGCGCGCTCTTGGCGTCCGGCCCGAGCCCGGCCGGGGGCGGCCAGGTGCCGGGCGGGGCGCGGAGTCCCGCGAGATTTGCGCCGTCGATGGCGATGGTGCCGGCGTCGACGGCGAGCAGGAGCTTCGTCGCGCTCAGGGTGTCGACGAGCGTCGCCATCGTGTCGCCTGGCGCCGCCGGCGCCGCTACCCCACGGAGGTCGAGGAAATCGATGCCGGTCATGTGGAGATCGGCTATACTGGTGGTGGCGGTGCCGGGGGCGACGGGGCCGCCATCGACCAAGGCGCCATTGGCGGCGGCGAGCGAAGCGCAACGGCCCTTGTCGAGATGCTCGATGACGAGCGTCGCGAGATCGACGGTGTGGCCGCCGCTCGCGTCGATCGAGAGGTGCGCCTTGCTCGCCTCCAGCCGGTCCAGCGAGAGGTGCTTCAGCGTCTCGACACTGTCATAGGACAATGTCATAGATCCGATCCCGCCGGCGAGCCTCACACCGGTCAGCGACAGCGTCTCGGCGCTCGCGTGCAAAGCCCCCGTCGTCAGCTCGACCTGCCGCGCGCCGAGGGCGGCAAGGCGCAGATCGGGGCCTCCGCCGAAAAGGAATCCCGGCCCGCCGCCCGCGATCTCGAGCGCGGCGGCGCGCAGCGATTGCAGCGCCGGCGACGCGCTTTCGAGCGCGAGGTCGTCGATTGCAAGCCGACCTTCCAGGAGCGCGTAATGCACCGCGCCGTGGCTCGCTTTGGTGAAGGGCGGCGCGGCCAGCCAGGCATCCACCTGGCGCGCCATCCAGGCCTGCGCGAGAAATTGGGCGCCCACCGCGCCCGCGCCGAGAAGGAGGACCGCGCCGGCCAAGCCGATCGCCAATGTTCTGGTCTTCATGCGAAGCTCCACCGGCCAGGATCTGGCGGAGCTTAAACGGCGCCGGTCGGCAATTCTATCGCGCGTCGATAAAATTGCCGGGATTATTGGCCGCAGGTCGGGCAGTCGGGATCGCGGGGCAGCGTGATCTTGTGGAAGCCCGCGCGCAGCGCGTCGTACATCAGGAGCCGGCCCGACAGGCCGTCGCCGAGGCTCAGCAGCTCCTTCAGCACTTCGGTCGCCTGCAAGGTGCCGATGACGCCAGCCACCGCCCCCAGAATGCCCGCGGTCTCGCAGCGCGGCACCAGGTCGGGCGGCGGCGGCTCGCGAAAGAGGCAGCGATAGCAGGGATGCGGCGGGCCGAGATAGGATTTGAAGGTCGAGAGCTGGCCGTCGAAAGGCGAGAGCGCCGCCGCCACCAGCGTGCGGCGCTCGGCGTGGCAGACGTCGTTGAGGAGATAGCGCGTGGCAAAATTGTCGCTGCCGTCGGCGACGATGTCGTAACGCCGCACCAGCGTCGCGGCATTGCCGGGCTCGAGCCGGACGGCGTGCGTCTCGACGCGGACCTCCGGGTTGATCGCCGCCAGCGTGTCGCGCGCGCTCTCGACTTTGGCCGCGCCGATGCGCGCCGTCGGATGGACGATCTGGCGCTGCAGGTTCGAAAGGTCGACCCTGTCGTCGTCGACCACGCCCAGCGTGCCGATGCCGGCGGCGGCGAGATAGAGCAGCACCGGCGAGCCGAGCCCGCCCGCCCCCACCACCAGCACGCGCGCGGCCATCAGCTTCGCCTGCCCCGCCTCGCCGACCTCGTCGAGGATGAGATGGCGGGCGTAGCGCTCGAATTGCGCGTCGGTCAGCGTCACGGACGGTTCGGCGGGAGGTTGGGCCACCGTCCCTACATGCCCTCGAAGAGCGCCGTCGACAAGTAGCGCTCGGCGAAGCTCGGCAGCACCGTGACGATCATCTTGCCGGCCATCTCCGGCCGGGCGCCCACTTCGAGCGCGGCGGCGATGGCCGCGCCCGAGGAGATGCCGACCGGCAGGCCCTCGACGCGCGCCGCCTCCCGCGCCGTGCGGAAGGCGGTCTCGTTGGCGATGCGGATGACCTCGTCGATGAGGCCGGTGTCGAGGATCGCCGGGATGAAGCCGGCGCCGATGCCCTGGATCTTGTGCGGTCCCGGCGGACCGCCCGACAGCACCGCGCTGTCCTCGGGCTCGACCGCGACCATGCGCAGTCCGGGCTTGCGCGGCTTCAGCGCCGAGCCCACGCCGGTGAGCGTGCCGCCGGTGCCGACGCCGGAGATCACGACGTCGACCGCGCCGCCGGTGTCGCGCCAGATCTCCTCGGCGGTGGTGCGGCGGTGAATCTCGGGATTGGCGGGGTTGTTGAACTGTTGCGGCATGAAGCTGTCGGGAAAGGTCTTGAGCAGGGCCTCGGCGCGCGCGATGGCGCCGCGCATGCCCTGCGCCGCCGGCGTCAGCTCGAGCTCGGCGCCGAGCAGCTTCAGCATCTTGCGCCGCTCGTCCGACATGCTGTCGGGCATGGTGAGGACGATGCGATAGCCCTTGGCGGCGGCGACGAAGGCCAAGGCGATGCCGGTATTGCCCGAGGTCGGCTCGACCAGCACGGTCTTGCCCGGGCGGATCCGGCCCGCGGCTTCGGCCGCCTCGATCATGGCAAGCCCGATGCGGTCCTTGACCGAGGCGAGCGGGTTGAAGAACTCGCATTTGCCGAGGATGTCGGCCTTGACGCCGTGCTTGGCGGCGAGCCGCGACAGGCGCACCAGCGGCGTCGCGCCGATGGTCTCGGTGATGCTGTCATAGACGCGGCCGCGGAACTCGGCCGTCGCCGGGCTTTGCGGTCTTTCCTGCCTTTGCGCTTCCGCCATGGCTCCTCCGCACCGGCGTTCTAGGCGCTTTTGCCCTGAGGCGCAACGCCGTCGGGATCCGGCAGGAGCAGCTCGCCCTCGGCGATGCGTCGAAGCGTGTCGACGAAGAATTGCGGCTCCAGCGCCTCGATGCGGCGCGCCAGCGTCTCCGGCGTGTCGCCGGGCTCGACCGCGACCTCGCGCCGGGCCAGGGTCGGGCCGTGATCGTATTCCTCGTCGACGAGATGGATGGTGATGCCGCTCAGGCGCTCGCCGGCCGCGATCACCGCCTCATGGACGCGGCGGCCGTACATGCCGCGCCCGCCATAGGCCGGCAGCCTTCCCGGATGGATGTTGAGGATGCGGCCGCGATAGCGCGCCAGCGTGAGCGGGCCGAGCTTCCGCAGATAGCCCGAGAGCAGGACCAGCTCCGCGCCGCGCGCGGCCAGCGTCTCGGCGATGGCGCGGTCCGCCGTCTCGGCGTCGCCGAGCTTGGTCTCGCTCAGGTGATAGGCGGGAATGCCCAGCGCCCGCGCATAGGCGAGCGCCGGCGCGTCGGCGTTGTTGGAGATGACGACGGAGGCGCTGGCGCGCAGCTTGCCCTCGGCGACGGCGTCGAGGATCGCCTTCATGCTGCTGCCGCCGTGAGAGGCGAGAAAGCCGAGCTTCAGGCCGCCGCGCATCGCCGATCAGATCGTGTAGTCGAACCGGGCGGCGTACTCGCCCGCGACGCCGGCCTGGTGGGCGCGGGTGCAGAGATCCTCGATGGTGACGTTGTCGAGGCGCTGCATGAGCTGCTCTTGCAGCTCGAGCCACAGCGGCCGCACCACCTTATGGCCAAGCTCGGCGCCGCCGTCGGCCTCGATCGGATCCTCGCTGCTCTCCAGCGAGCGCACCACGCGCACGATCTCGCCGACGGTGATGCGCCGTCGCTCGCGCGCCAGGCGATAGCCGCCGCGCGGTCCGCGCACTCCCAGCAGCACGCCTTCGCGCACGAGCTGTTGCAGCACCTGCTCGAGATAGCGGCGCGGGATGCCTTGCCGGCGCGTGATCTCGCTCGACTGCACCGGCATCGCGCCGGCGTTGTAGGCGATGTCGAGCACCGCCTCGATGGCAAAGAGCAGTTTCTTGGTGAGCCGCAGCAATCAGCCCCCCGTCGAGCCGAAGCCGCCGGCGCCGCGCGCGCTCGCCGGCAAGGCGGCGACGCGCTCGAAGGCGACCCGGCTCACCGGCGCCACCACGAGCTGGGCGATGCGCTCGCCGCGCGTGATCGTGACGGGCTCGCTGCCGAGATTGGCGAGGATGACGCGGATCTCGCCGCGGTAATCGGCATCGATCGTGCCGGGACTGTTGAGCAGGGCGAGCCCATGGCGAAGCGCCAAGCCCGAGCGCGGACGCACCTGCGCTTCGAAGCCCTCCGGCAAGGCGAGCGCGATGCCGGTGGGTACGGCGGCGCGTGCCCCGGGGCGCAGCACCAGCGGCTCGTCCAGCGCCGCGGCAAGATCGACCCCGGCGCTGCCCGGCGTGGCATAGGCAGGCAGCGGCAGCCCGTCGCCATGGGGCAGCACTTGCAGCGCGACGGCGACGGCGCTCATCGTCCCGTTGCCCTGCGCGCGAAGAACCCGACGATGCGCTGCGTCAGACGCTCGGCCACCGCACGCTTGGGCAGCGGCGGCCAATCCTCGACGCCCCCCTCATCGACGAGATGAATGGTGTTGGCGTCGCCGCCGAAGGTGCCGGAAGCGGCGGAGACGTCATTGGCGAGGATCCAGTCGCAGCCTTTGCGCGCCCGCTTGTCGCGCGCGTGCGCCACCACCTTTTCGGTCTCGGCGGCAAAGCCGATGACGAGGCGCGGGCGGCGGTTGCCGGGCTTGCTCAGGCTCGCCAGGATGTCCGGATTCTCGACGAGCTTGAGCGCCGGCGGCGCGCCGTTCTTCTTCTTGAGCTTTTGCGGCGCTGTCTCGGCGCGCCAATCCGCCACCGCGGCGGCGCAGACGGCGATGTCGGCCGGCAGCGCCTTCTCGCATTCGGCCAGCATGTCGCGCGCGCTCTCGACGTGGACGACGCGCACCCCCGGCGGGTCGGGCTCGGCGGTGGGACCGGAGACCAGCACCGTCTCGGCGCCGAGCCGCGCCAGCGCCGCGGCGATGGCATGGCCCTGCTTGCCCGAGGAGCGGTTGGCGATGTAGCGCACGGGATCGATCGCCTCATGGGTGGGACCGCTGGTGACCAGCGCCCGGCGGCCCTTCAGCGCGCCGCCGCCCAGCATCTGCTCGACCGCGGCGGCGATCTCCAGTGGCTCCGCCATGCGGCCGGGACCGCTCTCGCCTTCGGCGAGCGGCCCGGGATTGGGGCCGATGCGCGCGACGCCGCGGCTTTCCAGCACCGCCAGATTGGCGCGGGTGGCGGCGTTGGCCCACATGCGCGTGTTCATGGCGGGCGCGATCAGGATCGGCTTGTCGGTGGCCAGCAGCGCGGTCGAGGCGAGATCGTCGGCGAGCCCCGCCGCCATCTTGGCCAGGAGATCGGCGCTGGCCGGCGCGACGACGACGAGATCGGCCTCGCCGGCAAGCCGCAGATGCCCCATCTCGCTCTCCTCGGTGAGCGAGAAGAGGTCGGTATGGACCGGCTGGGCGCTGAGCGAGGCGGCGGAGAGCGGCGTGACGAAGCGCTGCGCCGCCGCCGTCATGACGACGCGCACCGCAGCGCCGCGGTCGCGCAGCCGGCGGATGAGATCGAGGCTTTTATAAGCGGCGATGCCGCCTGCGATGATCAACAGGATGCGCCGGCCCTGGAGCGGCAAAGCGGACCTCCGGTCTTGCCGAAAGCTCGATGCCGCCAAGGTATAAGGCGGCGGCGGGCGAGGCAAGGAGAGCGAGGCAAACTCCCGCAGGGACAACCCGGCCGACCGCTCTGCGGTCGGCCCCGGAGGGTTCGATCGCAAAGCGATCGAACGGGTTGTCTGTCCGCGGCGCTACCAGACCGCTACGGCGATGGCGGCGAGCGCCAGCGCGATGATCCAGAGCGGCAGGCCCAGCAGCTCCAGGGCGTCGCGGCGCGCGATCTCGGCCAGCGTGTCCGGATGGAGCGGCAGGCCGCCGCCCTCGGTGACCGCCTCCCCGAGCTTTTGCAGATCCCGCACCAGGCTGGGCAGCCGCTCCAGCGTCGCCACGGCATCGGCGACGGCGTCCCTGAGCCGCGCCTCGGGTCCGCGATTCTCGCGCATCCATTCCTCGATGAGCGGCCGCGCCAGGCTCCACATGTTGACGCCGGGATCGAGCAGCCGGCCGACGCCTTCGGCCAGCACCATGGTCTTCTGCAGCAGCAGCAGTTGCGGCTGCGTCTCCATCTGGAACTGCTCGGTCACCTGGAAGAGCTGCGCCAGCAGGCGCCCGAGCGAGATCTCGGCGATCGGCCGGCCGAAGATCGGCTCGCCGATCGAGCGGCAAGCCTGGGCGAAGGCCTCGTGTGATTGCCGCGGCGGCACATAGCCCGCCTCGAAATGCACCTCCGCGACGCGGCGGTAGTCGCCGAGGAGAAAAGCCAGGAGCATGTCGGCGAGGTAATGGCGCGTCTTGCGGTCGAGCCGGCCCATGATGCCGAAATCGACGACGACGATCGCGCCCTGGGCGTCGATGAAGAGATTGCCGGGGTGGAGGTCGGCATGGAAAAAGCCGTCGCGGAACACCTGGTTGAAGAAGGCGGCGGCGGCGTTCGCCATGAGGACGTGGATGTCGTGGCCGGCCGCCAGCAGCGCCGCGCGATCGTCGACACGGGTGCCGCCGACCCGCTCCAGCGTGAGCACCTGCCGGCTGGTGTGCCGCCAATCGACCTTGGGGACGCGAAAGCTCGGGTCCTCGGCGAAGTTTTCGCGCAGCTCCGAGGCGGCGGCCGCCTCGAAGCGCAGATCCATCTCCTGTCGCACCGTCTCGGCCAGCGTCTCCACCACCGCCACCGGCTTGAGGCGCCGCAGCGCCGGCTGCGTGCGCTCGGCCAGCCGCGCCAGCCAAAAGAAGAGATCGAGATCGCGGGCGACGGCGGCGTGAATGCCGGGGCGCAGCACCTTGACCGCGACGTTCTCGCCTTCGATGGTCTCGGCGAAATGCACCTGGGCGATCGAGGCGGCGGCGACCGCCTGGTCGTCGAAGGCGCGGAAGAGCGCGTCGACCGGCTGGCCCAGCTCCGCCTCGACCATGCGCCGCGCCTCGGCGCCGGAAAAGGGCGGCAGCCGGTCCTGCAAGGCGGCGAGGTCGGCGGCCAGCGCCGCACCGATGAGATCGGCGCGGATCGACAGCGCCTGGCCGAGCTTGATGAAGCTCGGCCCCAGCGCCTGCAGCGCCGCCGCCAGCCGCTCGCCCGGGCGCATGCGCGCGAGCGTCGCGTCGCGGCGGCGGAAAAGCCGCGCCAGGCGATGGATCAGGCGGAAGGCGACGACGTCCTCGAGCGGGAAGAGCGCGTCAAAGCGCGCCAGGATGAAGGCGATCTCGACGAGGCGAAGAAGGTTGCGCCCGGCGCGCAGCACTCTTAGAGACGCCAGCCGGAATGGAGCGCGGCGATGCCGCTGGTGAGCTTGCGGAAGCGCACCTGCTCGAGCCCGGCCGCCTCCATCATCTGCGCCAGCTCCGCTGGCGGCGGGAAGCGGCGGATGCTCTCGGCCAGGTATTGATAGGCTTCGCGGTCGCCCGCCACGACGTGTCCGAGCACGGGCAGCACGGTGAAGGAATAGAGGTCGTAGACCTGGCGCAGCACCGGCATCTCCACCCGGCTGAACTCCAGGCAGAGGAAGCGCCCGCCCGGCTTGAGCACGCGCCGCGCCTCGGCGAGCGCCGCCGCGATATTGGTGACGTTGCGCAGGCCGAAGGCGATGGTGTAGGCGTCGACCGCGCCGTCGGCCACCGGCAGGCGCTCGGCGTCGCCGCAGACCCAGGCGATGCCGGCGAGGCGGCCGGCGTCGATGGCGCGGTTGCGGCCCTGGACGAGCATGCTCTGGTTGACGTCGCAGATCACCGCCTGGGCTTCGCCGGCGCGCGCGAGAAAGCGCTGGGCGATGTCGCCGGTGCCGCCGGCGACGTCGAGCAGCACCTGTCCCCGCCGCGGCGCCAGCCAGTCGATGAGCTCCGCCTTCCACAGCCGATGGATGCCGGCGCTCATGAGGTCGTTCATGAGATCATAGCGCGGCGCGACGCTGTCGAAGACCGCGCGCACGAGGCGCCCCTTGTCCTCGGCCTTGACCCGGCGATAGCCGAAATCCGTCTCGCCCTCCGCCATGGCCGGACCATAGCGCTTGAGGCGCTGAAGCGCTACACCACCAGCCATGCCCGAGCTGCCCGAAGTCGAGACGGTAAGGCGCGGCCTGGCGCTGCGCCTCGAAGGCCGGCGCGTCGCGCGGCTGAGGCTCAACCGCGCCGATCTGCGCCTGCCGATGCCGCCCGATCTGAGCGAGCGCGTCGAGGGCCGGCGCGTCGAGCGGCTGGGCCGGCGCGCCAAATACATCCTCCTCCACCTCGAGGATGGCGGCGTCGTCATCGCCCATCTCGGCATGTCCGGCCGGCTGGTGCTGTCGGAGCCGGGCAGCCTCGCGCCGGCCGATCCGCACGACCATGTCATCTTCACGCTGGAGGACGGCACCGAGCTGCGCTTCAACGACGCCCGCCGCTTCGGCCTGCTCGATTACGTCGACGCCGCCGGGCTCGAGCGCCACAAGTTCTTCGCGCATCTGGGGCCGGAACCCCTCGGCAACGAGTTCAACGGCCCGGCGCTCGCCGCCAGGCTCGACGGCAAGGCGACGCCGATCAAGGCGGCGCTGCTCGACCAGCGCGTCGTCGCCGGCCTCGGCAACATCTATGTGTCGGAAAGCCTGTTCCATGCCGGGCTCTCGCCCAAGCGGCTCGCCGGCACGGTCACCGGCGCGCGCGCCGAGAAGCTCGCATGCGCCATCCGCGACGTGCTGGAGCGCGCCATCGCCGCCGGCGGATCGAGCCTCAGGGACTATGTCCAGGCGTCGGGCGAGCTCGGATATTTCCAGCATCACTGGGCGGTCTACGGCAAGGAGGGCGAGCGCTGTCCCGGTTGCGACTGCCGGCACGGCATCCGGCGGATCGTGCAGGCGGGCCGTTCAACGTTTTATTGTAGTCGGCGCCAGCGTTGACTAGGCTTGCGCCGATGCTCGCCCGTCTCGCCCTCGTCCTGTTGCTGCTGCCGCTGGCGCCGCTGCCGGCGCTCGCCGACGGCTTCGTCGCCGGCACCGAGGACGTGCCGCTGATGCCGGGGCTGCGGCCGGTGGCGGGCTCGGCGCTGAGCTTCGACAAGCCGCAAGGCCGCATCGTCGAGGCGCAAGCCAGCGGCAAGCTGGCGCGCGCGGCGGTGCAGCGGTTTTATGCCGCGACGCTGCCGCAACTCGGCTGGAAGCCCGCCGGCGCCGATGTCTGGCGGCGCGAGGGCGAGACGCTGCGGCTCGATTTCCACGGTCCCGACGGCGCGCTCACCGTCGGCTTCACCCTGTCGCCGCGCTAGCGGCCCTGCGGAGGTTCTTGCGATGGCTTATGAAAACATAGTGGTCGAGACCCGGGAGAATGTCGGCCTCATCCGTCTCAACCGCCCCAAGGCGCTCAACGCGTTGTGCGACGCGCTGGTCCGCGAGCTGGGCCGCGCGCTCGACGACTTCGAGGCCGACGACGCCATCGGCGCCGTGGTCATCACCGGCAGCGACAAGGCCTTTGCCGCCGGCGCCGACATCACCGAGATGGCGACGCTGAACTACATGGACGTCTTTCTCTCCGACTTCATCACCAATGGCTGGCAGCGCATCACCACCTGCCGCAAGCCGATCATCGCCGCGGTGGCGGGCCATGCGCTGGGCGGCGGCTGCGAGATCGCGATGATGTGCGACACCGTCGTCGCCGCCGACACGGCGAAGTTCGGCCAGCCCGAAATCCTGCTCGGCGTCATCCCCGGCTCCGGCGGCACGCAGCGGCTGACGCGCCTCGTCGGCAAGGCGAAGGCGATGGACATGATTCTCACCGGCCGCACCATGGACGCGGCCGAGGCCGAGCGCAGCGGCCTCGTCAGCCGGGTCGTGCCGGCCGACCGGCTGGTGGAAGAGGCGCTCGGCGTCGCCCGGCGCATCGCCGGCTTGTCGCGTCCCGCGGTGATGATCGCCAAGGAAGCCGTCAACCGCGCCTATGAGACGACGCTGGCCGAAGGCGTGCGCTTCGAGCGCCGCGTCTTCCACTCGCTCTTCGCCACCGAGGATCAGAAGGAAGGCATGGCCGCCTTCATCGAGAAGCGCAAGCCGAATTTCAAGAACCGCTAGCCGGCGCTTGACCCGCTCGAGGCGCGCCGCTATAAGCGCCGCTCCCCGTAAGACAAGTTGAAAGACGGCAGGTCGGCTCATGGCCACGCATGTTTCGGCAGAAAAGCGCATCCGCCAGACCGCGCGGCGCACCGCGGTCAATCGCGCGCGGCTCTCGCGCATCCGCACCTTCGTCAAGAAGGTCGAGACGGCGATCGCCGCCGGCGACAAGGAGGCGGCGAGCGCGGCGCTCAAGGCGGCGCAGCCGGAGATGCAGCGCGGCGCGCAGAAGGGCGTGATGCACAAGAACACCGTCGCGCGCAAATTGTCGCGGCTGTCCGCGCGCATCAAGGCGCTCTGACTGTCACATGCGATACCGCGCGCGAAGATCGCGTCCCAGGTATTGACAACAACGGCACTTTTTCCCGCCGCGTCGCGCCCCGCCGCGCCTCCCCTGCGTCCTCTCTGCCACAGCCGGAAAAGAATCTGAAGCGTTCACCTTTCGGTCATATTGCAATCGAGCCACGTGCTTCGTTAGAGTTATCGATGGACGGCGATCGCAGGGCCGATACGCGGCTGAGAGCGAGGACTGCTATGCCGGCCATTGCTGACAAGCATTTAGCGGTGGGCGAGTAGGTAGAGAGTTAGCGTGCTCGTGTAACTGCGCTTACCGAGGCCAAAGATCGGCGAAGGAGAGAGTGCTCCGGCGTCGAACGGGGGAACTTGCGTCCAAGCGAGTAAGTTTCTTCTTGGGGGGATAGGGTGAAAACCAAATCTGGTCCGACGGCGCATTGCGCGTCGATAGACTATCGGGGAACTCTTCCGACAGCAGCAACAGCGCGCAGGGCGCGGCAGATGACGCGCCGTCCGGGCAACAAGGCAGCACCGCATGCTCGCACGAAGGAGTGACGGCATGGCGAAGCCGACGATGCCTGCCAGCGGCGGCGACATGCAGGCGCAATGGGCGCGCGTTCGCGGGCGCCTGCGCGAGGAATTCGGCGAAGCCGCCTTCCGGAGCTGGCTCAAATCCATGACGCTCGCCGAGGTCGACGAGAACTGCGTGCGCATCGGCGTGCCGACGCGGTTCCTGCGCGACTGGGTGGCGGCGCACTATGCCGACCGCGTGCGCGCGCTGTGGAACGCCGAGAACGCGGCGGTGACCGCCGTCGACATCTTCGTCAGCGGCGGCGCGGCGCAGGCCGAGGCCATTGCGCCGTCGGCTTCCGCCGCCCGGGAGAAGGAAACGGCCGTCCCGGCCGAGCCCGGCGAAGACAAGGAGATCGGCGCCGCGCTCGATCCGCGCTTCACCTTCGAGAATTTCGTCGTCGGCAAGCCGAACGAGCTTGCCCATGCCGCCGCCCGCCGAGTCGCGGAATCCTCGGTCGGCCCCGGCCGCTCGGTGCCGTTCAACCCGCTCTTCCTCTATGGCGGGGTGGGACTCGGCAAGACCCATCTCATGCACGCCATCGCCTGGCACATCCGCACCCACGACCCCTCGCGCAAGCTGATCTATCTCTCGGCCGAGAAGTTCATGTACCAGTTCATCCGCGCGCTGCGCTTCAAGGACACCATGGCCTTCAAGGGGCAGTTCCGCTCGGTCGACGTGCTGATGATCGACGACGTGCAGTTCATCAGCGGCAAGGACTCGACCCAGGAGGAGTTCTTCCACACCTTCAACGCGCTGGTCGACCAGAACCGGCAGGTCATCATCTCCGCCGACAAGTCGCCCTCCGATCTCGAGGGGATGGAGGAGCGCATGCGCTCGCGGCTGGGCTGGGGCCTCGTCGCCGACATTCATCCCACCACCTATGAGCTGCGCCTCGGCATCCTCCAGGCCAAGGCCGAGCAGCAGCGCATGCAGATCCCGATCAAGGTGCTGGAGTTCCTGGCGCACAAGATCACCTCCAATGTGCGCGAGCTCGAGGGCGCGCTGAACCGCATCATCGCCCATGCCCAGCTCGTCGGCCGCGCCATCTCCATCGAGAGCGCGCAGGAGGTGCTGCACGACCTGCTGCGCGCCAACGACCGGCGCGTCACCATCGACGAGATCCAGAAGCGGGTGGCCGAGCATTACAACATCCGGCTCGCCGACATGCATTCGGCCCGCCGCGCCCGCGCCGTGGCAAGGCCGCGCCAGGTGGCGATGTATCTGTGCAAGCAGCTCACGCCGCGCTCGCTGCCCGAGATCGGCCGCAAGTTCGGCGGCCGCGACCACACCACGGTGATGCACGCGGTGCGCAAGATCGAGGAGCTGCGCGCCAACGACCGGACGCTGGCCGAGGATATCGAGCTGCTGCGGCGGATGCTGGAGACCCGAGGGGCGATCTGACACCGATCCGGTGCCGGCTGCGAGCCGCCGGCCGCCGCCCGGCCGCCCCTTCCCGAGCCCGCCGGAAACCGCCCCAACGGCCGCTTTTCCGCGGTTTTCCCGGCCTTGGGCGGGTATACCCCGTCCCCCCGTTGTGCTATAGTTCCCCACCGTTCCGCTGGGGTTTTGAGGGGCCGCTGGGGCGGGGGTTTCCGGGGGCTTTCCGAAGGGGTTTCCGGGGGTCAAGGGCCGCCACAACGAGCGTGAACCCGCCGTCATGAAGCTGACCATCGAACGCGCCGCGCTGCTCCGCGCCTTGGGTCATGTGCAGAGCGTCGTCGAGCGCCGCAACACCATTCCGATCCTGTCGAACGTGCTGCTCCGGGCGGAGCACGGCGAGCTGGCGCTGTCGGCCACCGACATGGATCTGGAGATCGTCGCCGTGGTGGCGGCGCAGGGCGTGCACAAAGGCTCGACCACCGCCCCGGCGCACACGCTCTACGACATCGTGCGCAAGCTGCGCGAGGGCGCGCAGATCGAGATCGACCAGGCGGGCGACAAGGGGCAGATGACGCTGCGCTCCGGCCGCTCCACCTTCACGCTCGCCTGCCTGCCGCCCGAGGATTACCCGCTGATGGCCGGCGGCGATCTCGCCCACGGCTTCACCCTCTCGGCGGCCGACCTGAAGCGGCTCATCGACCGCACGCGCTTTGCCATCTCGCTGGAGGAGACGCGCTATTACCTCAACGGCATCTTCCTCCACGCCGCCAGGAGCAACGAGGTGCCGATGCTGCGCGCGGTGGCGACCGACGGCCATCGCCTGGCGCGGATGGAGATCCCCTTGCCCGAAGGCGCCGCCGGCATGCCCGGCGTCATCGTGCCGCGCAAGACGGTGGGCGAGCTCAGGAAGCTCATCGACGAGATCGACCAGGACGTGCAGGTCTCGCTCTCCGACACCAAGATCCGCTTCGGCTTCGGCAACGCGGTGCTGACCTCGAAGCTGATCGACGGCACTTTCCCCGACTACGACCGGGTGATCCCGTCGGGCAACGACAAGATCCTCGAAGTCCAGTGCAAGGAGTTCGCCGAGGCGGTCGACCGCGTCTCCACCATCTCCACCGAGAAGAGCCGGGCGGTGAAGCTCACCATCGAGCGCGGCAGCCTGGTGCTGTCGGCCACCAGCCCCGAGAACGGCACCGCCACCGAGGAGATCGAGGTGCGCTACAGCGCGCAGCCCCTCGAGATCGGCTTCAACTCCCGCTATCTCCTCGACATCACCGAGCAGATCGAGGGCGAGGGCGCGCGTTTCGCCATGGCGGACGCCGCATCGCCCACCGTGGTGCGCGACACCGCCGATGCGAGCGCGCTCTACGTGCTCATGCCGATGCGCGTCTGAGGGTCGCCTGAAGGGTGCGAGACGAGGCTTCCATCTCTTTGCGGCTGCTGGCGGAAAGGGGCGCCGATCCCCATATCAGCGCCATGGCGTCGACGATTCCGGCCGCTCCGGCCCGGCTCGCCGTCACCCGCCTGACGCTCACCGATTTCCGCGGCTACGCCTCGGCCCGCCTCGCGGTGGACGAGCGGCCGGTGGTGCTCACCGGGCCGAACGGCGCCGGCAAGACCAATCTGCTGGAAGCGCTCTCGCTGCTGGCGCCCGGGCGCGGCCTGAGGCGCGCCAAGCTCGCCGAGATCGACCGCCGCGTGCCGCCGGCCCGGCCCGGGCCGACGCCGCCCGGCGCCTGGGCGATCGCCGCCACGCTGGCGACGCCCAACGGGGCGGTGCAGATCGGCACCGGGCGCGACGCCCAGAGCGACGGCGGCGAACGGCGCCTGTTGCGCATCGACGGCGCGGCCGCTCGCAGCCAGGCGGCGCTCGCCGAGCACGTCAGCCTGGTGTGGCTGACGCCGCAGATGGACCGGCTCTTCATCGAGGGCAGCGCGCCGCGGCGGCGCTTCCTCGACCGCCTGGTCTACGGTTTCGACCCCGCCCATGCGGCGCGGGTCGGCGCCTATGAGCAGGCGATGCGCGAGCGCGCGCGGCTGCTGCGCGACGGCCCGGCCGATCCCGCCTGGCTCGGCGCGCTGGAGGAGCGCATGGCCGAGCACGGCGTCGCCGTGGCGGCGGCGCGGCGCGAGGTCGTGGCGCGGCTCGACGCGGCCTGCCGCGCGGCGCAGGGGCCGTTTCCGGGCGCGCTGCTGGCGCTCACCGGCGAGGTCGAGCAGTGGCTCGAGAGCCTGCCGGCGCTCGCCGCCGAGGAGGAGCTGAAGCGGCGGCTCTTCGCCGCGCGCCGCCTCGACGGCGAGAGCGGCACGACCCTGGTCGGGCCGCATCGCGGCGATCTCGCGGTGCGTCACGCCGATACCGGCGTGGCGGCGGCGGACTGCTCGACCGGCGAGCAGAAGGCGCTGCTCATCGCCGTGCTGCTGGCGCAGGCGCGGCTCCAGGCGGCGCAGCGGGGTGCCGCGCCGGTCATGCTGCTGGACGAGGTGACCGCGCATCTGGACGCCGGGCGGCGCGCCGCGCTCTTCGCCGAGATCCTGGATCTCGGCGTCCAGGCCTGGCTCACCGGCACCGAGGCCGGGCTTTTCGCCGGACTCGAGCGCCAGGGACAGTTCTTCGGGGTGGCCGACGGTACGATCGCGCCGCGCTGAACGGTAAGGAGCGACATGGGAAACACCGATCTTCCGCCGGCGGTGCCGGAGCAGGACGACGAGTACACGGCGCAGTCGATCAAGGTGCTGCGCGGCCTCGACGCCGTGCGCAAGCGCCCGGGCATGTATATCGGCGACACCGATGACGGCTCGGGCCTGCATCACATGGTCTACGAGGTCGTCGACAACTCGATCGACGAGGCGCTCGCCGGCTATTGCGACACGGTCGGCGTGACCTTGAACGCCGACGGCTCCTGCACGGTGGGCGACAACGGCCGCGGCATTCCCGTCGACATCCACGCCGAGGAGGGCGTGTCGGCGGCCGAGGTCATCATGACCCAGCTCCATGCCGGCGGTAAGTTCGACCAGAACTCCTACAAGGTGTCGGGCGGGCTGCACGGCGTCGGCGTCTCGGTGGTGAACGCGCTCTCCGCGCGTCTCGACCTGCGCATCTGGCGCGGCGGCAAGGAATACTTCATGCGCTTTCTCGACGGCGAGCCCGAGGCGCCGCTGGCGATGGTCGGCGACGCGCCGCTGCTGCCCGGCGACGGCAAGGCCGGGCACAAGACCGGCACCGAGATCGCCTTCTGGCCGAGCCAGCGCACCTTCAGCCGGACCGAGTTCGATTTCCAGACGCTGGAGCACCGGCTGCGCGAGCTTGCCTTCCTCAATTCCGGCGTGACCCTGGTCCTCACCGACGCGCGCGGCGTCGAGCCGAAGCAGATCGCGATGCATTACGAAGGCGGGCTCGAAGCCTTCGTCAAGTATCTCGACCGCTCCAAGCAGGCGCTGCACGCGGCGCCCATCGCGATTTCGGCCGAGCGCGACGGCATGACCGTCGAAGTGGCGATGGAGTGGACCGACAGCTATCACGAGACGATGCTGTGCTTCACCAACAACATTCCCCAGCGCGACGGCGGCACGCATCTGGCGGGCTTCCGCGCGGCGCTGACGCGCACCGTCAACGCCTACGCCAATGAGAGCGGCATCGCCAAGAAGGAGAAGGTGCCGCTCACCGGCGAGGACATGCGCGAGGGCCTCACCTCGATCCTCTCGATCAAGGTGCCCGATCCCAAATTCTCCTCCCAGACCAAGGACAAGCTGGTCTCCTCCGAGGTCCGGCCGGTGGTCGAGGGCGTGGTCGGCGACAAGCTCCAGCAATGGCTTGAGGAGCATCCGGCCGAGGCCAAGCGCATCGTCGCCAAGGTGGTGGAGGCCGCCGCGGCGCGCGAGGCCGCGCGCAAGGCGCGGGATCTGACGCGGCGCAAGGGCGCGCTCGACATCGCGAGCCTGCCGGGCAAGCTCGCCGATTGCGAGGAGAGCGATCCCGCGAAGTCCGAGCTTTTCATCGTCGAGGGCGACAGCGCCGGCGGCTCGGCGAAGCAAGGCCGCAACCGCCGCTTCCAGGCGATCCTGCCGTTGAAGGGCAAGATCCTCAACGTCGAGCGCGCGCGCTTCGACAAGATGCTGAGCTCGGCCGAGATCGGCACGCTCATCGCCGCGCTCGGCACCGGCATCGGGCCCGAGGAGTTCGACGCCGACAAGGCGCGCTATCACCGCATCATCATCATGACCGACGCCGATGTCGACGGCAGCCATATCCGCACGCTGCTGCTCACCTTCTTCTTCCGCCAGATGCGCGAGCTGATCGACAAGGGCTATCTCTACATCGCCCAGCCGCCGCTCTATCAGGTGAAGCGCGGCTCGGGCAAGGCGGTCTATCTCAAGAACGACGCGGCGCTCGAGGAATACTGCATCGCCGCCGGCCTCAAGGACGCGGTGTTCCGCCAGCACGACGGCGTGCAGCGCGCCGCCAACGACCTCCGCGCGCTGGTCGATCAGGCGCGGCTGATGCGCGCCCTGCTCCAGCCGCTGCAGCGCAAGGTGGGCTCGCTCGATGTGGTCGAGCAGGCGGCGATCGCCGGCCTGCTCAATCCGGCGCTGCTCGGCGACCAGGAGGCGGCGCGGCGGGCGATCGCCGATCTCGCCACGCGCCTCGACCAGCTCGCGCCCGAGGCGGAGCGCGGCTGGATCGGCGAGGCGGCGGCGAAGGAGGGCTTCGCGCTGACGCGCACGCGCCACGGCGTGAGCGAGCGCCGCGTGCTCGATCCGGCGCTGCTGCGCAGCGCCGAGGCGCGCCGGCTCGACGAGCGCACCGGCGAGCTGCAAGAGGTCTATTCCAAGCCCGGCAGGCTCGTCGCCAAGGACCAGGAGACCGTCGTCACCGGCCCCTCGGGCCTGGTGGAGGCGGTGCTGGAGCTTGGCCCCAAGAAAGGCGACATCGGCCGCTACAAGGGGCTCGGCGAGATGAACCCGGAGCAGCTCTGGGAGACCACGCTCGACCCCGATGCGCGCACGCTCTTGCAGGTCAAGGTGCCGCATGCCGACCTTGCCGAAGCGACGTTTTCGACCCTGATGGGCGACGTGGTCGAGCCCCGCCGCGACTTCATCCAGGCGAACGCGCTGGAGGTGGCGAATCTCGATGTGTGAGGAATTAAAGGGACATATTACGTAATTCGACCGGCTCGCTTACCATTGTGCTTGTGAATTAAGTATTGTGTCCTTGTAATTCACGCAAGCTCGAAGCCGGCAAGCCGCGCCGCGTTTCGGTCGAAGGTCAGCGTGCGGGAACAGCCCGCTTTGGCACCGAGCGCGCCGATGAGGGCGTCGGCGAACGAGCCTTGCCCCTCCTTAAGCGCGACCATGGCGGTGAATACCTCCCGCTCACTTTCAACGACGAGAACATCGGCCTGAAGCATGCGCTCGACGGCAGCGGCGATGTCTTCGTCCGCAAAGCCATAGGCACGCTCGAGAACCCACACGATCTCCGCCATCGCCGCGACGCTGATGAAGCCGGGATCCTGCTCGGTAAGCCGCTGCTCGATCAGCTCCGTCGCCTTTGGCGATTGACGCGGGTCGTCTTGCGTGAGGTAGCGCACGAGGATGTTGGTATCGAGTCCGATCATCGCCGCCGGCGGCGCGCCCTATCCTCACTGGCGCCGGCGGCAGCGGCCTCACTCATCTCTTGCACCGTCACGGCCCGCCGCCGGGTCCTGAGCATGCCGCGCAATGCCGAGGCGGGAAGCTTCGGCAGAAGAACCACGCTGCCGTCGGGATGCACGAAGAACTTGACCCGGTCGCCCGGCTTCAACCGGAGGTGCTCCCGGATGGCCTTCGGGATCGTCGCCTGGCCCTTGACGGTGATCGCGGACTCCATGCCGCCTCCATTACATACCGGAAAATGTAATACCGCGAGGGTCCCGCGTCAAGCCCGGGGAAAGTCACGTCTCGCCGAAGGTGAGCCTTGGCGGCTGAGGGGCGCAGCCTTACCATTGGATCCGAGCGGGTCTGCGGCGTGGCTACGTCATCGGCGCAGGGCGAATTTTTGTCGACGGTGTACACCGGCGGCGCAGGGCCGGCGCCGCGCCCGCCGCGAAAGGCCAACCACGATGAAGCCTCGCGCGCCCGCCGTACCGGGAGCCGCGCGCAATTAGCTATTGTGTCCTGGCAATTCCCTGGCCTCGTCCCCATGCCTTGCGGTGCCGCCGATTTCCGCTATTTTACGCCACCGCCGCGGAAAACCTCCGGGGGAGAGACAGGTTGCACGGTGACGTTGATCTCGATCGGCAAGTGCTCGAGCGCCTTTATCGGGGGCTGAGGCGCATCCGCCGGGTCGAGGAGGAGATCGCCCGGCTCTATCCCAGCGACAAGATCAAAAGCCCCGTCCATCTCTCGATCGGGCAGGAGGCGGTGGCGGTCGGCGTCTGCGACGCGCTGCGGCCCGACGACGTGGTGGCGCCCACCTATCGCGGCCACGCCGCCTATCTCGCCAAGGGCGGCGATCTCAAGGCCATGCTGGCCGAGCTTTACGGCAAGGAGACCGGCTGCGCGCGCGGCAAGGGCGGCTCGATGCATTTGATCGGCATGGACCGCTTCATCCTCGGCGCCTCCGCCGTCGTCGGCACCACCATCCCGCTCGCCTTGGGCTTCGCGCTGGCGCTGAAGCGGGAAGGCAAAGGGCGCATCGCGGTCGCCTTCTTCGGCGACGGCGCCACCGAGGAAGGCGTGTTTTATGAGAGCTTGAATTTCGCCGCGCTCCATCGCCTGCCAGTGCTCTTCGTCTGCGAGAACAATTTCTTCGCCATCCATACGCCGCTGGAAAAGCGCTGGGCGACCGACCGCCTGTGCGAGCGGGTGGAGACCTATGGCATCGCGACGACGAGAGTGACGGACGGCGACGTGCTGAAGATCCACGCCTGGGCAACGGAGAACGCGGCGGCGCTGCGCGCGGGACGATCGGGTCCACGCTTCCTCGAATGCCATGTCTGGCGCTGGCGCGAGCATGTGGGGCCGGGCGAGGACTATGAATCGGGATACCGCTCGCGCGCCGAGCTCGATGCCTGGCAGAAGAGCGATCCGGTCGAGCGCATCGGCGCGCGCCTCGATGCAGGTGTGCGCGCGGCGATCGACGCCTTGATCGAGCGCGAGATTGCTGAGGCCGTCGCCTTCGCCGAAGAAAGCCCCTTCCCCGAGGTCGAGGAGCTGACCGCCGATGTCTTCGCGAGCTGAAGCCGCGCCGCGGCCGGCCGAGGCGCCGGAGCGGCGGCTGCGCTATGTCGACGCCTTGAACGAGGCGGTGGCGCAAGAGATGGCGCGCGATCCCCGAATCTTCCTCTTCGGCCTCGACGTCGACGACCACAAGGGCATCCAGGGCTCGACGCTGGGATTGCAGCAGCGTTTCGGCCGCGACCGCGTGTTCAACACGCCGCTTTCCGAGGACGCCATGACCGGCGTCGCCATCGGCGCGGCGATGGCGGGGCTGCGGCCGATCCATGTGCATATCCGCATGGATTTCCTCATGCTGTGCATGAACCAGCTCGTCAACATGGCGGCGAAGGCGCATTACATGTATGGCGGCACGGTCGCGGTGCCGATGGTGGTGCGCAGCATGATCGGCAAGTCCTGGGGCCAGGGCGCGCAGCATTCCCAGGGCCTCCATGCCATGTTCATGCACGTCCCCGGCCTCAAGGTGGTGGCGCCGTCGAACGCCTATGACGCCAAGGGCTGCCTCATCGCCGCGATTCGCGACGACAACCCCGTCATCTTCGTCGAGCACCGCCTACTTTACGGCACCGACGCGGCCGTGCCGGAGGCGCCTTACGCGCTGCCCTTCGGCCGGGCTCGAGTGATGGCGGAGGGCTCCGACATAACGGTGGTCGGCGTCTCCAACATGGCGGTCGAGTGCCTGCGGGCGCGCGAGCTGCTGGCGCGGGCCGGCATCGCGGCGGAGGTCGTCGATCCCATCTCGCTGGTGCCGCTCGACGTCGAGACCATCGCCGCCTCGGTGCGCCGCACCCGGCGGCTGCTCGTCGTCGACAACGCCTGGACGACCTGCGGCGCCAGCGCCGAGATCGTCACGCGCATCCTCGAAATCCTGGGGCCGCAGGCGCTGGCGGCAGTCGGCCGCATGGGCTTTGCGCCGACGACCTGTCCGACGACGCCGTCGCTGGAGCGCGAATTCTATCCCAACCCGGCGACCATCGCCGAGCGCGCGCATCGTCTCGTGCGGCCCAAGGCTGCGCCCTGGCGGCCCGCCGCCGAGGACGCCGCGCTCACCTATCAGCTCCAATTCCGCGGCCCCTTCTGACGCATGGTTCGGCCGGCCGACATCACAAGCGGCATGTCGCCCCTCTCCGCCCGCTTGCGGGGGGAGAGGGAGGGGCCCATTGCGGAGCAATGGGAGGGTGAGGTGTATTTCCGCCGCACGATCGCGCCCGCCATCGGCACCCACCTCACCCGCTCGCTGCGCTCGCACCCGCAACCCGGCCGACCGCTTTGCGGTCGGCCCCGCTTGGGTTCGATCGCGAAGCGATCGAACGGGTTGCGCCCCCCGCAAGCGGGTGGAGAGGGTTATGGTTGGTCGTACCTCGCCGATCGGCATGTGCTCCGGCACGGGCGCTAGGAGCGAGCGATGTTCTACGAGCTGGCGGCAAGCACTTGGAACGAGGAGGAGCGGAACGCGATCCTCGAAGTGCTGGACAGCGGGCGCTTCACCATGGGCGGCCGGGTGGCGGCCTTCGAGGAGGCGTTCGCGCGCTATCACGGCCGGACCTACGGCGTGATGGTGAATTCCGGCTCCTCGGCCAACCTCGTCGCCGTTGCCGCGCTCTGCCATAAGCGCGAGCGGCCGTTGCAGCGCGGCGACGAGGTCATCGTGCCCGCGATCTCCTGGGCCACGACCTATCATCCGCTGCACCAATATGGGCTGCGGCTGCGCTTCGTCGATGTCGAGCTCGACACGCTCAACATGGATTGCAGCCGGCTCGAAGAAGCGCTGACGCCGCGCACGCGCGCGATCCTCGGCGTCAGCATCCTCGGCAATCCCGCCGCGCTCGACCTCATGCGCCGCTTCGCCGACCGGCACGGGCTCTATTTCTTCGAGGACAATTGCGAATCGGCGGACGCCGAGCTGGACGGCCGCAAGACCGGCACCTTCGGCGACATGAGCAGCTTCAGCTTCTTCTTCTCGCATCACCTTGCCACCATGGAAGGCGGCATGGTGCTGACCGACGACAAGGAGCTGTTCCATCTCTTGCGGAGCCTGCGCGCCCATGGCTGGACGCGCGACCTGCCGGCGGACACGGCGCTCTTCGAGCGCGGCGGCAACGAGCATTTCGAGGCCTATCGCTTCATCCTGCCGGGCTACAATGTGCGGCCGCTGGAGATCGCCGCCGCCATCGGCGCGGTCCAGCTCGGGAAGCTCGCGGCGATGACCGCGCAGCGGCGGCAGAACCTGGCACTGTTCCAGGCAAAATTCGCCGGCGACCGCCGCTTCATCATCCAGCGCGAGAACGGCAAGAGCTCGGCCTTCGCCTTCACCGTCATCCTCAACCCCGAGCGCAGCGTCGACCGCGAGCGCGTGTTCGAGGCGCTGCGCCGGGCCGATATCGGCTTCCGCATGATCACCGGCGGCAACTTCCTGCGCCACGACGTGATCAAGTACTATGACTACGCGACGGTCGGCGAGATGCGCAACGCCGACATCGCCCATGACTGCGGCTTCTTCGTCGGCAACCATCCCCACGACCTCGCGCCGCAGATCGAGCGGTTGCACCAGGTCCTGGACGGCATATGCAATTGAAGCGGACTAAAGGATGAGCCTTTCGATCCTCGTCACCGGCGGCGCCGGCTATCTCGGCTCGATCCTGGTGCCGGCGCTGCTGGCGGCCGGCCACAAGGTCGCGGTGCTGGACAATTTCATGTTCCGCCAGAGCCCCTTGAACCAGCTCTGCGCCGATCCCCTCTTCGACGTGGTGCGCGGCGACGCGCGCGACGAGGCGGTGCTGCGGCCGCTGCTGCGTCAAGCCGACATCCTCATTCCGCTGGCGGCGCTGGTGGGGGCGCCGCTCTGCGACAACGACAAGCACGGCGCCGAGACCACCAATTGCGGCGCGGTGCGCACCGCCATCGCCCTGATGAGCCCGGCCCAGCGCATCCTGCTGCCGACGACCAACAGCGGCTACGGCATCGGCGAGGCCGGGCAGCACTGCACCGAGGAGACGCCGCTCCGCCCGATCAGCCTCTATGGCCGCACCAAGGTCGAGGCGGAGCGCGCCGTGCTCGACCGCGGCAACGCCATCAGCTTTCGCCTCGCCACCGTCTTCGGCATGGCGCCGCGGCTGCGCCTCGACCTCCTGGTGAATGATTTCGTCTATCGCGCCGTGACCGACCGCGCCGTCGTGCTGTTCGAGGCGCATTTCAAGCGCAACTACATCCACGTCCGCGACGTGGCCCGCGCCTTCCTGCACGGCATCGAGCATTTTGAAGAGATGCGCGACCGGCCCTACAATGTCGGTCTGTCGGACGCCAATTTGTCGAAGCTCGAGCTTTGCCGGCGCATCCAGGCCCAGGTGCCGAAATTCGTCTTCCTGGAGGCGCCGATCGGCGAGGATCCGGACAAGCGGGACTACATCGTCTCCAACGCCCGGATCGAGGCCACCGGCTTCCGGCCGGCCTATTCGCTGGACGACGGCATCCGCGAGCTGATCAAGGGATACCGCATGATCCGCAACAACGCCTTCGGCAATGTGTAGGGATCGCGCCAATGGCTGAGGCAACGAGCGAAAGGCTGGATCTCGTCCTGATCAATCCCGGCGGGCGCGACCGGATCTATCAGGCGCTGGGGCAGGATCTCACGGCGGTCGAGCCGCCGCTCTGGTGCCGGCTGCTGGCGAGCTATGTCCGCCGCCGCGGCTACGGCGTCCGCATCATCGACAGCGAAGCGGAGAATTGGGGTCCCGAGACCGTCGCCGAAAGGGTGGTCTCGCTCCGCCCGCGCCTTGTGGGCATGGTCGTCTTCGGCCACCAGCCTTCGGCCTCGACGCAGATGATGGCCGGCGCCGGCGAAGCCTGCGCCGCGATCAAGGAGCGCGATCCCGAGCAGAAGCTGATCATCCTCGGCGGCCATGTCTCGGCCCTGCCGGAGCGCACCTTGCGCGAGGAGCAGGTCGACTATGCCGCGGTGGGCGAAGGCCCGCAGACGTTGCAGCAGCTTCTCGACGTGCTGCGCTCCCCCGCGCCGGAGCGGGTCGAGGGCGTGGCCGGCCTCGCCTATCGCCGGGACGGCGGGATCGTCGTCAATCCGATGCCGCCGCTCATCGCCGATCTCGACGCGGATCTGCCGGGCGATACCTGGGACCTGCTGCCGATGGAGCGCTATCGCGCGCATAACTGGCAATGCTTCGGCGATCTCGCCTCGCGCATGCCTTACGCCTCGATCTACACCTCGCTCGGCTGCCCTTATAAATGCACCTTCTGCTGCATCAACGCGCCTTTCGGCAAGTCGAACTACCGCATGCGCAGCGCCGAGGCGGTGGTCGCCGAGGTCGAGCACCTCTACCGCGGCTACGGCGTGCGCACCTTCAAGATCATCGACGAGCTTTTCGTGCTCAACGACCGCCATGTCCGCGGCATCTGCGAGGGGCTGGTCGCGCGCGGCTTCGCGCACGAGCTCAACATCTGGGCCTATGCCAGGCCCGATACGGTCAAGCCGGCCCAGCTCTCGCTGCTGCGCCGCGCCGGCATCCGCTGGCTCGCGCTCGGCATCGAATCCGGCAGCAAGAAAGTCCGCGACGAGGCGGACAAGTCGCTCAGGAGCGACGACATCAAGGGCATCGTCGAGCAGATCCAGAAGGCCGGGATCCACGTCATCGGCAACTACATCTTCGGCCTGCCCGAAGACGATCTCGACACCATGCGAGAGACGCTCGATCTCGCCAAGGAGCTCAACACCGAGTTCGCGAATTTCTATTCCGGCATGGCCTATCCGGGCTCGCGGCTCTACGAGACCGCGCTGCAGCAGAACTGGGACCTGCCGGAGAGCTGGGGCGGCTATTCGCAGCACGCCTATGACGCGAAGCCGCTGCCGACGAAGCATCTTGCCGCCGCCGAGGTCTTGCGCTTCCGCGACGCGGCGTTCCAGGAGTATTTCACCAACGCCCGCTATCTCGACATGGTCGCCCAGCGCTTCGGCCTCGAAACGCGGCGCCACCTCGAAGCGATGACGCGGCACAAGCTCCGCCGCAAGCTGCTCGAGCAGGTGGCGGTGGGCGCGGGATGAACGCCTCGGCCGACAGCAGGGCTCGGCCCGAGCCGGGGCTCTCCGGCATCGACGTGGCCGTGCTTGCGGGCGGGCTCGGAACGCGCGTGGCGACGGCGCTGGGCGAGCTTCCCAAGATCCTGGCGCCCGCCGGCGGCCGGCCGTTCCTCGAGCATCTTCTCGACTGGCTCCAGGCCCAAGGCGTGCGCCGCGTCGTGCTTTGCCTCGGCCATCGCGCGGCGCCGGTCCTCGACCATCTCCGCCGCGCGCCGCGCGCCGGCCTCGACGTCGTGTGCAGCGTCGAGCCGGAGCCGCTCGGCACCGCTGGCGCGCTCGCCCATGCCCGCCCCTTGCTGAGGAGCGACCCGGTCCTGGCGATGAACGGCGACACGCTGGCGCAAGTCGATCTCGCGGCGTTTCTCGCCGCGTTCCATGCGCGCCGGGCCGGGGTGGCGCTGGTCGGTGCCGCGGTCGATGAGCCCGGCCGCTATGGAAGGATGGAGATCGGGGAGGACGGACGGGTCATGCGCTTTCGCGAGAAGGAAGACGCCGGCGCGCCGCCCTATTGGATCAGCGCCGGCATCTATCTCTTGGGCCGCCAAGCGCTCGACGAGATCGCGGCGCTGGGCAAAGGCTCGCTCGAGCGCGATTTCCTCGAGCGCCGGCCGGCGGGCTCGATCCATGCCTTCCGCATCGCCGGGCGCTTCCTCGATATCGGCACGCCGGAGACGCTGGCGCTGGCGCGCGACGGCGTCGGCGGCTATGGCGCGGGTGCCGCATGATCATCAGCCGCACTCCCTTCCGCATCTCGCTCTTCGGCGGCGGCACCGACTATCCCGCCTGGTATCGGCGCAACGGCGGCGCGGTGCTGGGAACGACGATCAACAAATATTGCTATATCAGCCTGCGCGTGCTGCCGCCCTTCTTCGAGCACCGTCACCGCATCGCCTATTCCAAGATCGAGACGGTGCGGGAGATCGCCGAGATCCAGCATCCCGCGGTGCGCGCGGTGCTGCAACAGCTCGACATCAAGGAAGGGCTCGAGATCCATCACGACGGCGATCTTCCCGCGCGCTCTGGGCTGGGCTCGAGCTCGGCCTTCACCGTGGGCCTGCTCAACGCGATCGCGGCGCTGCGCGGCCAGATGATGCCGGCGCGCGAGCTGGCGCTCAACGCGCTCCACATCGAGCAGGACGTGCTGCGCGAGAGCGTCGGCTCCCAGGACCAGATCTGGGCGGCCTATGGCGGCACCAATCTCATCGACTTCCGGCCAGACGGCACGTTCCAGGTGGCGCCGCTGATCATGACGCCCGACCGCCGCAAGGAGCTTCAGGCGTCGATGATGCTGTTTTTCACCGGCTTGTCGCGGTTCGCGCCGGAGATCGCCGCCAAGAAGATCGCCAATTTCGCCGCGCGCGAGAGCGAGCTGAAGGCGATGGCGGCGATGGTTCCCGAGGCGGCGGCGATCCTCGGCGACGACCGGCGGCCGCTCAAGGAGATCGGCGCGCTCCTGCACGAATCCTGGCAATTGAAGCGCCAGCTTGCGGACGCCGTCTCGACGCCGGCGATCGACGAGATCTACGAGGCCGGCCGCGCGGCGGGCGCCGTCGGCGGCAAGCTGCTGGGCGCCGGCGGCGGCGGGTTCCTGCTCTTCTTCGTCGATCCCGCCAAGCGGCAAGCGCTGCGCGAGCGGCTCGCGAAGCTCATCGAGGTGTCGGTCGAGATCGGCAGTCCCGGCAGCAAGATCGTCGTCTACGAGCCTTCGGGCCTCGAGAACAGTTGATCGGGGCTTGAGAGGCGCTGTCCCGGCGGGCCGCCCTTGCTCCGGCGCAGCAGCCTGAGCGCGCGCCGCGCGACGTGAGCGAAGAAGCCGGCGGGCTTGCGCGGATAGATCGCCAGCGAGCCCGCGAAATAGAGGGCCGCGCGCAGCGGGCGGCCGGCATAGAAGGCGGTAACGGCCTCTTCCATCAGCAACGCCGCGCGGAACCGGGCCGCAGGCCAAAAACCGAGCCGGCGCATTTCCGTGCCATGCTTGGCGCGCAACCGCTTCACAGCCTCATGCACAGGCTCGAAGCGCATGCGCTCGGCGATGTAGATTCGCGCCAGCGGCTCGGCGATGACGATGAGGTCGTGCCGCGTCGTATAGCGCAGCAGCCAGTCCCAATCCTCGAGCCGGCCCAGGCGCTCGTCCAACGGCCCGTGAAGATCGAAGGCGCGGCGGCGGATGAAGGCGGTCGAGCCCGGGCTCAGATTGCAGCCGTCCCGCAGCGCCTCGCGCCAGGATCCCCGGGCCGCCGGGATTCGCGCCGCCACCTCGCGCGAGCGCTCGCGCACCATCCAATAGCCGCTGCAGCACATCAGCGTGTCGGGCGGCGCCGCAGCGAGGCAGGCCACCTGCCGCGCGAGCTTGTCGGGGAGCCATTCGTCGTCGGAATCGAGAAAGGCGATGAACTCGCCGCGGGCGGCAGCGATCGCCGTGTTGCGCGCCGCCGCGGCGCCCTGGTTCTCCGCGTGCCGCAGCAGGCGCAACCGGGGATCGGCATGGGCCAGGACGCGCGCGGCGGTTGCGTCGGTCGAACCGTCATCGACGACCAGCAGCTCGAAATCGGCGAAGCTCTGCCGCAGCACGCTGTCGATCGCGCGGCCGATAAGCGCCTCGCGGTTATGGACGGGAATGACGACGCTGACCTGCGGCACGGGCTTCAAACGGCATCCTGCTGTCTTGCGGCCGGCCGATTCCACCAGAAACGCTTGACGGACGCAACTCGCCGCCCGCGCCCTCTTTCCCCCGTCAGGACGAATGCTTCTGCGCCGGCGCCATGAGGCCGCGTTCCATCAGGATCGCCTCCGCCTCGGGCGAGAACTCTGCCGAAGGCTGGTCGCCGCCGATGACCACCAGCAGCACGCCTTTCGTCTCGCCCGCAGGCGGGCGCAGGCAATGGAATTGCCGCTGCATCTGCGGCGGCACCGAGATGACGTCGAGCGGCTCCAGCTCGACGAAATCGTCGCCCTTGTCGCCTTCCCAGGTGACGCGCCAGGTGCCGACCACCGGCATGAAGGTCTCGTTGGTGTCGTGATTGTGCATCATCACGCCCTTGCCCGGCTCGGCCTCGACGAAGGCGATGCCGAACCCGGCCTTCAAATGGCTGATAGAGGGCTTCGCCTGGTCGCCCACCGGCGAATAGGCCCTGACGTCCGCCGAGGCTTGCGGCGGCGCAAAGCCGATGACATTGACCAGCGTGCGCTCATAGCCCGGCACGTGGCAATCGGGCAGACTGTGATCGGAGCGGTAGAGATCCCTGAAGCGCGCGACGCATTTCATCATCTGCTCGCGCGAGGGCCTGGTCACGGGGATCGGCATGGTTCCTCCCTTTGGCATGTGTTTTGCGGAACTATGCGTCCGGCCTTCTTGGCTCGCAAGCGCAGCGCTTAGGTAGCAACCAGCACAAGGCTGCGAATCACCCCACCTCACCCCACCTCACCCCGCAACCCGGCCGACGGCTCTGCCGTCGGTCCCACTTGGGTTCGATCGCGAAGCGATCGAACGGGTTGCGCCTCTCTGCCCCATTGGGGCGGAGAGGGAGGGACCCGCGTAGCGGGAGGGTGAGGTGGGGGCGATGATTTTATCCGTTGTTTCGCGCGTTTCTGCTTCCATCGCGCCTAGCCTGCGGCCTGCAGCGCCCGCCAGAGCCGCTCCGGCGTTGCCGGCATGTCGATGGCGGTGACGCCGCGCTCGGCGAGCGCGTCGATGACGGCGTTGATCACCGCGGGCGGCGCGCCGATCGCGCCGGCCTCGCCGCAGCCCTTGATGCCGAGCGGATTGGTGCGGCAGGCGATCACCTTCCAGCGGAAATCGAGCGACGGCATCTCGCCGGCGCGCGGCATGGCGTAGTCGGTGAAGGAGCCGCTGAGCAACTGGCCGTCGCGATCATAGACCACGCGCTCCAGCAAAGCTTGGCCGATGCCCTGGGCGATGCCGCCATGCACTTGGCCCGCGAGCAGCAGCGGGTTGATCACCTCGCCGAAATCGTCGACCACGGTGTAGGCGACGATCGCCGCGGCGCCGGTCTCGGGATCGATCTCGATCTCGCAGACATGGCAGCCATTGGGAAAGGTTGCGACCTTCGGCGTGAATTCCGCCGCGCCTTCGAGCTTTTCGGGCCCGGCGGCGCGGGCGACGGCGAAAATGTCGATCGTCCGGTCGGTGCCGGCGACGACGTAAGCGCCGGCACGAAACTCGATATCGGCCGCGGCCGCCTCGAGCAGATCGGCGGCGAGCTGCTTTCCCTTGTCGATGGCGACGTCCGCCGCCATCCGCGCGGCGACGCCGCCCACCGGCACCGAGCGCGAGCCGCCGGTGAAGCTGCCGCTCTTCATCGCCGCGGTGTCGCCCTGGCGCAGCGTGATCCGCTCGAAGGGAATGCCGAGACGCTCGGAGACGATCTGCGCATAGGCGGTCTCGTGCCCCTGGCCGTTCGATTGCGTGCCGACGAGGAGCGTCACGCCGTCACCGGGCTCGAAGCGCAATTGCGCCGGCACCCCCGGATCGCCGCCGCAGACTTCGATGTAATAGCTGAGGCCGATGCCGCGCAGCCGGCCGCACCGCGCCGCTTCCGCCTTGCGCGCGGCAAACCCGTCCCACTGCGCCGCGCGCAGCGCGGTGTCGAGAAGGGCGGCGAAATCGCCGCTGTCATAAGTGTGGCCGAGCCCGGTCTTGTAGGGCATGGCCGCGGCGGGAATGAAGTTGCGCCGGCGGATCTCGGCGGCGCCGAGTCTGGTCTCGCGCCCGGCGCGGTCGACCAGCCGCTCCAGCATATAGGCGGCCTCGGGCCGGCCGGCGCCGCGATAGGCGTCGACCGGCACGGTGTTGGTGAAGACGCCGGTGACCTCGACGGCGGCGGCGGGAATGGCATAGACGCCGGTCTGCATGCCCTTGCCGGCCTCGGTCGGGATGAAGGGGCCGAAGGTCGAGAGATAGGCGCCGAGATTGGCCAGCGTCGTCACGCGGATGGCGAGGAATTTGCCGTCGCGGTCGAGCGCAAGCTCGGCCTTGGTCACGTGATCGCGGCCCTGGGTGTCGGAGACGAAGCCTTCGCTGCGCTCGGCGATCCAGCGCACCGGCCGGCCGAGGCGGCGCGCCGCCCACAGCACCATGACGTATTCGGGATAAAGGAAGATCTTCATGCCGAAGCCGCCGCCGACATCGGGCGTGATGACGCGGATCTTGTCGGGGTCGGTGTCGGGCAGGACGGCGCCGGTCAGAATCTCTTTGAGGAGATGCGCCCCCTGGCTCGAGGCGTAGAGCGTGTAGGCGCCCGCGGTTGCATCATAAACGCCGATCGCGCCGCGCGGCTCCATCGAGTTGGCCACGACGCGGTTGTTGACGAGCTCGATGCCGACGATGCGCGCGGCCGTCGCGAAAGCCGCGTCGGTCTTCTGCCGGTCGCCGTCGGTCCAGACGAAATTCACGTTGCCCGGCGCCTCGGGCCAGATTTGCGGCGCGCCGGGCGCCACGGCCGCCGCGACGTCGACGACCGCCGGCAAGGCGTCGTATTCGACCGCGATCCGCTCGGCCGCGTCCTTGGCCTGATCGCGCGTCGCCGCGATCACCAGCGCCACGCCGTCGCCGACATGGCGCGCCCGGTCGGTCGCCAGCACCGTGCGGCGGGGAAAATTCTGCGGCGGCGTTCCCGGCTTCACCGCGATCGGCGCCAGGCACGGCACGGGGCGCACGCCGTCGGCCACTGCGTCGGCGCCGGTCAGCACCGCGAGCACGCCCGGCGCGGATTTCGCCGCGGCGGTGTCGATCGACCGGATCGCCGCACGGCCATGAGGCGAGCACAGGACATAAGCGAAGACCTCGCCCGGCAGCGCGATGTCGTCGAGATAGCGGCCGGCGCCGGTGATGAAGCGGCGGTCTTCCTTGCGACGCACGGGTTGTCCGATGCCGAATTGCACGCAGCGCCTCCGGAGCGAGAGCTGGGATAGGCGTTCAGTATAGCGCGCGCGGTCCGCCGCGGCGATGCGGCGGAAGCCGGGATACCGTCCCGCTTTGAATTGACAAGCCAGCCTGTGGGATTAACAGAACGTGGCGCGGAACCTCTTAATTTCCAAGCCGTTGATGCCCATATGAGCCAAACCCTAGGATAAACCCATCTTGGCAAACGTTTGTAAATGTGGTTGTGTTTGGGTTGAGAGACGGATATAACGCAGCCGGTTTCCGAGAGGAGCACTTCCCATGCGAGGAGTGACGGATTTCTAGCCTAACTCTTTCTGGCCAGTAAGCGGCGCCAGCGGTAAGCTCGGCGCCGCTTCGCTTTTCTGCCGGGGAGGGGCCTATAATGGTGGCAGAATGGGTTCTGGCCATAGCCGAGGCGACAACAGCCGTCGCGGCCGTCACAGGAGTTGGCGTTGCATATTGGCAACTGAGCGAAATCGCAAGTCAAACGCGCATCCAAGGCGACCGCGAGCGCCAGTGGCAAACAATCGCCGCATGCCAGCGATAGATCAACGATCCCGTCCTCGTTGAGGCAAAACGGCGAATATGGGTCGCACGCGGCAACGGGACTCAGGACCACATCAGTGATCCGCAATCCGTGCGACAGGATGCAATTTTCCTGGTGAATTTCTTGGATACAATCGCCATCGGGGTCAGGCAGAAGGTCTATATGAAGGATATCGTGAAGGACAATCTCGCCATCATTATGATGGACGCCGTAGCACGCTTCATCGAAGGAGGTTGGGGAGATTTCAAGATCAACAAGGATCACCTGCGCGATCTGGTCGCCCTTGTTCAAGAACTCCGCGATCAGAGGCCAATCCATACCGCAGTGCCTTAGGCCGTAAAGCTTGCGGTTTTTTTACGGAGACACTGCCCCGGGCGGGGACTCTAGGACAATCTCCGCCGCAGCAGACGCTCGGCATTGCCGCGGAAGATGCGCGCGCGGCTCTGGGCGTCGAGGTCGAGCGCGGCGACGGCGTCGCGGGTCGCGGCGACGGGGGCAAAGGGCGCGTCGGTGGCGAAGACGACCTTCTCCGGTCCGAAGAAATCGAGGCCGCAGGCAAGCCCGTGCGAGGCGCCGAAGAGCGCGGTGTCGGCGTAAAACATCTTGAAATACTCGATATGCGGCCGCTTCAGCGAAGCGAGCACGCCGGAATAATCCTCCTCGCGCGTGCGGCTGCCGAGCACGGCCATCCCGCTCTCGATGCGCTTGTCGAAGAACGGGATCATGCCGCCCAGATGGTGGGTGATGATGTCGAGCCCGGGATGGCGGTCGAAAAGCCCGGCAAAGACCAGCCGCGCCATGGCGACCGAGGTGTCGTAAGGCCAGCCGAAGCACCACCAAAGCTCGAAGCGCGAAAATTTTTCGGTGGCATAGTCGGCGGTCTCGGCCGAACGCGCGGGATGGAGCCAGATCGGCCGGTCATAGCCCGCCATCGCCGCGAAAAGCGGCGCGAATTCCGGCAGGTCGAGCGGCTTGCCGTTGACGTTGGTGAAGATCTGCGCGCCCGCGGCGCCAAGACTG
>Ga0187781_10000282_pt1 | contig 36368 bp, 36 predicted proteins | sample 0715_SJ02_MP02_2_FD_132447 | JGI IMG/M metagenome (GOLD analysis project Ga0187781, IMG submission 132447) | Tropical peat soil microbial communities from peatlands in Department of Meta, Colombia - 0715_SJ02_MP02_20_MG | ecosystem: Environmental > Terrestrial > Soil > Wetlands > Peat | place... | reverse complement strand
TTACACCGCCACTTCAAGGACTTCGACACCTTCCTCGCCGAGCTTGTGCTCGACCGCATCGCTCGGGTCGACGAGCAGGGCGAAGCGCTGCGCCGGTCCGCTGGGACCGGCACCGTCGTTGACAACCTAACCTGCGCGCTGAGGACCCTGTTCCAGTCAGTGGCCCGGGAGATCCTCGGTCTCGTCACCTCGCGGCACGAGCTGCTCGCACAGCTGCGCCGCACCACCCCGGCCGGTATCCCGGTTCTCACCGAGGCGACCGCGATGCTCGCCTCCTATCTGACGATTGAGCGCGAGCTCGGTCGCGTCGCGGCGGACGCCGACGTCGATGCGCTGGCGCCGATACTCGTCGGCACCGGGCACTTGCTGTTCGCCGGCGGCCAGAACACGCCGCCTGAGCCCGAAACTCTCTCGAAGATGGTGGCTGCGGCGGTTTCCGGGGTCACTTGAGGGACTTAGATAACACAAATTTGTGTTATCTCAGCTGTGTGTGCTATAACTGTCGTATGCCACGCGACGAGGAGATCACATTCGCCGACCACGCCGGTCGGTTCTACGCCCGCCGGTACGGGTTTCCGCCCATGGTCGGACGGGTGCTCGGCTATCTGTTGGTCTGCGAACCGCCAGAGCAGTCGATCGCCGAGCTGAGCGAGGCGCTGTTGGCCAGCCGGAGCGCGATTACCGGCGCACTGGACGTGTTGGAGCGGCTGCACACCGTTCAGCGCTCACGCGCGGCGGGGGAGCGAATGGACCGCGTGCGCCTCGACTTCTCGTCGGCCCAATCGCGGGGGTTCGACGTCACCGAGTACCAGGAACTTGGTGATCTCGCCCGAGAGGGCCTCGAGGTGCTCAAGGACGCACCGGCAGAGCGCCGGGCTCCCGCGCTGCAGATGGCGGCGCTCGCTGACTTCTGCGCGGAGCGAATCCGCGCGCTGGAGAAGGAATGGGAGACGTACCGCGACGAGCTGCGCGCGCGGGGCGAGCTTCCCGGATAGGAGCCCTTGGATGTCCATGCCCGCTTTGCCTTCCGAACTAGAGAACGGAGCGACGAAAACCGTCTCGCCCCCTGCCGCGATCATCGCCGACGGCCTGTACAAGTCCTTTGACGGCAACGTCGTCCTGGACGGAGTCGACTTGACCGTCGCTCCGGGCACGGTGTTTGCCCTGCTCGGGCCGAACGGTGCCGGCAAGACGACGATGGTGAACATCTTCGCCACCCTGCTTGAGGCCGATGCCGGGCAGGTACGGATCGCCGGCCACGACCTGGCCCGCGACCCCGAGGGTGTCCGGAGCGCGATCGGCGTCACCGGCCAGTTCTCAGCGGTGGACGACCTGCTGACCGGCGAGGAGAACCTGCGCCTGATCTCCGACCTGCGCCACCTGGACCGCGATCACGGCCGGCGTCGCGTGAACGAGCTGCTCGAGCACTTCGAGTTGAGCGACGCGGCCCGAAGGCCCGTGTCGACGTATTCGGGCGGGATGAAGCGCCGGCTCGACCTGGCGATGACCCTGCTCGGCGATCCCCAGCTCATCTTTCTGGACGAGCCGACCACTGGGCTTGATCCGCGCAGCCGCCGTGGCATGTGGGATGTGATCGGCGAACTCGTCAGCGCCGGGGTCACCATCTTCCTCACCACCCAGTATCTCGAGGAGGCGGATCGCCTGGCCGACCGTGTCGCCGTGCTCGACCACGGCCGGATCGTCGCCGAGGGCAGCCCCGATGAGCTCAAGCGGCGCCTGCCGGGCGGCCACATCAGCCTGCACGTCGCCGACCCCCAGACGACGCTGTCGGCCGCCGACGCCCTGGGCTCCGAGACCGACAACCCCGAAAGCGCGACGCTGCAGGTCCCCGGCGACGGGTCGCCGGCCTCGCTGCGCGTCCTGCTGGATCGCTTGGGAGCAGCCGGGATCGAACCCGACCGCCTGTCGATTCACGACGCCGACCTCGACGACGTATTCCTCGCCCTAACGGGCCATCCCACCTCCGAAGCCGAAACCGAGACATGACACACCTCGCCTACACGCTCGCCGACTCGCGCACGATGCTCCGCCGTCAGCTCAAGCACCTTCTGCGCTACCCGTCGATGACCGTGCTCCTACTGGGCATGCCAGTCATCTTCCTGCTGCTGTTCGTCTACGTGTTCGGCGGCCAGCTCGGTGCCGGCCTGGTCCACGTGCCCGGTGTCGGGCACGGCGGCCGCGACGCCTATCTGAACTTCGTCGTGCCCGGGATCCTGCTGTTGACTTTGGGGGCCGCCGCCAACGGCACCTCGATCCTGGTGGCGATGGACATGACGGGCGGGATCGTCGCCCGGTTTCGCACCATGTCGATCGCCCGCGGCTCGGTGCTGGCCGGTCACGTCCTCGGGAGCGTGATCCAGGCCCTCCTCGGCATCGTTGTCGTTACGGGCATCGCGCTCGCGCTTGGCTTCCGGCCCACCGGCGGCCCCCTCGCGTGGCTGGGCGCCCTCGCCATCCTGGCGCTGTTCGCGAACGCGATGGCCTGGGTGGCGACCGCGCTCGGCCTGGTCGCCGGGAGCGTCGAGACCGCCAGCAACACCCCGATGTTCCTCACGCTGCTGCCGTTCCTGAGTAGCGGCTTCGTCACCATCGCCTCCATGCCACCCGGGCTGCGTCAGTTTGCCCGCTACCAGCCGTTCACGCCCGTCACCGATGCCGTGCGCGGCCTCCTATTCGGCGGGACAGTCGGGACGAACGTCGTCTGGGCCGCCGTGTGGAGCGTCGGGATCACCGTCGCGTGCTACCTGTGGGCGATACGCCTCTACAACCGGCAGCCCGCTAAGTGAGCCTCGAGCCGCGATTCACCACGAACTCGCGCAATAGCGCCACTCGATCATCGCGTCGGCGCTGCCATGACCTGGATCGCTGCCAGCAAAGCGGGACCGTGGTAGAAGCTGTGCGGCATCACGATGACGTTATGGACCGCCGCGATCTGTAAGACCTTGCACAGTTCGGTGACGCCTCCCATCTTCGCCGGGCTCGGCTGTACGAAGTCCACGGAACCGGCGCGCAGCTGGCGATCGAAGTCCATGAGCGTGGCGACGTTCTCTCCCGCGGCGATTGGGATGCCTTCTGTGCTGCGTAGCGCGGCGAGGCCCTCGTAGTTCTCCGGTGGCCACACCGGCTCTTCCAACCACTTCAGGCGGAACTCTCCGAGTTCCTCCGCAAGCGCCCGGGCTTGGTTGACGGTCCAGCCACAGTTCACGTCGACCATGATTTCCACTTCGGGCCCTGCCTCTTCACGGGCGGCGCGGATCGCCGGAAGCTCGGTTTCGTGGAGCTTCACGCTCGTGAATCCGGCATCGAGCGCCGCGATCAGGTCATCGATCGTCCCTTGTGTGACCGCGGCCGCTCAGAGTCCGAGGGCCACACCCCACCCGTCGTGTCCCTGATCGGTCCTCACCTTCGAGCAGCGAGTTCACTGCGGGCACGGCCGCCGGACCCCACACGGACGCCGGGGATGCCTGACCTGGCTGAAAGCGATCCTCACCAGAAGCATCTCGATCCCGGGGATGATCATTAGTTGTTGGCTCGGTCGGCTCGCCGACGACGACGGCGAGACGGGCCGACGGCGGGAACGCCGGGTACGGCTTCGAGTCGATGTCGTCAGGTAGGACCGACCTGAAGCCGACCGCGTCTGCTTGGTGGGTCTGCGCCATCGCTGAACCTCATCGTTCGGTGAGTATCCGAGTAAGCGAGCTCGCGGCGAACCTATTGGTCCGCTGTGGCCTGCGCACCTATGGAGGCGGTCGCATAAACCCGGCGAGTGGGCGATTCGTCGTGTCGAGGTCACAACGCACCGGGGAGCGTCACGGAGGCGCCGTCCGAACTTTGGCGATCCAGCTGACAAATGCGGGGGTAAATCGCCAAAGTTCGCTTGTTCAAGCGTGCCGGTCAGCCGCAGCGAGTCGCGACATTGTGCGCCAACCACAACGACCATCACTTATGCGACAGCGTCATGAGCTTCACGACCGGCCGGCTGTCTAAGCGTGGCGCAATGAGCGACTGGCTCAAAAGCCGCCGGTTGCGCTCTCGCGGGTGGATTCGACGATGCACGTGCCCGGCGTGCCGGCGGTGATCGTCGATGCGCCTTCCCAGAAGCCGGGGAGGTATTGGTTGGTGATGAATTGGTGCCGGGCGCGGGAGTTGAGGGTGAGGTTGAGGTGGTCGGAGGGAACCTGCAGGCGCCACCGTAGGGGGTAGGTACCGGTGGCGCCGACGGGCTGGATCGTGGGTGGCAGGGGTGTGACGGTGAAGTTGTGGGGGTGGGTGGGCGGACCATGGCGGGGGACGTAGGTGCCGTCTTGCACGCCGGTGGGTTGACCGGTAGGGGTGATGAACTGGTAGAGCATCAGGTCGCTGCCGTTGGTGAATTGGCAGGCGAACCAGTTCCAGTGCCAGGATGCGCTGTTGGTGGCGAAGTTGCCCCATTGGTGGTCAAACCAGCCCTGGCCGTCGATCGCCGTCCGGTGGCGGCCGAGCACAAGCGTGCCCTGGGCGGCGAGCCGCGGGCCCGAGTAGTAGGCCGAGCTCGCTCCCGGGCCCTCCGGAACGATCCCATCGGTGCCGTTGAGCACGTAGGGCTGGATCGGGGTCAAGCTGAGCTGCAGCTGTCCGGTCCCAGGGACGGACGCGTCCACCGCCCAGCGCCCGAGCGGTCCCGTCGGCCGCCACCCGAGCGTGAAGCCCTGGACCTGGAAGCGAGTCTGGCCAGGCCGCAGCGCGCCGGAGGCGACATAGTCCCGGGAGAGCACGATCCGGTCGGCCCGCAGATCGACCACGTTGACCTTCGCCAGCCTGTACCCCAAACCGGCCCACACGGTGGCGAACCAGAAGAAATCCCGGCCACGGGGACCGGCCACAGTCCCGGCCGTGTACCACCACTCGACCTGGAACGCCGGATGAGCGCCGTGGTCACGCGGCGTCACGACCGGCTTCAGAACCGGCGGCGACGCCGCGCTCGTCGCCGCGGCCCCGGCGAACATGGCCGGCGCCACGATCGCCGCCACCAGGCAGGCGCGTCTCATTGCCAGGCGCATCGTCCGTGATGATGAAGGATGCGACGACGCATCGCGATGGCGCATAACAACCCCTTGCCGAGGGGCGGATAGCGTCGGTTTAAGATGGCTGGTCGGTCATGTCCAGCGGTGCTCCTATACCGGGTGGGACGCCTGCGCTGCGAGGGCGTCGTAACGCGTGCGCCTCGACGGCGACCCGCCTGGAGCAGCCGCGGGGATCGACACCACCGAGCGCGGCGAGGGCACCGTGACCGAACCCCGTCTGTACCAGCTCATTCGCCAGCGCCCTCCCGTCGTTGACCGAACGTTCGAGATCACGTTCCACGACCCCGGCGTCCACGCGTACGGGTTCAGGTTCAGCTGGCTGCCAACCATCCAGGAAGAGAGCGGCGTCAGTGTCAACGCGTGACGTCCGATCCAAGAGTTCCGAAATGAACGCTCCGGTCGCGATCATCACCGGCGCCTCCCAAGGCATCGGCGCCGGCCTCGTAGCCGGGTACCGTCGCGCCGGATATGCCGTCGTCGGCGTCGCGCGCTCGTTCCCATCCTCGGACGACGACGACTTCGTAGCGGTTGCGGGCGACATCAGTGACCCCGAAACCGCGCGACGCGCGATCGGAGAGGCGCGCGATCGGTTCGGGCGGGTCGACACGCTGATCAACAACGCCGGTATCTACATCGGCAAGCCGTTCACGGAGTACACCGTCGAGGACTACGCCGCGATCACCGCCGTCAATCTGACTGGTTTCTTCCACATCACCCAGCTGGCGATCGAACAGATGGTTGAGCAGGGCCGCGGACACGTTGTCAACATCTCCACCTCCCTGGTCGACCACGCGGACAGCAAGCGGCCCGCCGCGCTGCCCGCCCTGACCAAAGGAGGGCTCGTGGCCGCCAGTCGTTCGCTGGCGATCGAATATGCCTCGCGTGGTGTCCGCGTGAACGCCGTCTCGCTCGGCGTCATCAAGACACCCGCTCACGATCCTGCGTCCTACAAGGGGTTGGAGGCGCTTCACCCGCTGGGGCGCGTTGGGGAGGTCAGCGACGTGGTCGATGCAATCCTCTACCTCGAGCGAGCACCGTTCGTCACCGGCGAGACACTACACGTCGACGGCGGCCAGGCCGCCGGGGGCTAGCGCACACCGCTGCCATCAGCCCTGCTCACGAAGCGAGAGGATTAGCACACATGCGCTCCGAGAAGGTCCTCGACGGTACGGGTGCCCTGGTCACCGGGGCGTCCAGCGGCATCGGTGCCGCGACCGCCATCGCGCTCGCGCGGAGCGGCGCCCGGGTCGCGCTTGTCGCGCGCCGCGCTGACAGACTCGACGCGCTCGGTTCGGAGATCCGCGACGGCGGCGGGACGGCGCTCGCGATCCCGACCGACGTCACCGAGCCCCGCCAGGCCGCCGAGGCCGTTGAGCGCACTGTGGCCGAGTTCGGTCGCCTTGACACCGTGATCAACAGCGCTGGGATCATGCTTCTCGGACCGGCGCTGGAAAGCAAACGCGACGAATGGGAACGGATGGTCGCCCTCAACGTGCTCGGATCGCTCTACGTGACGCATGCCGCGCTGAAGCACCTCGTGAGCGCCGCACAGCACTCGCCTCGCGGGGTGGCGGACCTTATTACGATCAGCTCCACGGCGGGACGGGTGGCGCGCCCCGGCGGCGCCGTCTACGCGCTGACCAAGTTCGGCATGGCGGCGTTCTCTGAATCGCTGCGTCAAGAGCTCATCCCACATCGAGTGCGCGTCAGCGTCATCGAGCCGGGCACGGTCGATACCGAGCTCGTCTCCCACGTCCGCGATGACATCCGTCAGGCGGCCCAGCGCCAGGTCGAGTCGATCGTCCCGCTGCGCCCCGAAGACATCGCCGAGACGATCCTCCACGTCGTTACCCGCGATCGGCGCGTGGCCGTTAACGAGGTCCTTATCCGCGCCGCCGAACAGAGCTGGTGAGATGAGCCCGCAACGCAGTATCCAGCTCGTGGTAGGTCCGACCGCGATACTCGAGTACGGAGGCCTCCAGGCTGGCCGATCCGGCACTCGCCCCCCTCGGTGAGTGCGGAGCTGTTATCTCCACTGGACGCTCTGGTCGGATCGCCTCAGCCCTCCACTGCTCGTAGCACCCGTGGATATCGGCGACCCGGAGGTTCATGAAGCTAGACACCGTGTTCCCAGGCTCGTAGTTGACGACCGAGATGTCGGGCTTGTCGGGGGTCGGCGGGCCGCCCGGGTTCATGATCAGCCACGAATTGGCGAGCTTGATGATGCACGGGTTCGCCTCGAGCACGACCTGACCGCCGAGGACCTCGGAGTAGAACGCGCGCGACCGAGCAACGCTTCGTACAGTGATGAACTGGGTGACCAGGAAGCCCTCGCTGGGGGCCGGCAGGTTCTCGAAGTCGATGTAGGGCGTGGGCTCGGTCACGGTCGGCGCTCCTCGGCGTTGTGGGACAGTGGCAATACCTGACCCAGCGGCTAGACCCCGGCAGATCTCTCTCGCCGCGACGCACCTGGCACGTACGCAAGCCAGGTGGCCAGCGCGGACACGGCGGCAAGAGCTAGGGGGAGGAAGAGAGCGGCTTTCAGCAGAAGTGCGCCGACGACGGCGCCGGCGAGCATCGCCACAACGGCGGTGGTTCGCCTGAGCGAGCCTTTTCCAGTGCCGCCTGCGGCGACGGAATCGGCCGCCAGGCCGGTGAGGGTCAGCGTCAGGACGGTGGTCGTCATGTCCGCGATGCCGATGCGACGCACCACGGCATTCCGAACGCCCATCGCCAGGGCCATCAGCACGATCAGGGCGTAAGCGGCGGGGTCGCCGGGATGCACCGTGGTCACCGCCGCGAGAACGGTCGCGGCGGCGAGCAGCGTTACTTCGACCCCGAGCGCACGGGCCACCAGCGCGCTATGGCGGTCCGCAAGGTGCTTTACGAGCGTGCCTCCGGCGCCGGCTCCGACCAGGAAAGAGACCAGTGAGACGATCGGTGCGACGACGGGCAAGCCGCCGCTGCCCGCGATGCCGAAGCCGAGCAGGACGATGTTGCCGGTCATGTTGGCCGTGAACACATGACCGAGTCCGAGATAGGCGACGGCGTCGACAAGACCGGTCGTGAAGGTGAGGACGACAAGCGCCCGGGTGAGGGGATGCCGCACGCTGGCCGCATCCCGCCTGAGCGCCTGCTCGTCGAAGTGCGAGACGTTTGCGGCACTGACTGCGTCCATCGCTTGCCTCTCTTCTGGGATGTCCGCTGTAACAGCTGTCCTTAGTCGTGCAGACGGAACGGCAGCGTCGTTACCGCCACGTCCGTCCTGGCCCGGAGCGCGTCCGCCAGGAGCCGCCCGCGCTGGTTATGGAGGATCTCATGGCGCGGCTTGCGTGGCACGGTTTCCTGGATCAGAGGTTGCACACATAGAAGACTGCACCCGTGCCAAACGCGCCCGCCGTCAATTGCGCGAGGATCGTCACGTTCTCGCGCGGCACCACTCGATGGGCGTGGATCAGCACCCGCGAGCACGGGGCCCGAGGATGAGCCGATCACCGCCACAGGCTTCGAATGAAATGGCCCGACCACGATTACCGCGAGCACGCTGATCACGAACAATGCAGCCGGCACCATCAGGAGCCTGGCATATGCGCCGATCCCGAATAGGTTGACCGTCGGCAGGATGACAAGCGACAAGAGCGCGACGGGCAGCAAGTGATGTGCCAGCGGGGGGAGGAAGCTTCCCAGGCTCGCGGCGCCCGCCGCGAGGCTCACCGCGAACCGTGAGCACGTAGTCGATGACGAGCGAGGCCGCTCCGAGCAGTGAGGCCCTTCGGCCAAGGTTGTCCTTGGCGCCCAGCCAGCAGCAGAATCACGATCATCGCCTCGGGTCCGTGGGTGACACTTGTCAGCGCATCGAGGCTCGACGCCGCCAGCCCGCTGACCACGCCAAGCTCGAGTCCCGGATCCGAATGCTTTCCAACCCGGGGGCGCGGACGCTCGAACACGCCGCCGAATGGAGGTCGAGGATCGGTTCGGAGGCGTGACCGCGACACATGTGGCTCGGTCATCGCCGTCACGCACATCAGGTTGGCGCGGACGCCGGGCCATCGCCCCGTCCCATCCCTGGTCGTGACCCCTGGTCCGCGAGCAGCACGCTGATCCGAGAGGGAGGCCAGGGCGCTGACCAGGGTCCGTACGGGCGCGAAGTGCGGCCGAACTCGCGACCCTAGCCGCTAGCCCGGAGATGCCCGGACGCCACCAGTAGAGGAGTAGCACCATGAGCTTTGATGCCCCCGAGCCTGGCTCGGCCCAGCTCGGTCCCTACCCGACCCGGCTGGCAGGCGCCTCTTCTGTCGCGACCCGCGATGGCGCCAGGGCCGTTTTCGGCCAGGTCATGGGACTCGTCGCGCTGACCCTCGGTTGCCTGGCGTTCGGCGCTTACCTCGACCGCAATCTCACCGGTGGAGCCGGGATCGCGTTCTTCGTCGGCGCATTCGCATGCATCTTCGGGCTCAACGTCGCCTCAAGACGCGGGCGCGAGCAACTCGCAACCGGACTTCTGTTCGGCCTCGGGCTGCTACTCGGGCTCGCCGTCGGCCCGATCATCAACGTCTACGCGCAGGCGGACCCGGCCGCGCTGTGGCAGGCCGCCGGTGCGACCGGTGCGTTCGTCGCGGCGCTCGGCGCGGTCGGCTACGCAACGCGGCGCGATCTATCGGCCTGGGCGCGGATGCTGTTCTGGGCGCTGCTCGCGCTACTCGCGTTCGGAGTGATCGCGATCTTCATCTCGATCCCGCACGCAAACCTGGTCTACGCCATCGCCGGACTGGTGATCTTCGGCGGATACACGCTCTTCGACTTCAACCGGCTCCGGCGGGCCGGTCTCGGGAGCGCCGTCCCGATCGCGGCGAGCATCTTCCTGGACATCTTCAACGTGTTCCTGTTCTTCCTGCAGCTGTTCGGCAACGAGGGCCAATAGCGGTGCGGGCGGGGCCGTCTCAGCGCGCGGTCTCGCTGAAGTCGGTGGCGATCTGGCGTGCGAACTGTCAGATCGCTGGTCGGAGCCGTCGAGAAGTACGCGATGACCAGGTCCTTCGCAGACGAGACGTACAGTCCCTGCCCGAAGACGCCAGCTTTGTAAATATCACCATCGGGCCAGATGGCGTCCCATTGCCACGTGTTGAAGCTTGGTGGATCCTTGGGAAAGGCCTCGAAGGTTTCGCGGTGGCCGTACTCGCCCCCGAGATATATCTCCCTTTCGTCCAGCCGTCTGGATCTGGCGGACATAGCCATCGGGGACGATCTGCTGGCGCGCAGCGGATGGCCAGCTGGGCGTGTAGAGCATCCCGTAGCGAGCGACGTCGCGCAGCCGTGCGTTGAGGTAGCCGTACGCCTGAGCGATCCCGTCTGGCGATACCCCCACCAGCATGTCGCCCTCGACGGTCATCTTCGACCACACTCGCTCGCGCAGGAGCTCGTGCCAGCGCCGATTCGTCAGCGCCTCGGTCATGAGCACGAGCAGGATCGTGTTGCAGGACGAGTACTCGAATGCCTCGCCGGGAGGACGGAGGCGCTTCGCCGAGGCGATCACGTCCAACTGGCGCTCGACAACACCGGACGCGTCGGGCACACCGAGCCCAGCGTTGTTGAACCGCGAGATCGTGGAGTTGGGGTCGAGCCGCGTGTCCTGGTTCTCGACGATGTCCATCCCTGACGCCATATCCAGCAGGTCCTGAACGCGGGTTCCGGACCATTCGGTGTCGCGGAGGCGAGCGACATACGAGTCGATCGGCGCGTCGACGTCGACCTTTCCCTCGTCGGCGAGCATGCGGACGAGGAGCGAGACCGTCGTCTTGGATATCGACATCCACACGTGGTCATCGAAGTCGCGCATGCCCGGATACGCCTCGAAGGCAATCTTCCCCCGACGCACGACGATCATTCCCTGGGCTCTCGACTCCGGATGGACTAGGTACTCGTTCAGACTCAGGTCGCCGACCGGGACGCTCATCCGCGTCTCGCCAATGGCTGGATTCCATGCCTGCTCGAGCGGGACCGCCGGCGCGCTGCGCGCGACGCACGTCAACGGATATGCCTGGCCGAAATTCAAGAAGACGAAGACCGATACCTCTTCGGCCTTGAACATCTCGCGGAAGCTGAACCGCGCCATCCGGTCCGTCGCCTCCTCAGGCGTGAACCCGTTCACAGATGCAGAGACGGGAATCAATGCATCGCTGAGGGTGCCTAGATCTGGGGTCATGTTGCTGGGCCCTTACGGGTGATCAATGTCGCGCATCACCAGGCTCCTCGCGCCTGTGGAATCCCTGGTTCTGCGCCCTGGTCGGCGAGGGGCAAGGCGTGGCTTCGCACATGACTCAGCTCACCTCGCGACGAGCTCGGAGTCGGGACTTGCCATTGAACCCGCCAGCTCCAGACGGGAGCGGACTCCGAGCTTGGTGAACACCTTGCGCAGGTGCCACTCCACAGTGCGCGGGCTGAGGAACAGGCGCGCGCCGATCTCCCCGTTCGACAGGCCATCTCGGGCCAGGCGGGCGATCTGGCGCTGTTGCGCGGTCAGCTCGTCGCGCGTCTCGGCTGTCCGCTTCCGGACCCGCTCGCCCGTCGCCAACAGCTCCATCCTCGCGCGTTCGGCGAACGCCTCCATCCCGAGCGAGGTGAGATGGTCGTGTGCGGCGCGGAGCTGCTCGCGCGCGTCAACACGGCGCTGCTCACGGCGCAACCATTCACCGTAGAGCAACTGTGCGCGCGCGAGCTCAGTACGGAGCTCGGTGCGGCTCAGCCGATCAAGCGCCTCGCGATATAGCTCGTCGGCGGCGACGCCGTCGCTCAACAGGGCGCGCGACCGCGCCTCGATCCCCAGGGCAAAGTCGGTACTGCTCGGTCGCGTCGTCGCCGCTAACCGGTCGAGCGCTTCACGCGCGGTCTCTGGGTTCCCCGAGCGTGTTGCCGCCTCAACGAGCTCGGGGAGCGCCCACATGGAGCACCAGGGGTCGAACGCGTCCGAGACCGCTCGGCCGGCCGCCGACGCCGCGTCCTGGTAGCGCCCGAGGCCGTTGAACAAGACCGCGGCTGCCCTATGTGCATGTGTTGCCGTACTGGGTGCTCCGGCCGCTGCTTGCTCCATCGCGCTCGATATCGCTGCGGAGGCCTCGGCTTCCCTGCCTTGCATACCGCAGACCATCAGCCTCGCATAAGGCGGGAAGCTCGTCCCCGTCGCTGCCGCGACGCTGTCCGACTCCGCGATCAGCGAGGCGGCACCGTCAAAGTCGCCCCTCCAGGCGCGAGCGATGCCCAGCTGAGAGAGGTAGAGCGGCAGCTGTGCGAGTGCGCCCGCGTCCCGGACGAGCTGGACTTGCCGCGCGGAGATCGAGTAAAAACGTTCGTCGTCCCAAATGGCAGTGCTGGCCCCGGTGGCGGTCCAACCCCAGCGAAGAACGTCGTCTACGGGAATGGTCGTGAGGACCTCCGCCGCTTGCCGCAGCGCTCCAGTAGCAGCAACGTGTCCCTCGGTGGCCAGTAACGCCAACCCGTCGAGCAGCAGATCGAGAGGACTCGGAGTAGGCGGGGGTGGGAGGGCTCGGACGTCGCGCCAGATCTCTGCGGCGAGGTCCATTTCCCCATTGACGACCGTCGCCCCCCAAGCCGCCAGGTACGTCTCGCGTGCGAGCGTCAGGTCGAACTTCTCAAGCCGGTTCGCGGCCTTCAGCAGCATCGACGCAGCGCCGTTCGTATGGCCGGACGCAAATGCGATATGCCCACGCAGCAGATCCGAGCGAGCTCGCTGAAACCCATCGAGCGGTCCATTCTGCGCCGTTGCGAGTAGCGAGACCGCTGGCTCGAACGCGCCCGCCTGAAGGCTCTCCTCCGCTGCCGCCAACACGCGTTCCGGGCGGCGAGTCGGATCCTCTGTAAGTGCAACCGCTCGCTGCAGGAAAGCTGCTGCAGCGGCGAGGCCGCCACGCGCCCGCGCGCGTGCGGCCGAGCGTTCGAGTTCCACGGCGACTTGCTCGTCGGGCCCAGCGGCAGCCGAAGCCAGATGCCACGCCCGACGATCCGGATCCGCGACGGGATCGGTCGCCCGCGCCAAGGCCAGATGGGCCGCCAGGCGTTCCTTCACCGGAGCGGTCCGATACACGGCGGAGCGCACGAGCGGATGACGGAAGGTCACACGCGCTCCGAGGGCCAACAGTCCGTCTGTTTCCTCGACGACGGCCAAGGCTCCGATCCCGAGTTGCTCGGCCGCACGCTCGAAGAGCAGCGGATCGCCGAGCGGCTCCAGAGCCGCCAGCAGTAGCAGACGGCGCGCGTCATTCGAGAGCGCCTCGATCCGCCGAACGAAGCTTTCCTCGATCCGATCGGGAACGCCCTCCGCAGGCGAGAACCCGAACCCGCCGGCCAATTCCGTGGCGGTCAAGTCCCGAGGCAACTCGAGCAGTGCCAACGGATTCCCATGCGTCTCCGTGATGATCCGGTCCCGAACTTGCGCATCCAACTTGCGCCCCACGACCGACGCCAAGAGCGCTCGGGCGTCGGCGTCGACCAAGCCATTTATCCGCAGCTCGGGAAGGTGCTGAAGCTCCTGGCCAGGCTCGCGCGCCGCGAACACGATCCCGATCGGATCCGCCGATAGGCGACGGGCAACGAGAACCAGGGTCACCGCGGACGCATGATCGAGCCACTGTGCATCATCGACGACACACAGCAGCGGACGGTCGTCGGCCACCTCCGAGAGAAGGCCCAACACGGCCAGCCCAACGAGAGCCCGATCGGGAGGCGCGCCGTCGCTCAATCCGAACACGATCTCCAGCGCCCGACGCTGCGGTGGCGGAAGCCTGGCGAGCCGGTCCAACAGCGGCCCGCATACTTGATGAAGGCCGGCATAGGCCAGCTCCATCTCCGACTCCACGCCCACGGCGCGAACTAGGGTCAGGTCTGACGCCGATTCGACCAGGTGCTCGAGTAGCGCCGTCTTGCCGATTCCGGCCTCACCTCGCAGGATAAGTGAGCGGCCCTCGCCCCGCCGAATCGCCGAGACGAGATCGTCCAGCAGCGCGCAATCGCGTTCGCGTCCCAGCAGCCTCGCTCCCCGCGCCCCAATGTGCGCGCTCAAGCCGGGATCAGGTTGGAGTCGGGGCTGTAAAGCGCGACGGACAGCTCGCGTCGGGAGCGGATTCCGAGCTTGCTGAAGATCTTGCGCAGGTGCCACTCGACCGTCCGCGGACTGACGAACAGCCGGGCCCCGATCTCCGCGTTCGACAGCCCCTCGCCGGCCAGCCGGGCGATCTGGTGCTCCTGGGCGGTCAGTTCGTCGCGTGTCTCGACCGTCCGCTCGCGCACCTTCTCGCCGGTGGCCAACAGCTCCTTGCGCGCGCGCTCGTCGAACGCCTCCATCCCAATCGACCTGAACAGCGAGTGAGCGGCTCGGAGCTGCTCGCGCGCGTCCACCCGGCGTTGCTCGCGTCGCAACCATTCCCCGTAGAGGAGATGCGTCCGGCCGAGCTCGGGCCGGAGCAGCGTGCAGCCCAGCCGATCGATGGCCTCACGGTAGAAATCTTCGGCGACGGCACGGTCGCTCACGAGGGCCCGGCAGCGCGCCTCGATGCCAAGCGCGAACGCGGTGCCGCTGGGCTGGGTCGTCTCCGCCAGCCGCCCGAACGCATCGCGAGCGAGCTCCGCGTCTCCCGACCTCGCCGCTGCCTCGACCAACTCGGGCAGCGCCCACATCGCCGCCCATGGCTCCAAGGTGTTCGACGTGGCTTTCTGGGCCGCCGCTGCGGCCTCCCCGTGGCGGCCGAGACCGTTGTAGAGGACCGCGGCGGACCAGTGCGCCCAGGCCGCTGCCAGACCCTGCCCGTCGGCCGCAGCTCGGTCGATCGCCGTCGCTATCGGCGTGGAAGCCTCGGCTTCGCTGCCTCGTAGGGCGCGAAGCCTCAGCAAGGTGTACGGGGCGATCGGGCTCCCCGTCGCCGCCGCCACGCTCTCGCTCTCGACGATCAGCGAGGCTGCGCCCGCGAAGTCACCAGTCGCCACCTTCGCCAGCCCCAACGCGGCGAGGTGGATCGGGAGCTCGGCGAGCGCGCCCGCGTCACGGACGAGCTGGACGTGTCTCTCGGCGATCGTGCGCGTGGCCTCGTCGTCCCACACTGCATCGCTCGCTCCTGTGGCCACCCATCCCCACCTGAGGACGTCTTCCACAGGAAGGCTGGTGAGCGCATTGACTGCATGCCGTAGGGCCACGGTGGCCGCGGCGTGTCCGTCGGTGGTCAGCAGCGCCAGTCCGTCGAGCAGCAGGTCGAGCGGACGTCGAGTCGCCTGCGGAGGAGGGAGTGCCCGGACCACGCGACAGATCTCCTCGAGGACGCCGCCGCCCCGGGAGCCAGCGAAGATGGCCGCCCCCCAGGCGGTCAGGTAGGTCTCTCGCGCGAGCTCCATGTCGAACGGCTCGAGCCTTCTGGCGGCCCCTAGGAGGAGCGCCGGAGCCTCTCTTCCGAGACCGGAGGCGAACGCGATGTGGCCGCGGACCAGGTCCAGGCGCGCGTGCTGGAAGCCGTCGAGCGGCCCTGCCTGCGCCGCGGCCAAGAGGCCGAGTGCCGCGTCGAAGGCTCCGGCTCGCAGGTTCGCCTCGGCAGCGTCGAGAGCTCTGTCAGCCCGGCGCGCCGGGTCGCCGGTCAGCGCGACGGCCCGCTCCAGAAAGGCGGCGGTGGCGGCCAGGCCGCCACGCGCCTGCGCGCGGCCGGCCGAGCGCTCGAGTTCCAGCGCGACCTGCTCGTCGGGTCCCGCCGCGGCGGAGGCCAGATGCCACGCCCGGCGGTCCGGGTCGCCGACGGGATCGGTCGCCTCCGCCAGCGCGAGATGGGCGGCTCGGCGTTCGCGTGCCGCTGCTGTTCGATAGACCGCGGAGCGGACCAGAGGGTGGCGGAAGGTAACTCGGGCTTCAAGCGACAGCAGTCTGTCGGTCTCGGGGTAGACGGCTGACACAGTGATCCCGAATCGCTCCGCGGCGCGCAGGAGCAGCAGTGGATCGCCGAGCGGCTCCGCCGCCGCGAGCACCAGTAGACGCCGCGCGTCGTCCGACAGCGACTCGAGGCGCCGAACGAAGCTTTCCTCGATCCGCCCCGACAGCGTCTGCGCTCCGACTAAGCCGAAGCCACCCGCCAACTGCGTCGCCGTCAAACCCCGGGGCAGCTCGAGCAAGGCCAGTGGATTTCCCTGCGTTTCGACGATGATTTGGTCCCGCACCTGCGAGTCCAGCTTGAGCGTTGCCGCCGAGCGCAGAAGGCCACGGGCGTCACGATCGCGTAGGCCTTGAACCTCCAGCTCGGGCAAATGCCGGAGCTCCTGGCCCGACTCGCGGGTCGCGAACACGATTCCGACAGGCTCCGCCAGAAGCCGGCGGGCCACGAAGGCCAGCGTCAGCGCTGAGGCCAGATCGAGCCACTGTGCGTCGTCGACGACGCACACCAGCGGACGCTCCCCGGCTACCTCGGAAAGCAGGCTGAGCACCCCCAAACCGACTAGGAAACGATCAGGCGGCGCTCCGTCGCTCAAGCCGAACACGACACGGAGCGCCGCGACCTGCGGCGCCGGCAGTTGCTTCAGCTGACCGAGGAGCGGCGCGCATAACTGATGCAGGCTGGCATAGGCGAGCTCCATCTCGGACTCTACCCCGGCCGCCCGAACCACGTTCAGATCGGACCCGGACTCGACGAGGTACTCCAGCAGCGCGGTCTTCCCGATCCCGGCCTCGCCCCGGAGAACGAGCGACCGGCTCTCGCCCCGGCGGATCGCCGCTACCAAGTCGTCCAGCGCCGCACATTCTTGGGCCCGCCCAAGCAGGGCCGCATGCTGCCCCGGTCCGGCAAACGGAGTGTCCATGAGCCTTTCCTCATGCTACGACCGCGGACTCGGATTTTGGCGATTAAAAGCGTTGCCGAGACCGCGCCTCAGATCGGGCACCGAGTCTCTCCTAGATTTCAGTGTAATTCGTCGCGCCGGCACCCGACGGGCGGGGCTGAAGCAGTCGCCGCGTTTCCGCTGTTTCGTGAGAAGGACATCCAGGCGATGTCCGCCGCGTTCGATCTCTCGTCCGATGACGGCGTGAAGGCGAGCGCGGACAAGGTTCTCGAGACGCTCTCCGACGGGTCGATGCCCTGCGATGGCCCTTGGCCGCAGGATCAGGTGGTCTTGTTCCGCGACCGGGTGAACGCCGGATATCCGGCATGAAGTTCGTCTAGACCCGTGTTCCTACCAGGGTCGCGACGGGCGCGATCGCCGTGCGCACGCGCCAGGCTTGCTCGCATGATGAACGCCGATGTCGAGGCATCCAACGGATCGCAATCCGCGACGCTGACTCCGGTCGGGGCGGTGGTGCGTGGTCTCATCGCGGGCGCGGTGGGAACGGCGGCGATGGATACGTTGTCGTTTGGCCGGTATCGGCGGGGCGGCGGTAAGGAGGGCGCCGAGGCATGGGAGTTTTCGGAGGGTCTGTCCAGCTGGGACGATGCGCCAGCGCCGGCGAAGGTGGGCAAGCGGCTGGTGGAGGGCTTATTCGACATCGAGATTCCGGCGTCACGCATTCCGCTCGTGAACAACATGACGCATTGGGCGTACGGGATGCTGGGCGGTGCGCAGTACGGGATCATCGCGGGCTCGCTGCCGAGTCGGCGGGTCAGCTACGGGCTGCCTTTTGGCGCGTCGGTATGGGCGGCGGGTTACGTCATCCTCCCCGCCGCCAAGCTCTACAAGCCGATCTGGGAGTACGACCGCAAGACGCTGGCGAAAGATCTGAGCGCGCACCTCGTCTACGGGCTCGCGACGGCCACGGCACTGCGGCTGCTCTCAGCCTAGAGAAAGGAGCCGCAGTGTCGATGACCGTCGCCGACCTCCTGATCGCGACTCTCAAGGCGTCTGGGGTACGCCGGGTCTACGGAATCCCGGGTGACTCGCTCAACGGTCTCACCGACGCGATCCGTGGCGACGGAGAGGTCGCTTGGGAACACGTCCGCCATGAGGAGGCTGCGGCGTTCGCCGCCTCGGGTGAGGCCGCCATCACGGGACAGCTCGCCGTATGCGCGGCGAGCTGTGGCCCGGGAAACCTTCACCTCATCAACGGGTTGTTCGATGCCAATCGCAGCCGCGTGCCCGTGCTCGCGATCGCGGCACATATCCCGGCGGACGAAATCGGCCGGAGCTACTTCCAGGAGACGCATCCCCAGGAGCTGTTCCGCGAATGCAGCGTCTACGCCGAGCTTGTCAGCGTCCCCGAGCAGCTTCCCGGGCGTGCTTGAGATTGCGATGCGCCACGCATTGGAGCGCGGTGGCGTGGCGGTCGTGGTGATCCCGCCGGAGATCTGGCTGACCCAGGCTTCGAGCGCCGTCAAGCCAAACGCGATCCTGGCGACCGAATCGATCATCCGTCCCGGCGACGATGATCTGGCCCGGGCCGCTGAGGTCCTGGGTGATGCCGGCGCCGTCACGATTCTGGCCGGCGCGGGCTGCCAGGGAGCGCATGACGAAGTGGCGGCGCTTGCCGAGATGCTGAAAGCGCCGGTGGTTCATGCGCTGCGGGGCAAGGAGTTCATCGAGTACGACAACCCCTATGACGTCGGCATGACCGGGCTACTTGGATTCGAGTCCGGTTACCGCGCGCTGGAGCACTGCGACGCGCTGCTGACGCTCGGGACCGACTTCCCCTACCGACCGTTCTATCCCGAGCACGCGAAGGTAGTGCAGGTCGACGTTCGGGGCGAGCACATCGGCAGGCGCGTACCGGTCGACGTGGCGCTCGTGGGGACAGTTAAGGACACCATCGTGGCGCTGATGCGCCACCTGCAGTCCCACCGCGACGCCGAGCACTTGGAGCGAATGACGACGCACTACCGCCGGACCCGCCGCCGGCTCGATGAGCTGGCTCGCGCCCGTGGCGACGGCCCCGCGATCCATCCCCAGGTTCTCATCGCGGCCATCGACAAGGCGGCCGCCGACGATGCGGTGTTCCTCGCCGACGTCGGGACGCCGACGCTGTGGGCCGCGCGCTATTTGAGCATGAACGGGCGTCGGCGGCTGCTCGGATCGTTCAACCACGGGAGCATGGCCAACGCGCTCCCGCAGGCGATCGGCGTGCAAGCTGCCCAGCCCGGCCGACAGGTCATCGCGCTCTCCGGCGACGGCGGCCTGAGCATGCTGCTGGGCGAGCTGCTGACGCTCCGCCAGCAGCATTTGCCGGTCAAGGTCGTGGTGTTCAACAACGCCTCGTTGGCGTTCGTCGAGCTTGAGATGAAGGCCGATGGATTCGTAACCTTCGGGACAGATCTCGATAATCCGAGCTTCGCGGAACTCGGTCGCGCGGTCGGGCTTCACGGCGTCCGCATCGATCGTCTGAGCGAGCTGAGCGACGGTCTCCGGACCGGACTCGAGCACCCCGGGGCGGCGCTCATCGAGGTGATGACCGAGCGCCAGGAGCTGTCGAGACCCCCGCACATCACCGTCTCCCAGGCCAAGGGATTCACCCTCTGGGCCACGCGCAGCGTGCTGTCGGGACGGGGTGACGAGGTGCTGGAGGTGGCCCGGAGCAACCTCCGGGAGCTGGCGCTCAAATAGCCGGTGAGGCCGGTCGCGTCCTTTAGGACGCAGGGGGGCCGATGCAGAAGCGTCGTCCCGGACCCGGGCGGCAGCCGACGTTGCGTGGGCGCGCCACAGCTGGCAAACGCGCTGAAGAGCGCAGAATCCGACTTGATCGACACCTGAGTTCAACCGTCCTGCGCGCCCCAATCGACGCAGGACTTAGTCCGAACAATCACGTCGTGATCGAACCGTGCGAGCCGTCCGGCGATCGCCTCGACCTCGTCTTCGAGCCGGTGGTCGAGGATTGCTCGGTTCACATACCCGTACTGCTCCGCGAGAGGTCCGTCCAAATCGTCGGCGAGCAGGAGGATCTCGAGCGCCCGGCCGCGACCGACCAGCCGGGACAGTCGGACCATCCCACCGCCGCCCGGGACCGCGGCCGTTCCGGCTTCGAACTGGCCGACGAGCGTGTTCTCACGAGAAGCAAACCGCATGTCGCAGGCGAGCAAGAACCCGCTTCCCGGGCCGCGAACTCGTCCCCGGACCTGAGCGATGCTGACCACCGGGGCGCGCGACAGCCGCATCAGTAGATCGAGCCACGTGTGCGTAATGTTCGAAGCGACCGGCAGCGGAGTTCTGCCCGAATCGGGCTCGGTGTCGTAGTGAACGAGGTAGAAGTCCGGGTTGACGCTGTCGAACACGACGACGTTGAGGTCTGAGTCCTCCTCGATCAGGCCAACGAGCTCGGCCAACTCGAGCACCGTCGTCGCCGTGATCGCGTTGATGGGAGGGTGGTCGAACGTGACCCTGCAATAGGCCGGGCTACGACGATCGACCCTCAAGTGGGTCCAGGAGCGCAACCACGTCTCGGAACCCCGGTGGTTGTCGGACGGGCCCGCGTCCGGGGTATTCACTTGGACCTCTGCAGGGGTTGGGTGCTTGGCTGACCTTCAGAGAATCGCTACGTGGAGGACCTCCTGCATGTACCGTCCGGCGGCCTCCGATGCCTCGTCTGGCGTGCTTCCGTGCTCCCGCGCGTCCATGTAGGCGGCGTACCAGTCCCACCAGTTGTGCGGCGCGTGGCTCTTCTCGTACGGGTCGTGATGCTCGGCCGTCTCATGGAGCAGTTCGGCCAATGACGCGATTTCCATCGTCAGTCCTCCCACTCTCGGCCCGGCAGCCGCGTTGTGATCTCCTGGAGCAGCCACCCGTTGCCGTCTGGGTCGCTGAACGAGGCATAGGTTTGGTAGGTGCGATGCTGTGGGTCGGGGCCTGGAACGCGCCCGATGTCGAGGTGGAACGCCTCGCTGACGTCCGCCCCCCGGCTGATGAGCTCGTCGCGCGCGGCTTCGATGTCGTCGACGATGAGCAGCAAACGTTGGGCAGATCCAGGCTCGGTTGTGGTGAGACCTTTTCCGAAATGGATCGAGCACTGAGAGTTGGGGGGTGTCAGCTGAACCACCCGGAAGTCGTCGCCGTGGGCGATGTCAGCGTCGAGACGCCATCCGAGGCCCTGATAGAAGCGTTTCGCCCGATCGACATCGGACACGGGCAACGTCACGACCTCGAGCTTCAGATCGACGGTCGCTGGCCCGGGGATCTCCGCAGAGGCTTTAGGGCTCACGCCGGTGCTGCTCATGTTGACCTCCAGGTCGATGGGTGTGGCGTCAGCGTCTCGCACCCGATGATCCGTCGCGCCCGTGGACACCCTGGTCGCACCCCGGGTACCAGTGGCGGGACCAGGGCTGACACGGGCGCGACCGGCCGCTGCGCGCGCGAACCTGCGCCCGAGCGAGCGACTGCCGGGAGAGCAGATGAGCGCGATCAGCGGAAGACAAAGCCTGTCTGGCGAACAAGCCGCCGTCGTTGGCGAGCTCGATCGAGGGCACAGCCTGATCACGCTTCACGGGGCGTCCGACGTCCACGCCGCCGTCGCTCGGATCGGCGGCCCCGTCGCTGTCGCGATCGTGCCCGCGCTCATCACTGCGTTCGCAGTCGATCCGCGGAACAGCCTGTCACTTTCACCCATCACGTCCGGAGGCTCATCGAAATGACCGACACCATCACGAGCGACACCAGCGTGCATACGGCACACGCCCCCGCCGAGCTGAACGACCCCCTGCTCAACCACGGTGTGGCGTTCACGCAGGCCGAGCGGGAGGCGCTGGGGCTGATCGGACGGCTGCCGTCCGGGGTGCTGACGCTCGAGGAGCAGGCCCGGCGGGCCTGGCAGCAGTTGCAGAGCCAAGGCGACGATCTAGCGAAGAACGTGTACATGGAACAGCTACACGATCGCAACGAGGTGCTCTACTTCCGGGTGCTGCTGGACCACCTGGCCGAGTTGCTGCCGGTCGTCTACGACCCCACGGTCGGGGACGCCATCGAACGGTACTCGCATGAGTACCGCCGACCGCGGGGGATCTACCTGTCGATCGACCGGCCGGAGGACATCCAGGCCGCGTTCGCTTCGCTGGACCTGGGGCCTGACGACGTGGACCTGATCGTGTGCAGCGATGCCGAGGAGATCCTCGGCATCGGCGACTGGGGCGTGGGCGGCATCCAGATCTCGGTCGGCAAGCTGGCGGTCTACACGGCGGCGGCCGGGATCGACCCGCGCCGGGTGATCCCGGTGTCCCTGGACGTGGGCACTAACAACGAAGGGCTGCTGAACGACCCGCTGTACGTGGGAAATCGGCATGCGCGGGTCCGCGGCGCCGCCTACGACGCTTTCATCGCCAAATACCTTGAGACGGCGTCGTCGATGTACCCGCGGGCGCTGCTGCATTTTGAGGATTTCGGCGCGAGCAACGCCCGGCGAATCTTGCTGTCTTACCGGGACAAGTACCGGATCTTCAACGACGACATGCAGGGCACGGGCGCGGTCGTCATGGCGGGGCTGTTCAATGCCGTGAAGGTCGCGGGCAGCCGGTGGCGGGACCAGCGGATGATCGTCTTCGGCGGCGGCACCGCCGGCATCGGCATCGCCGATCAGATTCGTGATCAGATGATCCGTGACGGGCTCGATCCGGACGAGGCGACCAGCCAGATCTGGATCGTGGATCTGCCGGGCCTGCTCACCAGCGACATGAACGACGACATGCTGGACTACCAGCGACCCTATGCCCGCGCGATCAATGAGACCACGAGCTGGGCCAAGACACCCGTCGCGGTGGATCCATCCGCGGCCACCCGCTGGCCGGAAATGGCCGCGCTCCGGCAAGCCCGGGCCGCCTCAGGAATCATCACGCTCCAGACCGTGATCGAACAGGTCAAGCCCACGATCTTGATCGGGAGCTCGACCGCGCACGGCGCTTTCACCCGGCAAGTGGTGGAGGCCATGAGCGCGGGGGTCGAGCGGCCGATCATCTTCCCGGTCTCCAACCCGACATCCCAGATCGAGGCGCTACCCGCCGACATCATCACTTGGTCCAAGGGGCGCGCGCTGGTCGCCACCGGCCTGCCGTGGGGGCCCATGGACTACGAGGGAGTGCGCTACTGGTTCGGGCAGGCCAACAACGCATTGGTGTACCCCGGTCTGGGCTTGGGCACGATCGTGTCCGGCGCGTCGAAGGTGACGGACGGCATGCTGCTGGCGGCCGCCGAGGCGGTCGCCGGTCAGGCGGATGTCAGCCAGCCTGGGGCCTCCATGCTGCCGGCGGTGGAGAACCTGCGGGCCTCCTCGGCAACTGCCGCGATCGCCGTGGCCCGGGCCGCAGCCGATGACGGAGTGGCCATCAGGCCACCGGATGACCTCGTGCAGGCGGTTCAGGACGCCATGTGGCAGCCGGTCTACGGCTCGCTGGAGGTGAAGTGATGGCGGCCACGACCGAGAGCAAGCTCGCCTCGGTGCCGATCGGCACCGGGGGGACGGGAACGCGGGCAGAGAGCGATTCGTTGGGCTCCGTGGACGTGCCGGCTGAGCATTATTGGGGTGCGCAGACGCAGCGTTCGTTGTTGCATTTTTCGATCGGCCATGACCACATGCCCAAGGCGGTCTACCACGCCTACGGGTATGTGAAGAAGGCGGCGGCGCTGGTCAACGAGGCGGCCGGCCGGCTTGACTCTGAACGCGCGGGAGCGATTGTCGCGGCGGCGGATGAGGTGATCGCTGGTCAGCTCGACTCGGAGTTCCCGCTGTACGTGTGGCAGACGGGCTCGGGGACGCAGTCGAACATGAACGTCAACGAGGTGATCGCCAACCGAGCCAGCCAGCTCCTGGGGGGCGAGCTGGGGACCAAAAAGCCGGTTCACCCCAACGACCACGTAAACATGGGACAGTCCTCGAACGACACGTTCCCGACGGCGATGCATATCGCGACGCTGTTCGAGGTCCGCCAGCACATGCTTCCCCGCCTGGGGAGGCTGATCGACTCGGTGTGGTCCAAGGCGGTGGAGTGGGTGGACGTAGTCAAGATCGGTCGCACGCATCTCCAGGACGCAGTTCCACTCACCGTGGGTCAGGAGTGGTCGGGGTGGGCGACGCAGCTCTGTGATGCTCGGGGCCGGCTGGAGACCGCGCTTCACGCGATCCAAGAGCTGGCCGCTGGCGGGACGGCCGTCGGCACCGGGCTGAATGCGCCGGAGGGGTTCGGGGAAGAGATCGCTGGCAAGCTGGCCGAGCTCACGGGACTGCCTTTGAAGACGGCTCAGAACAAGTTCGCCGCGCAGGGCTCGCTGGATGGGATGGTTGCTGTCTCGGCTGGGTTGCGGGGGGTGGCGGTGGCGCTGATGAAGATCGCCAACGACATGCGCTGGCTCGCCTCGGGCCCGCGGGCCGGGCTGCATGAGCTCAAGCTGCCGTCCAACGAGCCGGGGTCCTCGATCATGCCGGGGAAGGTCAACCCGACGCAGCAGGAGGCGATGGTGATGGTGTGCCTCCAGGTGATCGGCGAGGACTCGATCGTCGCCGCGGCCGGCGCCCAGGGCAACTTCGAGCTCAACGCGATGCGTCCAATCATCATCAACAACGTCCTGCACTCGGCGCGGATCCTCGGTGACATGTGCGAGAAGCTGCGCGAGTTCAGCGTCGACGGAACCGAGCTCGACAATGACAAGGTGGCGGACTACGTCGGGCGATCGTTGATGCTAGTGACAGCGCTCAGCCCGCACATTGGTTACGACAAAGCGTCCGCGATCTCGCACAAGGCCGACGACGAAGGGAGCACCCTGCGCGAAGCGGCACTTTCGCTCGGCGTCTCAGCGGCCGACTTCGACCGGATCGTCGACCCTGAGACGCTGGTCGGCGACGCCCGCCGCGACCTCGGACTGGATCACGCCGGCAACGGACAGCGGTGACAACCACCTCGGCACCGGCCGCGGCGCGCGAAGCGCCACGTTCGCGCGTGGCCGCGGGCGCGCTCTACAGCTTCGCGCTCGCGGCCGCGTGTTACGTCAGCTACTGGGTGACCACGCACGTTCTCAACCAAGTGCATTCCGTCTCTTCGGCCGACGACCAGCTCGGAGGACTGTGGGCTGTGGTGGCGACCGTATTCGTGTACCGCACGAGCTACGAGGAGGACGTTGCCGCAGCTCTTTCTCGCTTCGTGGCTACTTTGCTGAGCTTCGCGCTGTGTCTGGTCTATCTGGCGGTCCTGCCGTTTTCACCCGCTGGACTGGCCGTGCTGATCGGCATGGGAACGCTCATCCTGTTGCTGATCGGGCGCCCCGGTGAAATCGTCACAACGGGCATTACCACCGCAGTCGTGATGGTCGTCGCGGCGGTGACTCCTCGTGACGCGTGGCAGCAGCCGATCCTCCGGCTCGCCGACACGATCGTGGGGATCGCGATCGGCATTGCGGCCGCGTGGGTTGCGCTTCTCGCTAAAGGAATCATGAGCGGTGCACGTCACCGGACTGAGCGCCCATAAGTGCCGAGGTGTCGGGCGTACGTCGACGACCTTTGTCGGACCGGATCACCCGCCGGACGTTCATCGTGAGGCTCCCGATGAGGACATAATCGATCTCGGCGTCGTGGAGTTGGTCGAGAAGCGCGCCAACGTCGAGTCGGCCGATCATTCGGCCGGGCGGACAATCGGGCAGCGAGCTCGAACGCCGCTTTGATCGACGCGTCGGCTTGCTCCAGATTTTCGCCGAGGTTTCAGCCGTGCTGTGTGTATAGTGTGTGTATGGCGCGCGTGAATGTCTACCTTCCCGATGATCTCGCGGAGCGCGCCAAGCTGGCCGGTGTCAGCATCTCGGCGGTTACCCAAGACGCGCTGCGCAGCGCGCTGGCCGCGATGGATACCGACGCCTGGCTGGAACGCCTCGACCGATACTCCGGCGCCGAGGTCGAGCACGATCGCGTGCTCGCGGCGCTAGACGCGGCCCGCGAAGACCTCGGTGCCCGATCTGCTGGCTGAGGCAATCGTGGTCGATGCCTCAGCGGTCGTCGAGGCGCTGCTCGGATCGACTACGGGCCTGGCCACGCGTCACCGGATGCGAGGGACCCGGCTGCACGCCCCCGCCCACCTGGATGCTGAAGTCCTCTCCGCGCTGGGTCGCCTGCATCGCGCCGGCGACATCCCTGCCGGCGCCGTCACGACAGGGCTAAACGAACTTGCAGGGGCACCCATCGCCCGCCATCCCTTGCCTGGGCTGCTGACGGCCGCCTGGCAGATGCGAGACCGGCTACGGCTCGTCGATGCGCTGTATGTCGCGCTGTCCGAGCAGCTCGGCACCCGGCTGCTGACCACGGATGCACGGCTTGCCCGCGGTTCGGGATTGGCCGAGCTCGTCGCTTCTGGTTCCTGACTTCCCCGCTCCGAAGCATCACTCCGCGACTTCCGCGCCTGTGGCGACGGAGCGGCAGTCTCGCATGGCAACCAGCGCGTCGCCACTCGTGTCCGACAGCGGTCGCGCTGAGCGTGGCCACATGATCCGGGTGGGACGGTGCTGTTGGCTTCTACCAGCGCGGAAGCGCGCCGGCTGGCAGGCGCAGGCTGGCCCCGCTCGCTCCAAGGGCACCACCGATCGCCGAGCAAAGGGGCCGCGCGGACGTCACGACTGCTATCGGCCTCACGGAGTCACCCGCCGCAGCCCGCCACGACACTCGTGCTTCCACGAACCACCAGCAGCAGCCCACCCCACCCGCGGATGGAAAGGGGGGCAAAACGAAAGCAGCAAAAAGCCCCGTTGAGCGGGGCTTTTCTCATGCGCCCGAGAGGACTCGAACCTCCACGGACCCTACGGTCCACAAGGCCCTCAACCTTGCGCGTCTACCAATTCCGCCACAGGCGCTGGAGGCGGCGAGTATAGCCCTGGGCCGGTGCTCGCAGGGGGCATCTGGACTGCGCTCGCCGGGAGGCGGGCGAAGCGGTTCGCCCCGGTGCCGCCGCCACTGAGTGAGGACCGCCGCAGCCGCTCGATGGCACGCGCCAGCGGTGTCGTTTGAGTCCGTCCTGAAGCCGCGCTACAGTACCGAACACATGTTCGTCTCAGTCCAGATCGCCGAGGCCAACCAGCAAGGAGCGGACCCATGGACCTGACCAAGCGCCAGCAGGAGATCTTCGACTTCATCAAGCGGTACTCCGCGAAGTACGGCTATCCCCCGACCGTGCGCGATATCGGCAAGGCGGTGGGACTGGCTTCGTCCTCGACGGTTCACGCCCATCTCGCGAACCTCGAGCGGATCGGGCTACTCAGGCGAGATCCCTCAAAGCCGCGGGCGATCGAGCTGCTCGACCGGGCCGCGGCAGGCGTGCGGAGCCTAGTGCGGCCGGGTCTGCCGCTGGTCGGCCAGGTGGCGGCCGGTCAGCCGATCCTGGCCGAGGAGAACATCGAGGATTACGTGCAGACGCCGGCGGTGGCGGGTGGCGAGGAAGGCGACTACCTGCTTCGGGTGCGGGGTGACTCGATGAAGAACGTCGGCATCCTGGAGGGCGATCTGGTCGTGGTGCGCCCACAGGACACCGCGCAGGACGGTGAGATCGTGGTGGCGCTGGTCGGGGAGGAGGCGACGGTCAAGCGCTTCTTCCAGGAGACCGATCACGTGCGCCTGCAGCCGGAGAACGACGCGATGGAGCCGATCCGCAGCGTTGATGTGCGGGTGCTGGGGAAGGTCGTCGGGCTGATGCGGAGTATCACGTGACCAGCTGCACCCTGACAGACGCGCGGTCGCTACTCGAGCCGGTGGGTGAGGGCAGGACGCTTGACGACCTGCTGGTCGCCCTTTGGGAGGGGCTCGGTAGCGACCGCGCGGTCGAGTGCCCGCTATGCGAAGGGGAGATGAGACCGGTGTATGGTGCCCACGCCCGGGCGATCGGGGGCGAGTGCGCGACGTGCGGATCGACCTTGCAGTAGCCCGCTCCTGGACCGGATTCCGGGCTATGCTTGACCTTGGAGGCTGAGCAGTCGCGGAGGTGAGAGCCTTCGAGGAAAGTCCGGACATCACAGGGCAAGGGTGGTCGGTAACGCCGACCCGGGGAAACCCGCGGGAAAGTGCCACAGAAACGACACCGCCTAAGCCTGGAGCCGCTGCAGAGCCCCAGGCCGGTAAGGGTGAAATGGTGCGGCAAGAGCGCACCGGCGTCGCGGTGACGCGGCGGCCGAGGTAAACCCCACTCGATGCTAGGCCAAGCAGGACCGTTCGCAGGTGACCCGCCAAGGTCCGGGTAGGCCGCGCAGATGGATGGCTGCTCTCGACAGAATCCGGCTTACAGGCCTCCTACGGAAGGGCCCCGCCACGGCGGGGCCCTTCTAGTGTCCCGACTCAGAGATTGGATGGCATTCGAGCGGTCCCCGAATTTCTGCCTCGGGACACTATTGCGGCATCAGCCGAGCGATTGCGCGCGAGCGGCGACGCTGTCGAGCGCGGGGCCGTCCAGCCGGTGGACCTTCCATTCGTCCAGACGGGCGGCGCCGATCTTGGTGTAGAAGTCGAGCGCCGGCGTGTTCCAGTCGAGCGCGGACCATTCCAGCCTGGTGTAGCCGCGCGCGACGGTGAGCCTGGCCAGGTGCGAGATCAGCGCGACGCCGACGCCGGCGCGCCGCTGCGCCGGCGGAACGTAGAGATCCTCGAGCCAGATTCCCGGGCGGCACTCCCAGGTCGAGAACGTGAGGTGAAACAGGGCGAACCCGGCGGATTGCCACGACGTGCCGCCGTCGTCGCGGGCCTCCGCGATCAGGGCCTCGGCGGAGGGTTCCGCCCCGAACAGCGCGTCCTCAAGCAGCTCTGGCGTTCCCCGCACCAGGTCACGGGAGCGCTCGTACTCGGCCAGTTCGACGATCCAGTCGAAGATCAGCCCGACGTCCTCGCGGCGGACGTCCCTGATGCGCAGCCGGGTGCCGGGGCTCGCTGACACTAGCCAGTGAGTGTGCCAGCGCTGGTATGCGCCTCGCCGTTCCGGGAAGATGTGCGCGCCGATGTCGCTTGTGCCGAAGACGATCACCGCACCCGTGGGACGGGTCGGCGCGGCTGCCCAGAACGCTCTGGAGGTCGCCCGCTTCGGAGGTCTCACCACCGACGACGAGCCCGCGCCGTACGAGGTCGTCCACGAGCAGCGCGTCTTCCGCCTGCGTCGCTACTTCCCAAACGCCGGCACGTCGACCGGGGCGGACGCGGCACAAATCCTGCTCGTCCCGCCCCTGATGCTGGCCGCCGAGATCTACGACGTATCGCCGGCGACGAGCGCCGTCAGCCTTTTGCACGACCACGAAGTCGATCCCTGGGTGATCGACTTCGGCAGGCCCGAGCACGAGCGCGGCGGGCTCGAACGCACCCTGGCCGACCACGTGCTCGCCGTTTCGGACGCGGTCGACCTCGTCCGCGAGGAGACCGGACGCGACGTTCACCTGGCCGGCTACTCGCAGGGAGGGATGTTCTGCTACCAGGCCGCCGCGTACCGCCGCAACGACGGCCTCGATTCGCTGATCACCTTTGGCAGCCCGGTGGACACACGGCTGGGGATGCCGCTGGGCCTTCCCGAGCAGGTGGCGGTCGAGCTCGCTGAGGTGATCGCGTTCGCCTTCCGCGGCGGCGGGGTCCCGGCGTGGTTCAGCCGCACCGGCTTTCGCCTGCTGGACCCCGTGAAGTCGGTCCGGAACCGGCTTGAGTTCCTGCTTCAGCTCCACGACCGCGAGGCGCTGCTCCCGCGCGAGCGCCAGCGGCGATTCCTCGAGGGAGAGGGTTGGGTGGCGTGGCCCGGCCCGGCGCTGGCCGAGTTCGTGAACCAGTTCGTGGCCTCGAACCGCATGCTCGAGGGCGGGTTCGTGATCGCCGATCGGCTACTGAGCCTCGCCGATGTGGCGCTGCCGATCCTGACCGTGGTGGGGACGGTGGACGAGATCGCGCCCGCTGCGGGCGTGCGCGCGGTCCGTCAGGCGGCGCCCGAAGCCGACGTGTACGAGCTCTCGCTGCACGCAGGTCACTTCGGGCTCGTGGTTGGGACCGCCGCGCGGAGCGTCACCTGGCCGACGGTGGCAGAGTGGGTCCACTGGCGGTCCGGAGAGAGCGATGCGCCCGAGAACATCACTCGCATCCCCGGCGACGGCGCGCCGGAGGTAGCACCGCACGTGCGTAATCGCGTCGGTTACGGCATCGAGCTGGCCGCCGGCGTCGGGGCCGGCATGGCCCGCTCCGCCATCGGCACGGCCGAGCGCGCGGCGCGGGGCGTGCGCGAGCTGACCCGGGAGGCGGTGGCGCAGCTGCCACGCCTGGCGCGCCTCGAGCAGATCCAGCCGAGCACCCGGATCTCGATCGGGCTGCTCGTGGAGGAGCGGCGGCGCAGGAGCCCCAACGACGAATTCTTCCTGTTCGAGGATCGCGCCTATGACGCGCAGGACGTGGGGGAGCGGATCGACAACGTGGTTCGGGGCCTGATCTCGATCGGCGTCCGCCAGGGAGAGCACGTCGGCGTGCTGATGGGGCCCCGACCGAGTGCGCTGGCGCTGGTGGTGGCGATCAGCCGGGTAGGTGCCGTGGCCGTGCTGATGCGCCCGGACGGGGATCCCGAGCGCGAGGCAAAGCTTGGCCAGGTCGAGCGGATCATTGCCGACCCCGAGAGGGCACCGCTGGCGGCGGGCCTCGGCGCCGTGCATACCTTCGTGTTGGGGGGCGGAAGCGGGATGGGTGGGGACCGAGATTTCGGAGCGCCAGACGTGATCGACATGGAGGCGATCGATCCGGGCGCCGTCAAGCTGCCGCGCTGGTATCGCCCGAACCCGGGGCGCGCCGGCGATCTGGCCTTCATCGTGTTCAGCGGAGAGGGCGAGAACACGCGGATGAGCCGGATTACCAACCGCCGCTGGGCCCAGTCGGCGTTCGGCACCGCGTCGTCGGCCGCGCTCGGCCCGGCCGACACGCTGTACAGCGTCGCGCCGGTCTACCACCCGTCCGGGCTGATGATGAGCATCGGCGGCGCGATCGTCGGAGGCTCGCGACTGGCGATGGCGCGGCAGTTCGAGGTCGACACCTTCTGGGAGGAAGTCCGGCGCTACGGCGTGACCGTGGCCTCATACACCTGGACTCTGCTCGACGAGGTGGTCGAGGCTCCGCCGCAGCCGGCCGAGCGCCACCACCCGCTGCGTCTGTTCATCGGCTCCGGCATGCCGCGGGGGCTGTGGCGGCGGGTCGAGCAGCGCTTCAAGCCGGCGCGGGTGGTCGAGTTCTATGCCTCGACCGAGGCGGGCGCGATCCTGGTCAACCTCGGTCGGGGCAAGGCCGGGGCGATGGGCCGACCGCTGCCAGGCAGTGCCGAGGTTCGGATCGCCGAGTACGACCTCGACGCGCAGGGACTGCTGCTCGACCGTGATGGGTTCGCCCGAAGATGCGGGACCGACGAGGTGGGGATGCTGCTGGCCCGGGTCAGCCCAACCGAGCCGCTGAGCATCACGCCCTTGCGCTCGCTGTTTCACCGCGACGACGCCTGGGTCGCCACCGGCGATCTGTTCCGCCGCGATGCCGATGGCGATTACTGGCGCGTGGACGGGGTCGCCGACGTGATCCACACCGCGCGGGGCCCGGTGTTCACGACCCCAATCAGAGACGCCCTCGGTGACATCCCGGCGGTCGACCTCGCGCTCGCCTACGGCGTACGACCGAACGACGGTCAGCCCGAGCTCGCGGTGGCGGCGCTGACCCTGCGCGCGGATCGCTCGCTCAAGCCGCGCGAGCTGAGCCAGGCGCTGTCGGTACTCCCGCCCGAGGGGCGGCCGGCGGTCGTCCACGTCGTCGAGCACATCCCGGTCACCACCTGGTTCAGGCCGCTCACCGAGGAGCTGCGCGAGGCCGGACTACCCGAGCCGGGTCCCGGCGTACAGGCCTGGTACCTGGACGCGTCCGGCGGCACCTACCGGCCGCTGACCGCGGCCGCCAGGCAACGGCTGACGCGGTCGCCCAAGGCGCCGCCGTCAGGCGCCGCCGACCAACCAAGTTAAGCCCCAGCGGGCAGCGTCTGGCCGGAGTACAGCTTGATCACGCGGATCGTGCCGGCCGGCGCGGCGTTGATGCACAGCTCGCACAGCACGCACTCGTCGAGGTTCTCCTCGCGAATCTCGACCCCGTGGTCGGTGGCGCGGAAGATGTCGACCGGGCAGACCTCCTCGAGCTTGACGGCCATCCCAGGGTCGCTTGCCACCGGGTCGTCGACCTCGACGGCGATGAACAGCGCGCTCATACTGCGGCTCCCATCCGGTCCTTGACGATCCTCGGGATCTCCGAGATCTCCTCGGCGACTACGATCCCCGCCTCGGCCAGACGGGCGATCTTCTCGGTGGCGGTGTCCTCCTTGCCCTCCACGATGGTGCCGGCATGGCCGAAGCTCATGCCGGGCATCTCGTCCATGAACCGTCCCGCCATGAAGGCGACGATCGGCAGGCGCGAGTCGTTGTCGGTCACCCAGCGCGCCAGTTCGGCCTCCATGCGGCCGCCCGGCTCGGTGTAGATAACGATCGCCTCGGTGTCCGGGTCGGCCTCGAACAGGGGCATCAGCTCGGCGTAGGTCGAGCCGATGATCGCGTCGCCGCCGATCGAGACGGCCGTGGACTGCCCGAGACCGGCGGCGGTGAGGGTCGAGGACATCTCGGTCGTCATCCCGCCCGAGCGCGAGATCACGCCGACCGGACCCGGCGAGTAGGACTTCGCGGCGTCCTTGGCGGGGCCGCCGATCCCGCCCATCTTGATCACGTCGGGGACGATGATCCCCAGGCAGTTGGGACCGATGATGCGCGCGCCCCGCTCGGAGGCCAGCTCGACCATCTGCGCGACGTCGCCGCGGGGGATCCGCTCGGTCACGATCACGACCAGCCTGACGCCGTTCTCGATCGCCTCGAACACCGCGTCCTTGGTGAAGGCGGGGGGGACGGTGACGACCGAGCCATCGATCGGCCCGCCGTGGTGCTCCACCGCCTGCGCCACCGTGTCGAACACCGGCACCCCGTGGACGTCGCGGCCCAGGCGGCCGGGCGTGACCCCGCCCACGATCTTCGCGCCCTTGCCGTAGTCGAGGCACTCGCGGGTGAGGTTCACGGCCTCGCGGCCGGTGATGCCCTGCACGATGAAGGTGGTGTTCTCGTCGATGAGGATGGACATGGCTAGGCGGCGGCTCCTTGGATTTTCTCGACCGCACGCCGGGCCGCCTCGTGCAGGGAGACGCTCCGGTCCGCGTACTCGACGCCATAGCGGTCGAGGATCTGGAAGCCCTCTTCCTCCCAGGCGCCGGGGATGCGGAAGATCGCAATCTTCTCGGCCGGGTCGTAGCCGAGCTCGACGCACGCTTTGATCACGCCGCGGGCGACGATGTCCACGCGGGTGTTGGAGACGATCGACATCATCACCGCGATCTTGTCCACGCCGGGCTTGTGAAGCACCAGCTTGGCCAGCCCGCAGGCCTTGCTGACCGAGGGATTGCCGCCGATCTCGCAGTAGTTGGCCGGGTCGCCGCCGTGGGCGCGGACCGCGTCAAACAGGGTCAGCGATCCGCCGCCGGCGCCGATCACCAGGCCGAGGTTGCCGTCGAACTCGGTGACGTTGCCGGCGACGCCGCGGTGGTCTTGCGAGTCGACCTCTTCGCCGGCCAGCTCGAACGGAGTCGGCTCGCGGGCCAGCCGGGTCTCCTCGTCGCCGACCCCGAGCTCGTGGAGGATCGCCTTCTGACGCGGGCGGGCCTCGTTTTCCATGTCCATGTGGGCGTCGAGGGCCACGAACGAGCCGTCCTCGAGCTCACCCAATGGGTTGATCTCGGCGAGCGTCATGTCGTACTCCAGGAACAGACGGGCCAGCCGGGCCAGGATCGGGGTGAGCCGGTTCAGCGCGCTGCTGCTGATCCCGAGCGAGGCGATCAGCTGCTTGGCCTGCCAGTCGGAGAACGGTCTGATCGTGGAGAAGTGGGCGCGGGCCACGTGGTCGGGATGCTCCTCGGCGACCTGCTCGATGTCGATGCCGCCCATGTCGGAGAACAGCATCACCGGTCGCTTGCGGATCCCGTCCCAGACCACGCCGGCGTAGTACTCGTGCTTGACCGGGGCACGCGAGTCGACGAGCACGCCGCGGGGCATGTGACCGCCGATTTCGAGGTCGAGGATCTTCTCGGTGTGGCGGGCCGCTTCCTCCGGCGTGTCGGCGAATTGGACCCCACCGGCCTTCATCCGCCCCCCGCTGAGCACCTGGGATTTGACCACCACCGGCCCGCCGATCTGCTCTGCGATCGCGGCGGCTTCCTCGGGGGTCTTCGCGAAGCCGTGCTTGGTTACCGGGATCCCAGCCTTGGCGACGATCGCTCGCGACTCGTACTCGAAAAACCGCATCGGGGCGCCCGAGGGTAGCGGAGCGGGACGGCAACGTGTCGTGCCAGCCTACGGTGGCGTAGCTTTCCGCAACTCGAGGGGCCCGCGCTCCCGGGTTTGCCACGGCCCGTGGTCGCGGTGGCGGTGGCGATCTTGGCGGATAACTCGAGTCTCGCCGGGCCCCTGCGGGCACGGCCAGCTAACCAAGTAGGCTGATCGGGTTGGTAATGTCAATGAACTAACTGAAGTATCTTCGAGGAGACTGCGAAATGAGAACACGAACACGCCGACTGACCTCGCGTCTGCCGGGCGGGGGCGCCGCGCGCGTGGCCGCGCTCGCGCTGCTGCCGCTATCGATCGCGGGCCTGATCGCCGGCTGCGGGGGCTCCTCGGACGCGACGAGCACCAGCTCGAGCGCCGCGGCGACGACGAGCAACGCCGCGTCCACAGGTGGCGCCAGCAGCGTCAACCTCAACCTGGTCGCGTACTCGACGCCCAAGAAGGCGTTCGACGCGCTGACCGCGGCGTTCGCGCAGACGACCGCCGGCAAGGGCGTCACCTTCAGCGAGTCGTTCGGCGCGTCGGGGTCGCAGAGCCGCGCCGTCGACACCGGTCAGCCGGCGGACGTCGTCGAGTTCTCGACGACGCCGGACATGACCCGGTTGGTCAAGGACGGGATCGTGGCCAAGAGCTGGGACGCCAACCCATACAACGGCTTCTCGAGCGACTCCGTCGTCGTGTTCGTCGTCCGCAAGGGCAACCCGAAGCACATCGCCGGCTGGGATGACCTGATCAAGCCGGGCGTCGACGTGATCACGCCCAACCCGTCGACCTCGGGCAGCGCGCGCTGGAACATCCTGGCCGGTTACGGCGCTCAGCTCAAGGAGGGCAAGACGCCGGCGCAGGCGCTGGCCTACATCAACACGCTCCTGACCAAGAACGTCAGCGTGCAGGACTCGAGCGCGAGCGCGGCGCTGCAGACGTTCCTCGGCGGCAAAGGTGACGTGCTGCTCGACTACGAGTCCGACGCGCTCGCGGCCAAGAAGGCCGGCGATGCGGTCGACATCGTCTATCCGGCGCAGACGATCCTGATCCAGACGCCGATCGCGGTCATCGCCAAGAGCTCGCACGCGACGCAGGCGCAGGCGTTCGTCAACTGGCAGTGGTCGACGGCGGGCCAGACGATCTGGGCCGAGAAGGGTTACCGGCCGGTACTCGCGTCGGTGGCGAGCAAGTTCGCCGGCAAGTTCCCCTCGCCGGCGGAGCTGTTTACGATCGACTACCTCGGCGGCTGGACCTCGGTGGACAAGACCTTCTTCGCGCCGTCCACCGGATCGATCACCAAGATCGAGGAGGCGGCGGGGGTGCCCACTGCCAGCTGAGACCCACGCGCTGCCGGCGCCTGCGCCGGCGCCGAGCCAGCCGCGTCCTCGCCGCCGGGCGGGGGCGCGGCCGATTGCGATCAGCGGAGCCGGGCTCGGGCTCGGCGTATGCATGCTGTATCTGAGCGTGATCGTCGTGATCCCGCTGGCGGCGGTGGTCGTCAAGGCCTTCTCGTCGGGACTCGGGACGCTGTGGAGCTCGATCGACAACACGCTCACGCTCCGCGCGCTGGCGATCACGCTCGGGGCGTCGCTGGTCGTGGCCGCCATCGGGGCGGTGATGGGGACGCTGGTCGCCTGGGTGCTCGTCCGCGACTCGTTCCCGGGCAAGCGCGTCGTCAATTCGCTGATCGACCTGCCGTTCGCGCTCCCGACGATCGTTGCTGGGCTGACGCTGATCGCGCTGTACGGGCCCGACAGCCCCGTCGGGATCCATCTCGCGTACACCCGCGGCGCGGTGGTCGTCGCGCTGCTGTTCGTGACGCTTCCGTTCGTGGCGCGCTCGGTCCAGCCGGTGCTGATCGAGCTCGACCGCGAGGTCGAGGAGGCGGCCGCGTCGCTGGGCGCGTCGAACGCCACGACCTTCCGGCGAATCATCCTGCCCGCGCTTCGCCCGGCGATCTTCTCGGGGGCGGCGCTCGCGTTCGCGCGCTCGGTC
>Ga0187781_10000281_pt1 | contig 36482 bp, 28 predicted proteins | sample 0715_SJ02_MP02_2_FD_132447 | JGI IMG/M metagenome (GOLD analysis project Ga0187781, IMG submission 132447) | Tropical peat soil microbial communities from peatlands in Department of Meta, Colombia - 0715_SJ02_MP02_20_MG | ecosystem: Environmental > Terrestrial > Soil > Wetlands > Peat | place... | reverse complement strand
TGGCGGCGCGCAAACCTGCGAAGGAATCGTGCGCGGAACGCGGAGGTGGTGAGCCGCCCAGGACTTGAACCTGGAACCCGCTGATTAAGAGTCAGCTGCTCTGCCAATTGAGCTAGCGGCCCACAAACTTAAAATTTTAACACGAGAAGAAATATCCCCCAACCGCGCGCGGAAACAATCGACCACGCTCAGCGGCGCAGAGCAGCGGCGATATCTTTGGCCACCTGGCGGGCGCGGACCAGGTCGCCGGGGCCGAAGGAGATGGCGGCGACGCGGGCGTGGCCGCCGCCGCCGTATTTCTCGCAAAGCGACGCCAGGTTCACTTCCGCCGACGCTTCCTTCCACGGATTGGTGCCGACCGAAACTTTTGCGCGGGTGGGCGAAGCGCTCACGCCGACCGAATAAAGCGCGCTGGGATAGAGGAAGTAAGGAATGAATTTGTTGTAGCCCTCGAGGTCGAGATCGCTCACGTCGAAATAGACCACGCCGCCGCGCTCCTCGGCGCGCTCGCGGAGGATTTCCATCGACTTGTGGTGGCGCTCAAGCAGCGGACCCAGATGCTTTTTCACGATCGGCAATTGGATCATCTCGGCGAGCGAAAGCCGCGCGAGATCCGGGATGATTTGCGGGACAAGTTCCGGCTCGGGAGCGGCTTCGATCACCAGCGCGAGCTGCGTGGCCGGCTCGGCGAGGCCTACGGCGGACTCGGGCGAGGCAAACTGGGCGCCGTCGATGATATCTCCCCATTGGATCAATTCGGCGAGCGGCTTTGCGTCGAAGCCGAATTTTTCGGAAGCGATCGTGGCAAGCAGCTTGGTGCAGGATTTGTAGGCCGGGTCGTAGAATTTTTTGCCGGAATGATCGTGGCGGAAATGCTCGGCGTCTTCGGGCTTGAGGAAAGCGCTCTGGTGGTGGTCGAACCACCAGGTGAGGCGCGGCGAACTCGAATACTTGAAATCGACGATGGCGTTTTCGTCGCCGTCGAAGACGCCGTCTTCGAAAGGCTGGGAAGCTTTGTGAGTCATGCCGCGGAACAGGAACACGGCCTGAGGATTGATGCGTTCATGATAGAAGCGCGAAAAAATGGCGGCCGAGGACGCGCCATCGAAGCATTTGTCGTGGAAACAGACGCGGACCTTCAACACGTTCTCCGGCTCCCCACAGGCAGGCTGGGATCCGCCGCCGGGGAAAGCCAATAAAGATGGCCGTTGGGGTAAAAGATGTCAAGGCCAAAGGAAAGATAGGTTTGCCGCGGAACGAGCTGTCAAGTTGGCGCGCCTTGTGCGACACCAAAAACAAAGCGGCAGCAAGATGCCGCACTCCAAAGGTCTCGGTGGCGACGGGGGAAGTGATTCTAACGGTCAGGACTTGCCGAAGAGCTGCTCGGCGAGATCGGCGGCGAAGGGCACCCGGAAGCGTTCGCCCTGATACGCCTTGACCATTAGAAGAATCCAAAGGACAACGCCCACGAGCTGGATCAGGCGCAAAATCGCAAGGCCCGCGGAGAAGCCGGCCACTCCGCCGGTGAAAAGGCTTGCGCCCAGAAATGTGCCGATGATCAGGCTCACAATGTGGAGCGCGCCGAAAACAATGATCGATTGCTTGGCGTGAAATTGGACGGTGGGGCGCTTGTCGATGAAAAAGAAGATGAGGCCAGTGACCCACCCCAGGGCGTAAGCCAGCGTAGAGGCGACGTTTTCCGCCATTTGCGGCTGCGCGCCGGAAGCCGGCGCAGCCGAGGATTGGGCCGCCCCGCAGCTTCCGCAATGGGCGGCGTTCTCAGCAATCAGGGCTCCGCATTTGGTGCAGTGAGGCATGTCCATCCTCCGTCGGGCGTCGTGAACCGGGCGAGATGGCTGCGGAGACTAGCAGAATGAGGATGGCTCGGGCAAGCGCAATCGGAGATGCGGCGGAGCGGCGGTAAGGGAGGGGCTGAACATCGCAGCCGCAGAGCGATGCTATACTTTCGTCAACATGCGGAAGTGGCGGAACTGGCAGACGCGCAGGACTTAGGATCCTGTGGCCGCGAGGCCGTGGGGGTTCAACTCCCTCCTTCCGCACCACAATCGTTCCATCTCATCGGACGAGCATGCGGCCGGTTCCCGGACTGCTGGAGACAGCAGCGAATTCGGAGCGGGCGCGCTTTCTTCCTGCGATTGTGACGCCGCTCCGGGCGCGGTTGACGCGCTCGGAGCAATCTCCTATACTGGAATTTCACTTGCGGTGCAGGCCAGCGGTTCTTCCCTGCCCTCTTCCTTCTCGTACATTGAACCGGCGAAAGGCAGATCGGATTCGGGGCCTATCGAATATATGCGGGGGCCGGACGCCGGAGTGAGAATTCCACTGCAACCCAACTCATGAACGAAGTGAATTGCAAGCGCGAGCTCGAGCTGGAAATTCCCGCCGAGAACGTGCAGAAAGCCGCGGAAAAAATCACGCGCGATATCGCGCGGGTCGCGCGGATTCCGGGCTTCCGTCCCGGCAAAGCCCCGGTCACCTTGATTCGCCGCCGCTTTGCCGACGATATTCAGGGCGAGGTGGTGCAGTCGCTCGTGCCGGAATATTTGGAGCGCGCGCTGGGCGAGAAGAAGCTCATCCCGGTGACGCGGCCGGAAGTGGACCACGTTGAATTCAAAGAAGGCGAGCCGCTGCGGTTCCGCGCCGTCTTCGAAGTCCTGCCGGAATTCGAACTGGGAGATTACAAGAATCTCGAAGTGCAAGTCGAAGCCGTCGAAATCGGCGATGCGCAAGTCGACAAAACGATCGAAGAGCTGCGGGAGCGATCGGCTTCCTTTGTTCCTGTGGAGGGCCGCCCCGCCCGCGACGGCGATTACGCGCTGATCAAGCTGACCGGCGTGCCGGAAGGCGGCGGCGAGCCGGTCCATGCCGACAACATTCTCTGCCACCTGGGCGCGGAAGAGACGCTCGAAAGCTTCACCGAAAATTTGCGCGGCGCCAATCCGGGCGAGACCAAGCGATTCACTTCGCGCTACCCGCAGGACTACCCCGATCCGAAGCTCGCGGGCAAGGCGTACGACTATACGGTAGACGTCCAGGCCCTCAAGGAAAAGAAGCTGCCCGAGCTGAACGACGATTTCGCCAAGGATGCCGCCGGGGAAGCGGGCGGGATAGCGACACTGGCCGAGCTGCGCAAGAAAATCCGCCAGGACCTCGATGCAGCGAAAGACCAGCAGCAGGCGGCGCAGGCGCGCGAGAAGATTCTCGAGCTGCTGATCAAGCGCCACGATTTTCCGGTGCCCGAAGCGCTGGTGGAAAATCAAATGGACGTGCGCCTGGAGCGCGCCGTGAGGTCGCTCGCTGCCCAGGGGGTAGATCCCCGCGCCGTGAACGTGGACTGGGTGGCGCTGCGGAGGCGCCAGCGCGAGCGGGCCATCGACGATGTGAAGGCCGAGCTGCTGCTCGACCGCATCGCCACCGAAGAAAAGATCGACGCGGCCGAGGAGGACGTGGAAAAAGAGATCGCGCAGCTTGCCGAACGCAGTGGCGAGTCGGCAACGGCGCTGCGGGCTCGCTTGACAAAGCAAGGAGCGCTCGATAGGATGAAATCGAAGTTGCGAAGCGACAAAACAATTGAGTGGCTGTACCGCACGGCCCGGATCGAGACGACAGCCAGACGTGAAAAGTAGCTTTCGATCAGGGTTCCTCAGCGCGCATACTAATCCCGATGAGACAAACTGACGACGCGACTCCGCGTGCCACAACGCTCGTTCCCATGGTCGTCGAGCAGACGAACCGGGGCGAGCGGGCCTACGACATTTACTCGAGGCTGCTGAAGGATCACATCATCTTTATCGGCACGCCTATCGACGATCACGTCGCCAACCTCGTGACCGCGCAGCTTCTTTTCCTGGAATCGGAAGACCCCGAGCACGACATCTCGCTGTACATCAATTCGCCCGGCGGCTCGATTTCGGCAGGCATGGCGATTTACGACACGATGCAGTTCGTGCGTCCCGACGTGGTGACGTACTGCATCGGACAGTCGGCTTCGATTGCGGCCCTGTTGCTCTGCGCCGGGGCGTCCAAAAAGCGCTACGCCCTGCCCAATTCGCGCGTCCTGATTCATCAGCCGTGGATGTCCGGACTGTCGGGCCAAGCCACCGACATCGACATCCATGCGAAGGAAATTCTGCGGACGCGCGACTCGCTCAACAAGCTCCTCGCGATGCACACGGGCCAGCCGCTCGACCGGATCGAAAAAGACGTGGAGCGCGATTTCATCATGACCGCGGAGCAGGCCAAGGCATACGGCATCGTGGATGAAATCATCTCGAAGCATCGCTGACCGTAGTGCGGATGTTCAACGGACCCGGATGCGAGAGCGAGACTCGGATGGGCGGAGAGATTTCGAGCGGGCAGCGTTCCAAAGGGTTAGTATCAGGGGCGAAGATTCCGAGTCGCGAGGCCGATTTCCATTCTAGAATGAGGACAAGTTTCAAACGGGGTGTGATGATTTCCCTCGGGAGGGGGCAAACGCATTGAAACGGTTCCCACAGGAAGAGCCGTTGCGCTGTTCCTTCTGCCATAAAACGCAGGAGCAGGTGGAGAAGCTCATCAGCTCTCCATCGGAATACCCGCGGTCGTACATTTGCAATGAATGCGTGGTTGTCTGCCAGCAGATTCTCGAAGATGAGAAGCGCGAGCAGGCCAGCCCGGCGAACCGCCGGTTGCCGCGCCCTCCGGAGATCAAAGCCTTTCTCGATGGCTACGTGATCGGACAGGAAAAAACGAAGAAGAAGCTCGCAGTCGCCGTTTACAACCACTACAAGCGGATTTTCCTGAACCGGCAGCCGGGCGACGTGGAACTCACGAAATCCAATATCCTGCTGATCGGGCCCACGGGCACCGGCAAGACGCTCCTGGCGCAGACGCTCTCGCGGATGCTGGAAGTTCCGTTTGCCATCGTGGATGCAACGACGCTCACCGAGGCGGGTTACGTGGGCGAGGACGTGGAAAACATCATCCTGAAGCTCCTCCAAGCAGCCGACGGAGACGTCCAAAAAGCCCAGCAAGGCATCATATATATCGACGAGATTGACAAAATTTCGAAGAAGGACGAGAACCCCTCGATCACGCGCGACGTTTCGGGCGAGGGCGTGCAGCAGGCCCTGCTGAAGATTCTCGAAGGCACGGTGGCCAACGTGCCCCCGCAGGGCGGCCGGAAGCATCCGCACCAGGAATTCACGCCGGTGGACACCACGAACATCCTGTTCATCTGCGGCGGGGCTTTCGTGGGGCTCGAGAAAATCATCGAGCGGCGCGTGGGCCAGAAGTCGCTCGGATTCCAGGCGGATACGCAGCCTTCCACGGCGACGCGGCGGAATATCGAAGTGCTTGAGCAGGTGCAGCCCACCGACCTGATTCGCTACGGCCTGATTCCGGAATTTGTGGGCCGGCTTCCGGTGGTGGGCGTGCTGAGCGATCTGGATAAGGCGGCGCTGGTGCGCATCCTTACGGAGCCGAAAAACGCGCTTGTGCGGCAGTACCAGCGGCTCTTCGAATTTGAGAATGTGCGGCTGCGGTTTACCGACGATGCGCTGGAAACCGTCGCGGATCTCGCGCTGCAAAGAAAAGTGGGAGCGCGCGGCTTGCGCATGATCCTGGAAGATTTGATGCTCGAGATGATGTACCACTTGCCGGCGCAGCGAAAACTACGCGACTTCGTTGTCACTGCGGAGATGGTGAAGGGACGCGAAATCAATTGGAGCCTGCTCGAAAAGGCAGGCTGAGGACCGGAGACAAAGGGGCTCGATGTTCAATCGGGAAAAAGGCGAAACCAAGCGCGTGCCGATGATGCCGGTGCGCGACATGGTCATCTTTCCGGAGATGATGCACCCGTTCATCGTCGGGCGCGAAGCGTCGGTGCGGGCGCTGGAAGAAGCGCTGGCCGGCGACAAGAAGATTTTTCTCGTCACGCAGCATGATGCTTCGGTGGACGATCCCAAGCCGGAAGAAATCTACCAGGTGGGGACGCTCGCCAACATCGTGCAGAGCGTGAAGCTGCCCGATGGAAACATCAAAGTGCTTGTCGAGGGCACCGAGCGCGCCAAGATCGTCCAGGTGCAGAGCGAAGAGGGCTTCTTCCGCGCCACGATCCGCTCGGTACCCGTGAAAGCCGAACCTTCGCCGCAGCTCCAGCAGGCATCGGAACGCGTCACCGGGCTGTTCGAGCAGTACGTGAAGCTTTCGCAGAGCCTGAATTACGACACGATGATTGCGGCTGTCCGCGTGGAAGACGCGAGCAAGCTTTCCGACGCGATCGCCGCGAACCTCCAGATCCCGGTGGAAGAAAAGCAGGAGCTGCTCGAACTGTTTGAGCCGCTCGAGCGGCTGACCCGCATCGCCGATATCCTCGAAGTCGAAATCGAAAAGCTCAATGTGGATCGCTCGATCAATACGCGCGTGAAGCGGCAGATGGAGCGGGCCCAGAAAGAGTATTACCTCAACGAAAAGTTGAAGGCGATTCAAAAAGAGCTCGGCCGCGGCGAAGCCAACGAAATCGAGCAGCTCAAAAAGAAGATCGAAACTTCGGGCATGCCCGAAGGCCCGCAGGAAAAGGCTCTCCAGGAGCTGAAGCGGCTCGAGATGATGCCGCCGATGTCCGCCGAGTCCACCGTCTCCCGGAATTATCTGGACTGGCTGCTGGCCGTGCCGTGGAAGAAGCGCTCCAAGGAAATTCGCGATATCAAGCGCGCGGAAACGATCCTCTCCGAAGACCACTACGGCCTGGAGAAAATCAAAGAGCGCATCCTCGAATATCTCGCCGTCCGCCAGCTCGTGAAAAATCCCAAGGGCTCGATCCTGTGCTTCCTCGGGCCTCCGGGGGTGGGCAAGACTTCTCTGGCGATGTCCATCGGGCGCGCCACGGGACGCAAGTTCGTGCGCGTCTCGCTCGGCGGCGTGCGCGATGAAGCCGAAATTCGCGGCCACCGCCGTACCTACATCGGCGCGCTTCCCGGCCAGATCATTCAGATGATGCGCAAGGCCGGCACAATCAATCCGGTTTTCGTGCTCGATGAAGTGGACAAGATGTCGATGGATTTCCGAGGCGACCCCTCGGCGGCGTTGATGGAAGTGCTGGATCCGGAGCTGAACCACTCCTTCACGGATCATTACCTCGATGTCGAATACGACCTCTCGAAAGTAATGTTCATCTGCACCGCCAACGTGCTCCACACGATCCCGCAGCCGCTGCAGGACCGCATGGAAGTGCTGCGCCTGCCCGGCTACACCGAGCAGGAAAAGCATCAAATCGCGCAGCGGTTCCTGGTGAAAAAGCAGCTCGAGGCCACCGGCCTGGCTCCCGACAATCTGAAATTCAGCGACGACGCGGTGACGCACATTATCCGCCACTACACGCATGAAGCGGGCGTGCGCAACCTCGATCGCGAAATCGCCAATGTGTGCCGCAAAGTGGCGCGCAAAGTGGTGGCCGACGGCAAGGATTTCAAGCTGAAATTGACGCCGGAGAACGTGAACGATTATCTCGGCATCATCAAATTCCGCGATTGGTTCGCCGAAAAGAAAAACGAAGTCGGCCTGGCGACCGGGCTGGCCTGGACGGAAGTCGGCGGCGAAGTGCTTTCCACCGAAACCACGCTCATGCAGGGCAAGGGCCGGCTGACGCTGACGGGAAAGCTCGGCGACGTAATGCAGGAATCGGCGCAAGCGGGAATGAGCTACGTGCGCTCGCGGAGCCATCTCTTCGGCCTGCAGAAAGATTTTTATCGCCACCTGGATATCCACGTGCACGTTCCGGAAGGCGCGATCCCGAAAGACGGCCCTTCGGCCGGCATCACCATCTGCACTTCGATTGTCAGCGCGCTGACGCAAATTCCTGTTCGCTGCGACCTGGCGATGACCGGCGAAATCACGCTTCGCGGCAAAGTGCTGCCCATCGGCGGTGTGAAAGAAAAGCTGCTCGCCGCGCACCGGCTCGGCCTGCACACCGTGGTTCTCCCGAAAGACAACGAAAAAGATCTGGCGGACATCCCGCCGGAAATCCAGGCGCAGATGTCCATCCATTTTGTGGAGTCGATGGACGAGGTGCTGCAACTGGCGCTCGAGCATCCGCTGCCGGTTCCCGGCCATCCGCCGGTCGGCGCGGTGGATTCCAAGTTCGGCGCGGATGTCGCGCAGGACAATGAATTGACCAATTGACACCCTTCGGTTTTCCCGCTCACTGCCACGCAGGGCCCGGCTCTCAACCGAAGGTTAGCGATTGCCCGTAGTCTAGCCCGTTTCGGATTCTGGATTGAGTGGCTGGTTGGTAGGCGTGCCCGCCCGGAGTCCTGCCAAATCACAATTTCGCCTGAAGGATTCAGGCTTGAGAAGGAAAGAAATCGATGAGCATTAGCCTTGCAGAACTGAAAGATAAAAACATCACCGACCTGGCGAAGATCGCCAAGGAATTGAACATTCCGGGATCTTCCGGCATGCGCAAGCAGGAGTTGATTTTCCAGATCCTGCGCGCGCAGACGGAAAAAAACGGACTGATCTTCTCCGAAGGCGTCCTCGAGTGCCTGCCCGACGGATTCGGATTCCTGCGCGCGCCCGAGTACAACTATCTGCCCGGGCCGGACGACATCTACGTTTCGCCGTCGCAAATCCGCAAATTCGACCTGCGCACGGGCGACACCGTCTCCGGACAGGTGCGGCCGCCGAAAGACGGCGAGCGCTACTTCGCGCTGATCAAAGTGGAAGCGGTGAATTTCGAAGATCCCGAAGTGGCCCGCAACAAGATTTTCTTCGACAACCTGACGCCGCTCTACCCGCAGGAGCGCATTCGCCTGGAAACTACCAAAGAAAATCTCACCGGACGCGTGCTCGACATGCTCTGCCCCATCGGGAAGGGGCAGCGCGGCTTGATCGTCGCTCCGCCGCGCACCGGCAAGACCATGATGCTTCAGTCGGTCGCCAACTCGATCACCGCGAACCATCCGGAAATTGCGCTGATCGTGCTGCTGATCGACGAGCGACCGGATGAAGTCACCGACATGCAGCGCACCGTGAAGGGCGAAGTAATCAGCTCAACCTCCGATGAACCGCCGCAGCGTCACATTCAGGTGGCGGAAATGGTCCTCGAAAAAGCCAAGCGGCTGGTGGAACACAAGCGCGATGTGGTGATTCTGCTCGACTCGCTCACGCGCCTGGGCCGCGCCTACAACGCGGTCACGCCGCCTTCAGGCAAAGTGCTCTCCGGCGGTATCGATGCGAACGCGCTCCAGCGCCCGCGGCGCTTCTTCGCCGCCGCGCGCAATATCGAAGAAGGCGGCTCGCTCACGATCATCGCCACCGCGCTGATCGACACCGGCAGCCGCATGGACGACGTCATCTTCGAAGAATTTAAGGGCACCGGCAACATGGAAATCAACCTGGATCGCCGCCTGGTGGATAAGCGCGTCTTCCCCACCATCGATATCAATCGCTCCGGGACGCGCAAAGACGAATTGCTGCTCCCGGCGGACGAGCTGAACCGCATCTGGGTGCTTCGCAAAGTGTTGAGCCCGCTTTCCACGGTGGAAGCGATGGAACTGCTCCTGGGCCGCCTCTCGAAAACGAAGACGAACGCGGAGTTCCTCGCCTCGATGTCGAGCCCGGCTTAGTCACCCGGTCTCGCTGCGATTCGCCCGATCCCCTTCCGCGAAACAGGTTCGTAAGTCGTGCGTGAAGGAGTGAGGGCCGTTGGAAAGATTTCTCGCCCGCCAGCCGATCTTCAATCATCAGCGCATCGTATACGGCTACGAGGTGCTGTTTCGCTCCGGCCCCGAGAACTACTTCGACCATTCGCATCCCGATGCCGCGGCTGCCTCCGCAGCCGATAGCCTGCTGCTGTTTGGTCTCGAGCGGCTCACGGGGGGCCGGCGCGCTTTCCTGAACTGCACTCGGGAATTTCTTGTTCACGATTTTCCCTTCGTGTTTCCGAAGGATCGCGTGGTGATCGAGATTCTGGAAAGCGTCCACGTGGACGCCGAGACGGTAGAAGCCTGCGCCCGGCTAAAAAAGGCGGGCTACCTGCTCGCTCTGGATGATTTCCGGACGTCGCCGGCCTGGGAGCCGCTGCTTTCGATGGCCGATTTCATCAAAGTGGATCTCCTCCTGACTCCGTTTGACGAGCAGATGCAGCTCGCGCGCGTTTTTTCCGCGTCCAAGGTGAGCCTCGTCGCGGAAAAAGTGGAAACCTACGACGAGTTTCAGCGCACGCTCGCGTGGGGTTACACCTACTTCCAGGGTTATTTTTTCAGCCGCCCTGAGATGCTGCGCCACCACGATGTGCCGGCCTACAAGCTGAATTACCTGCGCATCCTTCAGGCCGTGAACCAGCCGCAGATTGACCTGCACGCCGTCAGCGAGCGGATCAAGGAAGAAGCCTCGCTGAGCTACCGCCTGCTGCGGTATTTGAATTCCCCGGCATTTCCCTTCGTCGCCAACGTCAGCTCGATTCCGCACGGCCTCTCTCTGCTCGGAGAGCGCGGCACCCGCAAGTGGGTTTCGCTCGTGGCCGTTGCGTGCATGGGCGATGAAAAGCCGACGGAGCTCCTCATGCTGCCGCTGGTGCGGGCGCGCTTTTGCGAATTGCTTGCGCCCCACGCCGGACTCGTGAAGGCGGCGAACGATCTGTTTCTGCTCGGACTGCTTTCCGCCATGGACGCGATTCTCGACATGAAGATGACCGACATCCTCAAGGAAATTGCTCTTCGCGAAGACATTCGCCAAGCGCTGCTCGGAGAAAAAAACCGGCTGCGCGCCGTCTTTGACGTGGCGCTCCAGTATGAAAAGGGAGCGTGGGACACGATCAGCGAAGACCTCGCGCGGCTCGGCATTCCCGACACGCTGTTCCCGGAATTGTTTCTCAAGGCCGTTGATTGGGCGAGCGGAATTCTGAAAGGCGCGGACATGAACCAGAGCGAACCGCCCTTCCCGGTCGAGGGAGACCGGCCGCCTACGTTCTCACCCAAAACCTAGTTGAGTCAGTGTGACGACTCCCGTTTTTCGTCAGGGCACGGCTTCAGCCGTGCCGTAAGGTTTGCAAATTCAGTCCGGCTTCAGCCGCTGAGGGGCTGATTCCAGAGTGCTCCCCCAGACTCTAAATGCCGCGGCGGCCGCCCTGGCTTTTGGCGAGCAGCACAACGAGCCGCGCCGCTTCTTCCGGGTCCATTGCGGTGCTATCGACGATGACTGCGTCCGGGGCGCGGACGAGGGGCGAAGACTGCCGCTCACGGTCGCGCCGGTCGCGTTCGTGGATTTCCTCGAGCGTGCGCGAGAGATCGATCGAGTCCCCCTTCTGCTGATGTTCGCGCCAGCGGCGCTCGGCGCGCACTTCGGGCGAGGCGGTGAGAAAAATTTTCAGGTCGGCGTCAGGAAACACCACGCTTCCGATGTCTCGCCCTTCCATAACGACGCCGCCTTGTTCCCCGGCGCGCCGCTGCTCGGCAACAAGCACCTGGCGCACGCCGGAGATGACGGCGATTTTGGAAGATGCTTGCGCGACTTCCGGGCTGCGGATGGCGGTGGTCACGTCTTCGCCGTCGAGATAGACGCGCTGCGTGCCGTCTTCCGCGCGCAGATCCACGTGAGAGTGGCGGGCGAGTTCCGCGAGCGCATCTTCCTCGTCGAATCGCGCTTTCGAGCGCAGCGCCTTCAGCGCCAGCGCGCGGTACATCGCGCCCGTGTCGAAATAAACATACCCCATCAGCTCGGCCACCCGCCGCGCAAGCGTGCTCTTCCCCGAGCCCACCGGCCCGTCAATCGCAATGATTAGCCTTTTCAAGCCAAACCAAGCAGACCAGCGATGATCGCCATCACGAATTGGATCGAAATGGAAACCACGAACCACAATGCCATCGCACACGCTTCGACAAAGGCAGAGCTGATCATCTCAAACGCAAGAACTTCCGCAAAAGCCTTGGCATATCGTCGAAGGACGTGCTTCGAATTCATCTGAGCATTTCCCTCAAATCCGCTTGAAGGCGCGCTCGATTTCGCGGACCGAATAGCGCAGCACGACCGGCCGGCCGTGCGGGCAGCTCATCGGATATTCCGTCTTTGCGAGCTCGGCGAGCAGCCATTCCATCTTCGTGAGATCGAGCGGAGTGTTCACTTTGATGGCAGCGTGGCATGCGGTTGAAGCCGCGATCTTCGATTGCAGCGAATCAATCGAGATAGCCTGGTTTTCGCGCGCGATGCCGTCGAGGATTTCGAAGAGCAGCTTTTCCGCGTCGCTGCTCGCGATTCCCGCAGGCGCGGCAAGAATGGCCACGCTGCGCGGCCCCATCAATTCTGCTTCAAACCCGTGCGCGCGCAATTCCTCACCGATTTGTTCGAAGGTCGCGAGCTGCCTCGGGTTCAATTCGGCGATGATGGGCACCAGGATTCGCTGCCCGCCCAGCGCTCCTTCGCGCCGCGCGCGCAAATGCTGCTCGAATAGCACGCGCTCATGCGCCACATGCTGGTCGACGATCCACAGTCCTTCGCCGTTCACCGCCACGATGAAGCTCGCATTCACCTGGCCGAGCGGCTTCAAGTCCGCGATCTCGTCCGGATGCGGGAGCGAGCCCGATTCCGGGACCGCTTGCGGAGCTGCGGCAGTGGCAGCATCAAGCGGCATCGCAAAATTCATCCCCCCACCCGTGCCGAATTGCAGCCGCTGAGGAAACGAGCGGTCGAGCGCACCACTGAGCTCGAATTCCTCGGCGACGCTGGCGCCCGCCGCAAAGCCCATGGGAATTTCTGCGCGCGGTGGACCCGGCAATGCGGCTAGCGCAGCGCTTGCCGCGGCCGCGGCGGCAGCGAGCGGGCTGCCCAGTGGAAGCGGAGATGGCGCAGCCGCAGCGCGCGCGGCAGGAAAGCTTGGAATCGGCCGCGCGGCTGCTAGCGCCATGCGCAAAGCATCGCGCGTGAAATCGTGGACAAATTGCGGATGCCGGAAGCGCACTTCGATTTTCGCCGGATGGACGTTGACGTCGACTTCCTGGCACGGCATGTCGAGGAACAGCAGCACGACCGGAAAAACTCCCGGCGGCACAATATTGCGGTAGGCTTCGCTGATGGCGTGCAGCAGCAGGCGATCGCGAACCAGGCGCCGATTCACGAAGATGTAGATTCCATTGCGATTCGCGCGCTGCACTTCGGGCCGCGAGGTGAACCCGCTCACGCGCAGCGTGGCCGCTTGTTCATCGGCTTCCAGCGCGGGTTCCGTGATCGCACTTCGCACCGGCGCTTCCACGGGCGCGATTTCCGTCAGCTCGTCGAGCGCTTGCCGCCCGAAAATCTGGTACACCCGCTCGGAAAGCTTCTCCACGGGAGAGCAATTCAGAATTTCCTGCGACGGAGTCTTGAGCTGAAAGTGCGCCTCTGGATGCGCGAGGGCGTAGTGGGTAACGAGCGAGGCGATATGGCCAAGCTCCGTGGTCTCAGACTTGAGGAATTTCCGCCGCGCCGGAACGCAATAAAAAATGTCCGCCACACTCACCGAAGTTCCCGCCGGCGCACCCGACGCCTTGACGCTCGCTAGCTTTCCCCCGGCGAATTCGACGCGCGTTCCCTGCTCTTCTTCGGCGGTGCGGGTTTCAAGCACGAGCCGCGAGACGGCGGCAATCGAAGGAAGCGCCTCGCCGCGGAAGCCGAGCGTGGCGATCGAGAGCAAATCGTCGGCGGTGCGAAGCTTTGAGGTAGCGTGGCGCTCGAAGGCGAGCAGCGCGTCGTCGTGGTTCATGCCGGAGCCGTCGTCGATCACGCGAATCAGCCGCTTGCCGCCGGCTTCGGCTTCGATGCGAATCGAGCGCGCGCCGGCATCCAGCGCATTTTCGAGCAGCTCCTTTACAACAGAGGCGGGCCGCTCCACCACCTCGCCCGCGGCGATTTTATTCGCGACGTTTTCTGGAAGTATTCTGATCCGCGACAATGTTCAGGACCCAGAACCGTTTAACCACAGATAAACACAGATTAACACTGATAGGGACATGAATCTAAGAGAGGAATCCTTAAGGCTTTTCATCGCCGGCGGCTTTTCCGTGTTCAATCTCCAAATCGCCTTGTTTCCTGTCGAACAGCACTATCGTTGCCCAATCATCAGAACTTGGACGGCGATGCTCAACCTTGCCTTTACCGGCGACGTCGGGAGATTCCAAGTACGAGCTACCTGTAACTGGGCACTTCCAGGTGATGGCCCAACCTTCCGCGCCGCGAGGAAAGTATTTCTCAAATATGACTCTCGTCGAGCCACCGCATTCGCAGATCCTTTCCTTGATATAAGGCAGTAGCGCAATCCCCAATTCCACTAGCTGCTCAATTGGAACTTCAGACGGCGAGTCAGCCATTAAGTCTTGGGCCTTCGCGGTTTTCGGGAAGGCGATGACTTCGCGCAGTGATTTTTCGCCGGCGAGGAGCATGGCGATGCGGTCGATGCCGAGGGCGATGCCGCCGTGAGGAGGCGTCCCGTAGGTGAGCGCGTCGAGGAAAAAGCCGAAGCGCTGGCGCGCCTGTTCATCGGTGAGCCCGAGAGCTTTGAACATCCGCGCTTGAATATCCTGGCGATGGATTCGGATGCTGCCGGAGCCGAGCTCATTGCCGTTCAGCACCAAGTCGTAGCCTTTCGAGCGGCACTCCCAAGGAGCAGTTTCAAGCTTATCGAGATCTTCTTCGACGATGCCGGTGAAGGGATGCTGGGCGCTCACCCAGCGCTTTTCCGCCTCGCTCCATTCGAAGAGCGCGAAGCCTGTGATCCATGCAAATTCCCATTTGCTGCGGTCAATCAGGTCGAGCTTGTTGCCGAGGTGCAAGCGGAGCTGGCCTGCGACCGGAAGCGAACTGTCACTGTGCGGAATTTGCTCCTTCGCTGTGACTGCGACAATCAAATCGCCGGGTTTTGCGGCGACGGCTTCAACGAGGCGTTTAAGCGCTTCCGCGCCTAGAGTTTTTTCGAGCGGTGAGCTAATTCCCTCAGCGGTGATTTTGACGGTGTAGATGCCGCGCGCGCCGACCGATTTTGCGAATTCGCCGAGCTCGTCGAGCTGCTTGCGCGACCACGAGGCCCCGCCCGGCGCGACGACCCCCTGGACGTTGCCTTCGAAATGGAGCGTTGCGCGCGCAGGCTCGAAGAATTCAGTGATGTTGCGCAACTCCATGCCGAAGCGCAGGTCGGGCTTGTCGGAGCCAAAGCGGCGCATCGCGTCCTTATATTCCAGATGGCGGAACGGGCCTTTCACGCGCACGCCCGCAACGGCGCAAGCGCGCTCCATCATGCGTTCCATCACTTCGAAAATATCCTGCTGGCGGGGGAAAGACATCTCGAGATCGATCTGCGTAAATTCGGGCTGGCGGTCGGCGCGCAGGTCTTCATCGCGGAAGCAGCGCACGATCTGGTAGTAGCGGTCCATCCCGGAAATCATCAGGATCTGCTTGAAGATTTGGGGCGATTGCGGGAGCGCATAAAACTGGCCGTGATGCACGCGGCTCGGAACGAGATAGTCGCGCGCGCCTTCTGGAGTCGAGCGCGTGAGCATGGGCGTCTCGATTTCGAAGAAGCCAATTTCGTCGAGCGCTTTGCGGATTTCGAGGACGATTCTGTGGCGCAGTTCGATATTCGAGTGCAGGCGGGGGCGGCGCAAGTCGAGATAGCGATAGCGCAGGCGCGTTTCTTCGGTAGCGGTGATTTCGTCTTCGATTTGGAAGGGTGGCGTCTTCGAAGTGTTGAGAATGTGGAGGCGCGAAGCCATCACCTCGACTTCGCCAGTCGAAATTTCCGGATTTGGTTTCTGCCGGCGCAGGACGCGCCCTTCGACGGCAACAACGTATTCCGAGCGAAGCTCTTCGGCCTTCGAATGCGCCTCAGGATGCAATTCTTTATTGAAGACGATCTGCGCGATGCCGACGCGGTCGCGAAGATCAATGAAAATGAGCTGGCCCAGATCGCGGCGGCGGTGGACCCAGCCCATGAGAACGACGTCGTGGTCCACGTCGGCGGCGCGTAGCGCGCCAACATAATTTGTGCGTTTCAGGTTACCGAGCGAATCAAGCACGGGAGCCTCGTTTTTCTGATTCAAGATACTCAAGAAGCTCGTTTTCGTTGAGCTTTTTCTGGTCTGCATCGGCGAGGCGTTTGAGAGTGAACGTATGAGATGCGACTTCATCTTCGCCGATGATCAGCGCGTAGCGGGCGCCGAGTTTATCGGCCAAGCCGAGCGACTTTTTGAATTTCATTTCCTCCGGTGGAAGCTCGACGCTCAAGCCGGCATCGCGCAGCTTTCGCGCCATCGCTACGGCAGCGGGATAGGCGCTCTCGCCCATCCAGGCGATGAATACGCTCAGCCCGGGCAAGTGCGGCAGGTTCTTCGATTCCTGAATCGAGAGAATCGAGCGGTCGCTCCCGATGGCGAAGCCGATGCCCTTCGTCGGCGGACCACCGAGCAGCTCGACGAGGCCGTCGTATCGGCCGCCGCCGCAGACGGCGTTCTGCGAGCCGAGACCTTCGGCGGTGACTTCGAAGGTGGTGCGCGTGTAGTAGTCGAGGCCGCGGACGAGCCGCCAGTTTTCTTCGAAGGCGATCTTGCGGAGCCGCAGCTCGTCTTTGAGCTTGGCGTAGTGGGCGCGGCAATCGTCGCAGAGATGATCCGAGATGCGCGGGAGATTTTCGATGATCGGCTGCTCTTCGGGAATTTTGGAGTCGAGCACGCGCAAGGGATTGGTTTCGATGCGGCGCTGGGAATCTTCTTTGAGGTGGTCCTTCACTTTGAGGAGCACTTCGCGGAGGCGCGCGACGTATTGCGGGCGGCAATTTTTGTCGCCGATGGAATTGATGTATAGAGTGGTGCGCGTGAGGCCCACACGGCGGAAAAACACGAGCAGCATTTCGAGAAGCTCGCCATCAATCACAGGCGCGTCGGAGGGGCCGAGAACTTCGGCACCGATTTGGTAGAACTGGCGGTAGCGTCCTTTTTGAGGGCGCTCGCGGCGGAACATCGGGCCGATATAGTAGAGCTTTTGATCGCCCGGGAGCGTTTGCATGCCGTGCTCGATATAGGCGCGGCAGACGGAGGCGGTGGCTTCTGGGCGAAGGGTGAGTGACGATTCGTCCCGATCTTCGAATGTGTACATCTCCTTCGAGACCACGTCGGTTTCAACGCCGATCGAGCGGGCGAAAAGCTCGGTGTCTTCAAAGACCGGCAGGCGGATTTCGCGGTAGTTGTATGATTCAAACGATTCGCGGGCGGACTGCTCGAACCAATTCCAGAGCGAGGAATCGGGCGGAAGAATATCGCGGGTGCCTTTGATGGCGCGGAATTGTTTTCGGTCAGCCATTATTCCTCAGGGGCTAAAGCCCCGACACTCTCTCTGCAGGTCTGTCGGAGCTGAAGCTCCGACCCCCTAAAAGAGCCGGCAAGATGCCGGCGCTACATCTGCCAAGAGGCGAGCAGATGACAATGATCGCGACACGAGTCACGAGTCACCAGTCACTGATCACTGGTCACAACTTTTCCGCCTTGTACGCTTCTTTGTACTCAACGTAGCGCTGGGCGTAACCGTCGATGGATTCCTGGTCGGCGGCCGCAAGCGCGCGACGGAACTTGCCGGGATGGCCCATGAAGAGGCTGCCGAAGGGGACATCGGTCCCTTCGGAGACGAGCGTGCCGGCGGCGATGATGGAGCCTGCGCCGATTTTTGCGCCATTGAGGATGATCGCGCCCATGCCGATCAGGCAGCGCGATTCGATCGTGCAGCCATGAAGGATGGCGCCGTGGCCGACGGTGACATTATCGCCGAGGATGAGCGGGTGCGTCTCGCGCATGACGTGAAGAACCGAGCCGTCCTGGATATTGGTGCGCGCGCCGATGCGGATGTAGTTGACGTCACCGCGGATTACCACGCCCGGCCAGATGCTGGAATCTTCGCCGATGGAGACATCTCCGATGATGACGGCAGCGGGGTCGATGTAAGCGGAAGCGGCGATTTTGGGCGTGCGGCCGCGGAAGGCGCGGATCAAGAATTTCTCTCCATTTGAAACAAGAAACGCTAACACACGCTTGCAGGGGTGACAAGGAAAGGGAGTGGTTGCTTGGGCGGCGCCGGGCACGGCATGGATTCGGCTGCGGTCACCACAAGTGCCGTGCCCCTACAAGGAAAATACACCGCGGCACATCGGAGCGGGGAGGCGGCGTGGACTGCGGACGCGCGGCCGGAGGACAGGCCGGGAGGCCTGTCCTACTTGACGGCGAATCGGCTACAAGATTTGGACGGTGGGGGCGGAGGAGGCGGCGTTGACGGCGGCGGCGCGGGCGGCGACGTTGCGCGCCATCGCGTAGATGCTCTTGCCGCCGGGGGCGTCTTCGCCGAACGAGGCGACGGGCTTGCCGGTGTCGCCGCCGATGCGGATTTGCGGATCGATCTCGATCTCGCCGAGAAATGGCACGCCGAAAATCTGGGCCATGCGCTGGCCTTCGCCGTGGCCGAAGACGTCGATGCGCTCCTGGCAATGCGGGCAATTGAAGTAGCTCATGTTTTCGACCACGCCGAGAATATCCACGTGGACCTGGCGAAACATCTCGATGGCTTTGCGGACGTCGGCGAGCGAGACAATCGAAGGAGTGGTGACGACGACGGCGCCGGTGATGGCCACGCTCTGGATGAGCGTGAGCTGGACGTCGCCGGTGCCCGGCGGCAAATCGACAACGAGATAATCGAGCTCGCCCCACTGCACGCTGCGCAGAAATTGCTGAATCACGCTATGCAACATCGGGCCGCGCCATATCAGCGGCTTATCGCCGGGATTGAGCAGGCCCATCGAAATCATTTTCACGCCGTAGCTTTCGACGGGGATGATGGTGCGTTCGTCGAGGGCGCGGGGCTGCTCAGCGGAACCGAGCATCAAAGGGACATTCGGGCCGTAGACGTCCGCGTCGAGCAGGCCGATGGCGCCGCCGAGATTTTTCAGCGCGATTGCAAGATTGACGGCGACGGTCGTCTTGCCGACGCCGCCTTTGCCGCTCGCGACGGCGATCAGGTTTTTGACACCGGGAATCGGCGCCGTCTTTTGAGGCGCCGGGCCGGGCATGGGTGCTGGGGGCATGAAGGTCCTTTCAAGAAAGCAGGATGGGACCAAAAGCTGCCGAGATATGCGTCCAACATTTTATGATAGACCGGGTTCCAAAAGGCGGCAAGCACTCGGAACAGATGCACAGGCCCTTCCTGCGTCGAGGCAGGCCCTTCCTATGTCAGGGCAAGCAAGAGTGCCTGTGCCACGTGTCCGCTTTGCGCCGGACGGACCGACCAGCTAAAATGGATATTGGGCCTCACGGGAAATTCCGCGAGAAGTACGCATTGCGCGCCCCATAAAGGGATCCAAGCAATCCGACATGCAAGTTGACAAACTGATTGACAGCGTAGTCGCGCGCTTCATCGGGACCAAGCACGAGCGCGACATCAAGCGCATCCAGCCGCTGGTGGACGCGATCAACGAGTTCGAGCCGGAAATCAAAAAGCTCGGAGACGCCGAAATTTCCGCGCGCGCGCGGGCGCTCAGGGCCGACGTGCAGAAGCGGCTCGAAGGTCTCGAAAACGACGACCCGGACATCAAGGAAAAGCTGAGAGAAGCGCTCGAGCCGGCGATCGTCCCGGCATTTGCCCTGGCGCGGGAGGCGGCGCGGCGGACACTCGGGATGCGCCATTTTGACGTGCAGCTCATCGGCGGGATCGTCCTGCACCAAGGGAAAATCGCGGAGATGAAAACGGGCGAAGGAAAAACGCTCGTGGCGACGCTGCCGGCGTTTTTAAATTCGCTCGCCGGGCGCGGCGTGAACATCGTGACCGTGAACGATTACCTGGCGCGCCGCGACGCCGAATGGATGGGCCCGATTTACAAAATGCTGGGGCTGACGGTGGGCGTGATCGTGCACGACCTCGACGACGGGCAGCGGCAAGCCGCCTACAACGCGGATGTGACCTATGGCACGAACAACGAGTTCGGCTTCGACTACCTGCGCGACAACATGAAGTACGACCTGAAAGATTGCGTGCAGCGCGGGCACGACTTCGCCATCGTGGACGAGGTGGACTCGATTCTGATCGATGAAGCGCGCACGCCGCTGATTATTTCGGGGCCCGCGGAAGAATCCACCGACAAGTACTACCGCATCGACAAAATCATTCCGAAACTGATCCGCGATATCGATTACACCCTCGATGAAAAGCACAAGACAGCCACGCTGACCGAAGAGGGCGTATCGAAATGCGAGCGCCTGCTTAGCCTCGGGAATCTGTACGACCCGACGCACATGGACATCATCCACCACGTATACCAGGGGCTGCGCGCACACACGCTTTATCAGCGCGACGTCGACTACGTGGTGAAAGACGGCGAAGTGATCATCGTCGACGAATTCACCGGGCGCCAGATGCCGGGACGCCGTTGGTCGGACGGGCTGCACCAGGCGGTCGAAGCGAAAGAGAACGTGAAAATCGAGCGAGAAAACCAGACGCTCGCGACGGTCACGTTCCAGAATTATTTCCGCATGTACAAAAAGCTCGCCGGCATGACCGGAACTGCGGAGACCGAAGCCGCCGAATTCGAGAAGATTTACAAACTAGAAGTCGTTTCGATCCCTACGAACAAAACGCTGATCCGCATCGAAAATCCGGATGTCGTATATCGCACCGAAGCGGAAAAATTCGAGGCGGCGGTGAACGGCATCATGCAGGAAGACGGCACCTATGTCGGCGGCATCCGGCATTACTTCGAAACCGGGCAGCCGGTGCTGGTGGGCAGCATCTCGATCGAAAAATCCGAAAAAATCGCCGAGCACTTGAAGAAGGCCGGTATTCCGCACCAGGTGCTGAACGCGAAGCAGCACGAGCGCGAAGCGAAAATCATCGCGCAGGCGGGGCGCAAAGGCGCGGTGACGGTCTCGACGAACATGGCCGGCCGCGGGACCGACATTTTGCTGGGCGGCAATCCCGAAGCGATGGCGCGCGAGTATGCGCTGAAGAACAAGCTGGCGATGCCGTACGCGCCGGCGGGTTCGGTGATCGGCTCGTCGCCCGGGACAGAGACGGCGGCGCAGGCGGATGCAGCAGCGGGCCAGTCGAGCGGCGGAAACGGCGCGGGAGCGGCGGCGAGCGCGGCGATGGTGCTCTTCCAGCAGGAGGGCAAGATTTATCAGGTGCCGCTCGAACAATGGAAGCCGATTTACGACCAGTTTGCTGAGCAATGCCGCGCCGAGCACGATGAAGTGGTGGCCATGGGCGGGCTTCACATACTCGGCACCGAACGTCACGAGGCGCGGCGCATCGACAATCAATTGCGCGGGCGCGCGGGACGCCAGGGCGATCCGGGGTCCTCGCGATTTTTCCTTTCGCTCGAGGACGACCTGCTGCGGATTTTCGGCGGCGAACGCATGAAAGCGTTCATGTACAAGCTGGGCATGACGGAAGGCGTGCCGATCGAGTCAAAGCTGATCAGCAAGCGCATCGAGAACGCGCAAAGAGCTGTCGAGGCACAAAACTTCGAAGCGCGGAAACACCTGCTCGAATACGACGACGTGATGAACAAGCAGCGGGAAACGATCTACTCGCTGCGGCGGTCGTTCCTGGAGGGGCGCGATCAAAAGGAATTCATTCTCGAGCGCGCCGAGGCTATCGCCATTTCGCTCGTGGAAACGTATTGCCCGCGCGAGCAGCATCCCGATCAATGGAACGCCACGCAATTTGCGAACGAGATGCTGAATCAGTTCGGCTTCGAGCCGAAAGGCGCGGGCATCGATCTGAGTTCGCTCAACCACGATGCGCTGGCCGATGCGGTGGTCGAAAAAGTGAAAGCGCGTTATGAGGAGAAGGAGAAGCTTTTCGGCGCGCAAACGCTGCGCTGGCTCGAGCGGCACATCCTGCTCGATATCGTCGATGGGCAGTGGAAGGACCACCTGCTGACGCTCGATCACTTGAAAGAAGGAATCGGGCTGCGCGGATACGGGCAGAAGGATCCGCTGGTCGAGTTCAAGAAGGAAGCGTTCATTCTTTTCGAAGACATGATGGACCGCATTGACACCGAAGCCGTGCGATTCCTCTTTCTGGTGCGGCCGGCGGAAGGCCAGGCCAGCGCGGCTGTGCCCGGCGGCGAGCCGGCGCCGAGGCCTCCTACGCCGCGCGTGATAGCCGCCTTTTCGCCGGAAGAGATGGAACGCCGCCAGCGGCGCCAGCAGCAGCAATTGCAATATCAGACGGGCCCCGCGCAAGCGGAAGCGCCGAAGCCGGTTCGAGCTGGCGCAAAAATCGGACGGAACGATCCATGCCCCTGCGGCTCCGGCAAGAAATACAAGAAGTGCCACGGCGCGGCTGCCTGAGCGCGCCTCGCCAAAATCCGTGGAATGCGTTCCCCTCCGGCGCTGCTATTGTTTCTTTGTCCGCATCCGTGCCCGCCGCGCTGAAAGTGTGCTAGTCTCTGCTCCACGCGCCCAGGGGAAAGCCGCCCTCGGGCCACGGGGTGTGAGATGGCCGCCGCAGCTCCTGTTCGATGCTTGAGGGCGGGGTGTGTGAGGGCGGTCCCGCTGGGGCTCGCGGGAGAGCAGCTTTGCCTCGATCACTTCCTCGATGAAGCGTTCCTTCGCACCAACGACACGCTCGATGATTGCCGCCGCGGGCTCTCGATGGATTCCGGAAGCCTTGAATGGCTCCTTTCCGATGCACTGGCGATCGTCAAGAGTCTCGAAGAAGGGGCCGAGCAGCCGAATCCGGAGCAGCGCGACCGCATGCTCGAGCTTCTGCTGATTCTCGCGAACCTGCACGAATACGTGGCGCATCATTCGGTGCGCGTCATGCGGCCTGCTTGACGCGAGCCGGGCGCGATGCCGCCGGCCGCATTGCTTAAGCGTTAACAGCAGTGACGATTCCCTGCCTTGCATTTTTTCTCCGCCCGCGCCAAGCTGAGTTTCCCTTCCGGACAGCCCAGCGATGCCGGATAACAGCTCGATTCGTGACCCGTTCAAGCCACAGCAGCCGACGATCCCAGGGGTGTCGAATCGGACCGCGCACGAGAGCCATGCGGCGCCGGCAGAGCCGGCAGCGCCTGTATCCATCATGGACAAGGCGCGAGCGCTGCAATCACAAATGCCGCCGAAGTGGGTCACGCTGAGCGTGGCGGGGGCGCTCTTCGCGGGGATCGCAGTCGCGTGGTGGATTCACGGCGCTTCGGCAAAGGGAGGCGGGCCGGAAGAGACGCCGACTGTGGCTGCCGAACCTCCTGCGCCAGCCAAACCGCCAGAAAAATTGCCGATGGGGCCCGGTGAAATCGCGACAACAACGAAACTCGACAAAGTCTGGTCGTCGCAGAAATTCATATTCCACGACCGCAGCACTTCGCGCGACGTGCCGGCCATGGTGGTGCATCTGCCGGGCGAGACTTACTGGGCGTTTTCGCTGACCGAGCCGTATGGAAACTGTGAGCTGGAATATTTGACGGACCTCGAGAAGCTGCGCTCGGCGTACAACTACCGCGCCGAGCACCCGATGGTCGGCGACCCGTGCAATAAATCGGTCTTTGACTTGACGCGCTATGGCAGCAGCCCGAGCGGGCTGGTGCGCGGTGAAATCGCGCAGGGAGCCGCCGTGCGGCCACCCATGGCAATTGAAATTCGAATTCAGGGCTCGAGGATTATCGCAGTCCGCACAGAGTAGAAGATTTCGCGGGTTAGTCCGCGGCGGAACCACTTTCGAGCGCTGCGCAGCGCTGCACTTCCTGATTCATTTTTCCCGCCAGCACCATCGCCACCATTTTTTGATCGGCCGCCCAGGACCAAAAAGGATGGCCAAACGTGGCCGGGCGATTGTGCTCCACGAAGAAATGAGAAAACCAGGCGAATGCGTACGGCACTACGAGCGCCGCGAGGACATACCACGGCTGGCGCAGCGCGATGGCGGCCACGAGAAGTCCCCAGCCGATCAGCGTGCCCACGGAATGAAAAATTCTCGTGAGCGGCTGGCGATGGGCAAGCACGTAGAAAGGCCAAAACTCGGAGAAGCTGCGGGGTTCCTGCATGGCCGCGATTCTAACCCAGGCGCACGAAAGTGCGAGGAAAAAAACGCCGCTGTCCCGGCTCCGAGCGAAACCGGAACAGCGGCGGCCGTGCAGGTGCTGCTGTCCCTACTGATTCATCTCCTCAATCGTCCTCGCCACCATCACCGGTGAATTCGTCGATGGGTCGATCAGAATGAACCCGACGATGCGGATCGGAATCGGGTTCGGACCCGAGAGGGCGGAAAGGCCGCTGAGGTTGATGAAGTTCGTGAATTGAGTGCTGATCACAGTCAAAGGCTGCGGCAGAAGAACGCCGGCCAGGTAGTTATCGTCGAAGCCGAACGTTCCGCTATTGCCCGATTGAATTTGCGTCGTTCCCGGGACCCACGTGCCGCGCTGGCCCTGGCGTTCGAGGACCACACGGTGCACCGTAAGCGCGGGAGGATTCACGGACGTATCCAGCTTGCCGCCGAAAACGACGGCTTGCCCCGCCAACTGGCTGCTCGGACCAAAAAGCAGCGCGGTGAGAGGAGTCTGGACATTGGCGATGCGGTATTGCTCGTTGCCCGTGAGCGTGATCGGATCAATCTGGCCGAGCGGCGCGCCGGTAAGGTCGGGAAGCTCCGCTCGCGCATAGAGATTGACCTGGCTGGCGTGGCCGTCGGTGTTGGTCACGAACGTGTCGAGGCCCTCGACGAAGAAGTGATCCTGCGAGATGACTTCCACTTCGCTGGCGTCGATGTCTTGCGTCACGCGATTGAGAACGCCCGAGACTTCCACGATTGTGTTCGTATCGAAATTCGCGGGCATGATGGATGGATCGTCGAATTGCGTGTTGCCGTCGGTATCCACGGTGAACTGGCGGCCGTGCGGCCCCTGAATCATGAATTGATTGCCGGCGGGATTGACGCTGATCACCCCGGCGTAAAAGTCGTCGATGAAGGCGTCGGCGTCGTCTACCGAGATTGCTTTCACGTCGAAGGTGGGAGTGAAATTGCCGGTGATGTCTCCGTTGGCGTCGGTCTGGATGGATCGCTTCAAGTCGAGTTCCATGAAGAAGCCGACGAGATCCTGGTCATTCAAAACCAGGGGATTTGCCAGCGGAAGCGTGACCGACATGGGATTCACGGTGGCCGTCAGAGTGTTGAGAATGGGCGGCGAAACCGAAGTGTCGAGAAAACCGATCGTCACGCTGCCCACCATGATGGTGGCGGAGTTGTAATTGCCTGCGGGGACGTCTTCGAGATCCAGCAGGCTGCGCAAGCCGCTCAGTTTGGCAAAGTCCACGGTCTGAGGGCCGTTCAAGAGGTTTACAGTCGTCGTCCCGTCCGAAAGCGTGATGCTGGTGACTTGCACGAGCACCGACACGACGCTTGGGAGAGGAGGATTATCGGTACCGATAGTAAAGATGCTGCCGGTCTGGGGGTTTGGATTCCCTGCCGGAGCTGCTCCGGAGCCGCCCCCGCAACTCGCGAGCGCAAGGATAGCGAGCAGTGAAAAGAACACACCCAACCACTTGGAGTTATGCATTGCACGTCTCCTTCACCGAAGAATTGATGATTGCGAGGCCGAACACCCGGAATCGGCCACTCCTGGTGGAACACGGGGTTTGCCGAAAAGTTGCAGAATTTTTTCGTGTGCAAGCAGCCAAGAGAGCCAGCCGGCCTTCATTCGAGTCGGCAGGCGGCAAGTTGCCCTGGGGACAGCATTTATCGTCGGGAGCGCATCGTAGTAGACTGGGTGCATTGGGCCTCGGGAGCAGCGGGGCCACTTACGGGGTGGGGGCGGAGTCTTGCGCAGATTATTGGTTTGGCCGATTGCTGTCGTGGGGATTGCGCTGGCGGGAGGCTGCTCCCGGGCGAAGGACGATGCAGCAATCGTTACGAACATCAAGGCCCAGCTTTTCTCCGACGCCCTGCTCAAGGGCTCCGATCTCCAAGTCAAATCTTCCAAAGGGCAGGTGACCCTAAGCGGAACAGTCCCAACCGTTGCCGCGCAACTCGAAGCCTACAAACTGGCCAGCCAGACTCCCGGTGTAAAAAAAGTCGAGGACCTAATGAGTGTCCAGACTCCTCCTGCGTCCGAGCAACCGGCACAAAATTTGCCCGCCTCCACAGCGCCGCCGGAGCCGACGCGGCCTCACAAGTCTCACGCGAAGAAAGCGCCTCCTGCTTCTGAGGAAACGCAAGTGGCCAAGAATACGCCTCCCCCGGCTCCGGCGGAACCGCCACCTGCCCCGACAACTCCCGTTCAGGCCGTTCCGGCGGTTGCTCCCGCCCCTCCGCCGCCTCCGCCCCGCCCTCAACCGAAACAGGTTCTGATTCCTGCAAGCTCCACGGTTACGATCCGGATGATCGACAGCGTGGATTCTTCAGTGAATCACGCGGGAGAAATTTTTCACGCCTCGCTCGAAGCCCCCGTCGTGGTTGAAAACGAAGTCGTGGTCCCGCGTGGGGCCGATGTATATGTGCGGCTCGCGGCCGCCGGCCAAGCCGGCCACTACAAAGGAAAGAGCGAGCTGCACCTCGAGCTGATCAAGCTGGAATTCCAGGGACGATCATATCCGCTGACGAGCGGCACATACTCTCTCGCGGGCGGCTCGCGCGGAAAGAACACGGGGGAAAAGGTCGGCGGCGGCGCGGTTGTCGGCGCCGTGATTGGAGCGCTGGCGGGCGGCGGCAAAGGTGCGGGAATCGGTGCAGCCGCGGGCGGAGCGGGCGGAGCGATCTGGAACGGAGTGACGCGCGGAAAAAAAGTGAAGATTCCCGCGGAGACGAAGCTCGATTTCCAGCTGGAGCAACCGGTCACGGTGACAGTGATGCCTCGGGCCACTCCTCCCGCGGAGCAATAAACGACGTCTGGTCTTCGCTTGCGCCTGCGCAGCGACTTGTTTACGATGGTTGGCTCACACAAATATGATTGGCGAGACGATTTCTCACTACCGCGTCCTGGAACCTGTCGGAAGCGGCGGCATGGGGCAGGTATTTCGCGCCGAAGACACGCGCCTCGGCCGGCAGGTGGCGCTGAAGTTTCTTTCCGCTGAGCTCGCACGGGATCCCACCGCTCTCGAACGGTTCCAGCGAGAAGCCCGCGCCGCCTCTTCGCTGAACCATCCCGGCATTTGCGTGATTTACGACGTGGGCGAGCACAATGGGCGCCCCTTCCTCGTCATGGAACTGCTCGAGGGGCAGACGCTGCGCGAGCGCATCGCCAGCCGGCCGCTTTCGACCGATGTGATGCTCGATTTCGGGGCGCAGATTGCCGACGCGCTCGACGCCGCGCACTCGCGCGGAATCATCCACCGCGATATCAAGCCCGCAAATATTTTCATCACTATGCGTGGCCAGACGAAAATTCTCGACTTCGGGCTCGCCAAGCAGGCCGCGGTGCGCCGCGTCGCTGAAGCGGTCGGAGCCGGCAACACGACGACGCAGCCAACCACGGACAATCTTCTCCTCACCAGCCCCGGGTCGGCGCTGGGCACCGTCGGCTACATGTCGCCCGAGCAGGCGCGCGGCGAAGAGCTTGATGCGCGCACGGACCTGTTCAGCCTGGGCGCGGTTCTCTACGAAATGTCCACGGGCGCGCCCGCCTTCACCGGCGCAACGGCGGCTGTAATTTTCGATGCGATCCTGAATCGCACGCCCGCTCCTCCATCAAGCCTGAACCCGAACATTCCTCCGAAACTCGAAGAAATCATCGGCAAGTCGCTCGAAAAAGAGCGCGACTTTCGGTATCAGACCGCCGCCGAGCTGCGGGGCGACTTGAGGCGCCTGAAGCGCGATACCGACTCGGGCCGCGCGAGCGGCTCCACACGCGCCTGGCCCGCCGCCGGTCCTGCGTCCGGGACCTCTCTTCCGGCCGCTGCCCCGGGATCGGCTTCGGCAACAGCAGCGGCACCGGCGACCTCTGCGGCACCGGCGCATCAGCGCGCCCACTGGGGCGTTTGGCTTGCCGGAGGCCTTGTTCTCACCGGCTTGGCCGCGGGACTTGCACTCTTTCTGCACACCCGCTTCTCGCACCACGAAGAGGCCAGCTTCGCGCAGATGACGATTACCCCGGTCACAACTTCCGGCAGCGTCCATTCCGCCGCGATTTCTCCCGACGGCAAGTGGCTCGCCTACGTTTCCGACGAGCACGGCAAGCACGGCGTTTGGGTCCGCCAATTGGCCACCGGCAGCACTGCGCAGGTGGAAATCGGCACGCCGGGCGAAATTGCGGGCCTGGCATTTTCCAACGACGGCAATTATCTCTATTTCGTCAAGGAAGAAAACGAGCACGGTCTCGAGAACCTCTACCAGGTCCCCTCGCTCGGTGGCACGCCCCGGCAAATCCTGGCGAACGTCGGAAGCCCGATTGGATTGTCTCCCGACGGAAAGCAACTCACGTTTGTTCGAGCGTTCCCCCAGGCGAAGACCAGCAACTTGATGATTGCAAATTCAGACGGCACAAACGAGCAGACGCTTCTGACTTTGAGGAGTCCCGCATTCTTTGCCGGTTCAGGTCCGGGCTGGTCTCCCGACGGGAAGCGAATCGCAGTGGCGGATAATCCTGACGGAGAGATCGAGAAGTATGCCGTCGAGATCGTGGATGTGGCCTCGAAAGCAAAGACGCGGCTGGGCACTCGCGATTGGATCCAACCGGATCAAATGGTCTGGCTGCCGGACGGTTCGGCAATCCTGTTCAACGCCCGCGTGAACAAAACCTCGCTCAACGCGCAGCTATGGGAACTCAGCTATCCGGGCGCGGAAGCGCGCCGCGTGACCAACGATCTGAATTATTACACCGGCTCCAATATCACCGCGGATGGCTCTCAGCTTGCCACGGTGCAGGTGTCGCTTACGGGAAATCTGTGGGTGACGAATTTCGGCAGTGCCGCCACATTTTCGCAGCCCCGCCAGATCACCAGCGGCGTTAGCCGCGCCGACGGAATCGGCGGGCTGGCCTGGCTCGCCGCCGACAAGATTGTCTACTCCTACTACACCTCCGGATCCGTGCGCCTCGCCAGCGCATCGCCCGACGGCGGCAACATCCGTGACATCTCGCCAACAGTGCAATCTGCATTCTGGCTTTCCGCCTGCGGCGATGGCCAGCACTTCGTCTTCGGGATGATCAGCAACAAATCCAGCGCGTCGGTTTGGCGCGCCGATGCTGATGGCGCGGACGTGAAGGAACTCACTCCGGGGAGAATCGCTGCCGAGCCGAGTTGCTCTCCGGATGGGAAGTTCGCCGTGTTTCTCGACGTTCTGGGGGACACGACCCGCCTGATGAAAATTGATCTCAATGGCGGCGCCCTCACGGAAGTCAGCAAAGCCCAGGTTGACCGCCCCGCCATTTCCCCGGATGGCCGTCTCGTGGCTGGGATCTACGGCCCCGACCCGAGCCAGCAGAAGCTGGCCATCGTGGGCGTGGACGGAGGCGAAGTCCGGGCGCTATACGATCTGCCGCCGACGGCCGCGGTCTCGGGCGATGGCGGCCAAAAGCTCATCTGGACAAAAGACGGACGCGCCGTGCTTTACCCGGTCCAAAAGGACGGAGCGGTGGCAATCATGGCCCAGCCAATCGGCGGCCCCGGAGCGCCGCCTGCGCCCGCAAGGCAAGTGATGAATCTCGGCCCGGATTTCGATTGGGGAGCCTGGTCGCTCTCACCGGACGGCAAACAGATTGTCTATGCGCACGGGCGCCATCCTACCGATGCGGTCTTGATCTCGCACTTCCACTAGCTCTCGTTCGGGAGATTCCGATGAATATTTCGCGCCGCCAATTGTTCAAGACTGCGTCAATGGCCTCTGCCGGCGCTGTGGCGAGCGCGTTCTCGGCGCGCGGCCCAGACGGTATGGCGCGAGAGGAGCAACTACCGCCGTTGCCGCCCGCGTTCGACAAACTGAAACCCCTGGGCGATCGCGTGAAGCCAATCAGCAAGGAGGAATTCAAAGCGCGCATTGCGCAAGCCCAAAAACGGATGGCTGAAGCCAAGCCCCGCTTCGATGCTCTCTACATCACGCCCGGGACTTCACTCGAATATTTCGCGCGCATCCGCTGGTGGCCGAGCGAGCGCCTACTTGCGCTGCTGCTCCCGCGCCAGGGCGAGGCGGTGCTTATCTGTCCCGCATTTGAAGAGGCGCGCTTGCGCCAGCAGCTTCTGTGGCCCATTGAAGTCCGTGCGTGGCAGGAAGACGAAAGTCCCTACGCGCTGGCGGCGAAATCGCTGGCGGAGCGCGGGATCCGCACAGGAACGGTAGGGATTGAGGAGACCACGCGGTTCATGTTCTTCGATGGCCTCCGTCAGGCCGCTCCGGGGCTTTTCTATCGGAGCGCGACGCCTGTGACCGCCGGCTGCCGCGCGCAAAAAAGCTCGCACGAGCTCGAGCTCATGCGCCTGGCCTGCGAGGCGACGTGCGACGTTTACCGCGCCGCGTTTGCCTCGCTCCGTGAAGGAATGAAGCAGAGCGAGCTCGCCGATATGATTGTGCGGGGTTACAAGCGGATGGCGCTGGAGGGCGACGTCTTTGTGCTTTTCGGGCCGGCCGCTGCCTTCCCCCACGGCACCCGCGAAGATCGCGCGCTGCGCGAAGGCGACGCTGTGTTGATGGACGACGGAACCAGCATCGAAGGCTATCAGTCGGACGTCACGCGAACAGGCGTCTTCGGAAAGCCTTCTGCCGATATCGCCCGTGCATTCGAAATTGTGCGCCGCGCGCAAGACGCGGCGCTTGCGGCTGCCGTGGCCGGCCATGAATGTGGCTCTGTGGACGACGCCGCGCGCAAGGTGATTGTCGATGCGGGGTACGGCCCCGGCTACAAGTACTTTCCGCATCGCATCGGACACGGAATCGGCATGGATGGCCACGAGTGGCCTTATCTTGTCCGCGGCAATCGCACCATCTTGAAGCCGGGCATGACGTTCTCAAACGAGCCCGGGATTTACGTTCCCGGTGAGTTCGGCCTCCGCCTCGAAGACGACATGGTGATCTCAGAGACCGGCGCAGCGACTCTCCTGACTCCCGGCTTTGCGCCCTCGCTCGAAAATCCAGTCGGTTAGTTTCGCGGCAGCCGGCAATCCCCGAAATCGGCGGGCGGGGGTATAGTTTCGGGATGGCCTCCACCGGAGTTTCCCAACCTGAAGAGACGGCGGTGATGCAAGTCCTGAGCGACTATTACCGTGCGTTCAGCAGCCTCGACCTCCAAAAGATTCTTCCCTTCATTCACGAGCCTACGCTCTTGATGGCGCCCCAGGGAGTGGTTGCGGCGCCCACACGCACCGAGGTTGCCGCGGTGATTGCGCCCACGCTCGAAGGCTTGCGCGCCAGGGGATACGGCCGGAGTGAATTGACACGGACGCGGTTGACCCTGCTCGGCTCAGCGTCGGCTTTGGTCATTGGAGTCGCGGAGCGCTACAAGGCCGATGGCCAGCCGCTCGAGCGCGCCGGCGTCACCTATCTCTTACAAAAAACGGACTCTGGCTGGAAGATCACTGTCTTAATCCTTGACGATTCGGCTGGCGCCGCGCCCCGCAACTAGCTGCAAATGCCTGTAATGCGGGAGTCTACCGGCGCGCAGTGTTCATTGCGAGTCCTGAGAATTGCGCCACCCATGCCGCGTCCGCTTGAAAGGCGCTCCTGATGCCGCTCCGCTGGAAATCGCAAGCCTCTCTTCCGGATATCCCGCTCATATCCATAGCGTTGGGGCCGTTGGCGGGTTTCCGGTCGCCCAGTCCGCGCTGGGCGGAGCAGCCTTCGGCAAATTCGTCTTGACCAGCGCGCACCGGGATACCCAGGCTGTCGAATTTTTCTCAAAGTTGTGCAACGGCATGTTCCTGCCGCGAGACATCCATCCGCAACACAATTGAACCAATCTAGAAGCTAATGCCTTCCAATTTCATTGCGTACTCCCTCCCGATACCAGCAGCGGTCAGAAAAGCTCACCAAATCGTCTGAACGGTTTTTGAGCGGCGGATCTTTTCATCCGCAGTGATTAATGAATGGCCTTTGACCAGGGCGGTGGCCACGATAATGCGATCTGCGGGGTCTTTGGGATGATTCACGGGAAGCTCCATGGCGCGAGCGCACGCCCGGCCACTGATTGGTAGGACGACAAATCGCGACTCGACTTCCTCTAGAAAGGTCTCAAGGCTGATGTCGAGGCGGATGCGACCTTTCCTCGCGAGAGTGGCCAACTCAAGGAGGGTGATGTCTGAAATCCCCAAGCCATCTGTGTTCTTGCGCGCATCCGCAATGGCAGCCTTGGCCTTCTTTGAGATCCGACTTTCATCAAAGGCCAGCCACACGACCACGTGGGTATCCACAAGAATCACTCGAGCTCACCCCACTCGCCCGCCGAAATTGCCGGGGAAATGACATCGCCGACGATTGAGCCCTTGCCCGCGAGAAAGTTGTAAATGTCGTCAGTTTCCGAGCCCGCCGGGACGAGCTTAGCCACGGGCTTGCCGTGCTTGGTGATCACCACGGTCTCGCGCGTGGCTTGCACTTCATCCATCACCGCAAGGCACTTGGCCTTAAACGAACCCGCTGCCATCTTCTTCATTCGGAACCTCATTCTGGCTATGGTCATTTTACCATAGTCATTCGTTTGGAGCATCTCACGGCTCTGTTGGCACCCCAACATGCGGAACGCGTCAATCGCTCCGACCGAGTCAAGCCTCGGTCGACTGATTGGCTTCTAACGCGGCTTCACGGTCGAAAAGCGGCGTCAAGCCGCCGCACTCCAAAGAAGCAGTGCCTCCGGCGACGCTCGCACAGCTAAGGTCGCAACAAAGCCGCATCCGGTCTGAATAATCGCGCCCGCGAGGCTGAATTACCGTGAGGCAGCCTGCACGCCGCGGCAAAACTCGACAATGCGGGATTCGGCCCAGAAGCGACCTTCGCCAGGTTCAGCCGAAATGAACGCGCAATGGCCCCCATGGCGCGGGGCAAGGAAAGTGATGTTTGGATTTTCGCGGATCGCAGGTTTATTGAACGACTCGAAGGGCACTACCGGATCGTCCTGCGCGGTGAGGATAAACGTCGGCCTGCGAATCGCCGCGATGCCCGCCGAAGCGCTCGAGCGGGCATAGTAGTCATCGGCGTCGCGGAAGCCGCAAAAACGCGCCGTGATCACGTCGTCGAATTCACGGACCGTGCACACGCGGCCGAGGCCATCCAGCGGGAACTTCCCCGGAAAGAGGCTGGCTTTGTACCGCATTCGCCGCTTCAGTCCTCGCACGAAATGCCACTCGTAAAGAAAATTCCGCGGCTCGGCGATGGCATCGGCACACGCAGCCAGATCCAGCGAGGGGGCAACGGCCACAACCGCACGCAGCTCAGCCGGAGGCGCATCCGCGATCTCTCCCGCCATCTTCAAGACGAGATTTCCGCCCATTGAAAAACCCACCGCAAAAATTTCCGACAAGCGATCCCGCTCCACCAACTCGAGGATTACAGCTCGAATGTCGCCGCTTCTCCCGGAATGATAGAGCGTTGGCGTGAGCTTTTCCGTCCCGCCGCAATTGCGTTGGTTCAGCCGCACGACGTTGAATCCCGCAACGAATGCTTTCTCGGCTGTCCCGAACATGTAATTCGATTCGCTGGAACCCTCGAGACCATGAAGAAGGATGATCGTAGGACGCTCGCGAGGGCGCTCCTGCCAGTGGCATTCGCCCCGCACCTGCGTTCCCGGCTCGATATCGAAAAGCCGCGTCACGCTTGCGCCCAGGCGCGGAAATTTCCGGGGCCAGAACGAGGCGGCGATCGTCATGATGTGCGGATTGCGAAGGAGTGGCAGGGGCTTGAATTGGTTCACAAATTCCATGTTAGGGGCTCTCGGAAGATGGCGCAACACTCTCAAAAAAAAGTCCACAGGGTTTATCGTTTGCACTCCGGCGCGCATTGTGCCAGGGTTGGAATGGATATATGTCGCTGCACGGCAAATGCGCAGGCGGATCGAAGAGTGTCTCGATGAGGATTCATCGAGCCGACCACCAGGGCCCAGGGCGGAATTCTACTCGTCACATCCCGGAAGTAGAATTCGCCGCAAGTGATTCAAAACAAAGACCTCTAGCATTTTCTAGTCGTCACACATCGGCAGTTTTCGCATTCTTGCATTCAGCCCACGATGCGCCTAAAATGCTGGATTTAATTATGAGGGTTTTTCGCGACAAGGGAATCGATTCACAGCCCAGCGCGTTCCGCTGGGCTGTGGCGTTTATAGAGACCCGTCGCATCTATAGGAGTGAGGATGATTGACGGAGCTATTCCTGAGGGGCTGACGTTTGACGACGTTTTGCTGCTCCCCGGCAAGTCGGCCGTTTTGCCGGCCGATGTCGATACGCGGACTTGCCTAACGCGCCGCATCGCGCTCAATATCCCCATCGTCGCGGCGGCCATGGACACGGTGACCGACTCGCGCCTGGCTATCGCTCTGGCGCGCCAGGGCGGCCTCGGGTTCATTCACCGCAACATGAGCGCGGCGCGCCAGGCGGAGGAAGTGGACAAAGTCAAGCGCTCGGAAAGCGGCATGATTGTGGATCCGGTGACGATCGCTCCCGAGATCTCCGTACGGCAGGCGCTGGAGATCATGAACAAGTACAAAGTATCTGGCCTGCCGGTTACGCGCGGGCCGCGGCTGGTCGGCATCCTGACCAACCGCGACTTGCGCTTCGAGCGCAATCTCGACCAGCCGGTGGACAACGTGATGACCAAAGATCATCTCGTTACCGTCCCGGTGGGAACGACGCTCGAAGAAGCCGAACGCATCCTTCAGCAGCACCGCATCGAAAAGCTTCTCGTGGTGGATGCCGATTTCAACCTCAAGGGCCTGATCACCGTCAAAGACATCCAGAAAAAAATCGAATTTCCCAACGCCACCAAGGACGAACAGGGCCGCTTGCGCGTGGGCGCAGCCATCGGCGCGACCGGCGATTTTCTCGAGCGGGCGCAGGAACTGGCCCGCGAAAAAGTGGACGTGCTCGCAATCGATACCGCCCACGGGCACACCACGCGCGTCATGGAAGCGATTCGAGGGGTGAAGCGCAAGCTGCCCGAGATGCAGCTCGTCGCCGGGAATGTGGCCACAGGGGACGGCGCGCGGGATTTGATTGCGCTCGGAATCGACGGCCTCAAAGTCGGGATTGGGCCGGGATCGATTTGTACCACGCGGGTGGTGACAGGTGCGGGCGTTCCGCAGATTACGGCGATCCTGGAATGTTCGCGCGCTGCGAAAGGCAGCGGCGTGCCTTTGATCGCCGATGGCGGCATCAAATTTTCAGGGGACATCACCAAGGCCATCGCGGCCGGAGCTTCGACGGTGATGATCGGCGGACTCTTTGCCGGCACGGAAGAATCGCCCGGCGAAACGATTCTCTATCAAGGACGCACGTTCAAATCCTATCGTGGCATGGGATCGATTGGCGCGATGGAAGCCGGCTCCGCCGACCGGTATTCGCAGGAATGCGCCGATCCCGGCAAGACGGTTCCCGAGGGCATCGAAGGCCAGGTGCCGTACAAAGGGCCGCTCGGAGCGCTGGTGGAGCAATTGGTCGGAGGCGTGCGCAGCGGCATGGGGTATTGCGGAGTCGCCAATCTGAAGGATCTTCAGGAAAAGACCAGGTTCGTGCGCATCTCGCAAGCCGGTCTGCGCGAGAGCCACGTGCACGACGTCATTATCACTCGCGAAGCGCCCAATTACCGGCTCGAATGATGCGCGCGCGCCGACCAAAATTTTCTGCGCGCAGAGATTCGCGCGCGGGGCGGACTCGATAGCATGCGCTGGCTTAAGCTGTGGGCCCCTCCAATCCTGTGGGCATGCGTGATTTGGTCTTTTTCGACCGGGACATTCACGGACAAAAACACTTCGCGGTACATCGTTCCGTTCCTGCACTGGTTGCTGCCGTGGGCTTCCGAGCACACACTGCTTGCGCTTCACTACCTCATCCGCAAATCGGGCCACGTGACGGAGTATTTCGTCCTGAGCCTGCTGGTGCTTCGCGGGCTGCGCGCGGGAAGAAAAGAAATGCATCTCGGGTGGGCTGCGGGAGCCGTGGCGATCGTGGCCATCTACGCAGCGCTCGATGAATTCCATCAATCATTCGTGCCCGGCCGGACCCCGGCGGTTAGCGACGTGCTGCTCGATACTGCTGGAGGGATTGCCGCGCAGATTGTGGCCGCTCTTGTTATGCTCTGGGGCGATGTCCGCCAGGGGCGCGCTGGCGAAACCCAAAAGGCCGGATAGGTTTCGCTGCTGCAAGCAGAAGCCGGCCACCACCAATTTGAGAGGAGATGCAGATGCTTCGCCGCCTGCCCAAGTGCCCTCTGCTGTGTGTCGCCGTCATTCTGCTGGCGATTTCCCCCGCCAAAGCTGCCGAACCGCTGCGGTACGAATTGCATTTCGAGCGGCCCAGCACGCATTTGATGGACATCTGGATTCATGCGAGCGGCCTGAAGGGACCGAGCGTTGAATTTTCCATGCC
>Ga0187781_10000280_pt1 | contig 36534 bp, 36 predicted proteins | sample 0715_SJ02_MP02_2_FD_132447 | JGI IMG/M metagenome (GOLD analysis project Ga0187781, IMG submission 132447) | Tropical peat soil microbial communities from peatlands in Department of Meta, Colombia - 0715_SJ02_MP02_20_MG | ecosystem: Environmental > Terrestrial > Soil > Wetlands > Peat | place... | reverse complement strand
CGTCCACAGCGCGACGCCGAACATCCCGTGCATCCGCGAAAAACAGGCGACGTCCCACTCGAGGAAGGCATGCAGCAGGGTTTCCGTGTCCGAGCGCGAATGAAACCGGTGGCCTAACTTTTCCAGCTCGGCGCGCAATTCGAGGTGATTGTAGATCTCGCCGTTGAAGACGATAACGCTATCCCTGTTGTCAGAAATGATCGGCTGATTGCCGGTGGTGAGATCGATGATCTTGAGCCGCGCCGTGCCGAGCGACACGAGGCTGGACTGAAAGACGCCCTGCTGATCAGGCCCCCGATGAATCAGTGTGTGCACCGCGCTTTCGATTCGCGCGCGGTCAGGCGATCCGTTTCGATGCGTGAAGCCTGCAATTCCGCACAAGCTGCGACGCTCCTTAATGCCGAAGACGCGCGGCTGCTGCGCGCGCCGCTCCTATTCGTAACGCAGAGATTCCACGGGATGAAGCTGAGCAGCCGTCTTAGCCGGCAGGTATCCGAAAAGCACGCCGGTTCCGCAGGATACTACAAACGCGGAAAGCACCGAAAGCCACGAGATCGGAATGGTGACTTCCCCCGGCACCGGCAGGAAGCGCACGAGCGTCTCGATCAAGACGGGAATCGCAACGGCGATGGCGATGCCAGCGAGCGCCCCCGCGCCGCTAATGAGGATGGCTTCGAGCAGGAACTGATAGAGGATCTCCTGCCGCCGTGCGCCGATTGCCATCCGGATGCCGATTTCGCGCGTTCGCTCCGTCACACTGACCAGCATGATGTTCATGATGCCGACGCCGCTGATCACGAGTGCCACCAGGGCAACAAGCAGCAGCACCACGGTCATCGCCAGTGAGATGCGGCGCGACGTCTCCAGGATTGACGCGAGGTTCTCGACGTCGTACTCGGCCTGCGGCCGGTGGCGGCTCCTCAGAATTTCGGAGACGTGGGTCGTCACTGCCGCGACGTCCTCGGGCGTTGCAGCTTGCGCGTAGAGCGTCACGATGTAGGCGCTTCCGGTGTAGTACTGAATCACCGGGAGCGGCACGAGTACGGAATCGGTGCGGATCTCCGATTGTCCAAACGTGCCGATCCGTTCCGCAAAGACTCCGATCACCGTGAACGTCAACTCGCCGACGTGAATGCTCTGTCCGACCGCATCCTCACCGGGAAAAGCCGTCTGCGCCAGATGGTCGGAAATCACGCAGACCTTTCCAACCGAGGAAAAGTCCGCGTCGTCGAAGTACCGGCCGCGCAGGATGAGCAGGCGCCGGATCTCCTGAAATCCCGGGGTGACGCCGATCAGCCCCACCGGCCAAGCTTTTCCGTCAGCCACCACGGACATCTGAATGTCGTTCGTCCCGGCCACCTGCACGACTTGCGGGACGCTTTGCCGGACCGTCTCCATGTCGCTCAGCGAAATCTCGTCGCCCAGAGCAATCGTCTGCGAACCGCTCGTATGCGCCAGGCTCGCGTAAACGATGTTCGATCCCACGGCCTCGATTTGCGCGACGATGTACTTCCTGCCCGTCAGTGCCACCGTCACGACCAGCACGATGCACGCGCTGCCGATTACGACGCCCAGCATCGTCAGGGCCGCGCGCACCTTGTTGGCGCGCAGCGCCTCGACCGCCATGTTCCAGGTTTCCGACCAGCTAATCGCAGTGGCCGCCAGAAATCCTCCTAGCACTAGACCGCCAAGGTCTCAGTGTAGCGCCGCCTCGTCTGCGGAGGAATCGATGCCCGCTCCTCTGTGGGCGCGTGCACCGCCAATGAGATTCAAGCACGAACGGCCCGCGCACGCGAGTTACCACCAGGACAACCGCAAGGCCGCTGGCGATGTCAGCGGCGCACGCGCCTCAGAGATACTGGATCGGGGTCATGACCACCGTTCCCATTTTCGTGCTGCTCGGCTTCGACCTCGTGTTGTTTCTTGCGGCAGTTCTCGTTTTCGAGAAGTCCTTGCGGACGCGGGACACTCTGCTCCTCAGCATTCTGTTCTTTTGTTCGGGAATGCCCGCGCTCGTCTATCAAATCGTTTGGCAGCGAGTCCTTTTTGCGATCTACGGTGTGAACGCGGAATCGGTGGCCGTGGTCGTGAGCGCATTCATGCTGGGCCTAGGCTGTGGAGCGCTTGTCGGCGGAAAACTGTCGGCTCGATTCCCGCGGCACGGGATTCTCCTATTTGGCGTCGCTGAATTGGGAACTGCGCTCTTCGGCTTGTTCTCGCTTCGCATCTTCCATTGGGCCGCCACATTTTCGGCGGCTGCAAGTCTTCCGTACACGGTGGTCCTCAGCCTTGTCCTTCTCATCGTCCCGACGGTGCTAATGGGCGCAACGTTGCCTCTGCTGGTCGAACATCTCGTTCGTTTCTCCGGGCGCGTCGGCTTTTCCGTCGCCACTCTGTACTTCGTGAACGCATTCGGATCTGCGACGGCGTGTGCGCTGTGCGCGAGCTTTCTGCTTCGCGATCTTGGTCAGACGGGATCGGTCTCGCTTGCCGCGATCCTGAACACGCTCGTCGGCGCGACAGCTTTCCTGTACGGGCGGAGCAAGCAAACCAGGGCCGCGGAAGAAGCCGCCGCCACGCCTCGTGTGGCCGCCACACCCGCGCCGCTTTCGTTGCGCGGAGCGACGTTAATCGCGGGCGCCTCGGGCTTGATCGCCCTTGGTTTCGAAATCGCCTGGTTTCGAGTGTTTTCGCTGGCTGCGTCAGACCGCGCCCCGGCATTCGCACTCCTGCTTTCCGCCTACCTTGGGGGCATTGCGGCAGGTTCCTTCATCACAGAAAAGATCGCCGGGAGCCGGAATCCAGGCACAATCACGCGCATCATCGGACTGCTGATGCTTGCGGCCGGCGCTCTTTCGGTCTACTTGCCGCCGTTCGTCGCCTCTCTGATGGCAAGAGGAATCCCGTTTCTTTGGAGCGCGCCGGCATTCTTTGTGACGGCTGCGTTGATCGGTTCCGTCTTTCCACTTGCGTGCCAGTTGGCGGTTTCCGCGGACGACAGAGCGGGCCGCGGCGTCAGCCTTGTCTATCTCTCGAATATTCTGGGCTCGGTATTGGGCAGCCTCGGTATTGGATTCGTGTTGATGAACCACTTCGGGCTGCGCCAGGTTTCCTTCCAACTGGGCGTGGCAGCAGTGATCTGCGGCGCGATCGTATTGTTTTTCGGGCAGGGTGGATTTCGCGTGCCGCCAGCTTGGGTCACCGTGCTTCTCTTGGCGGCTGTCGTAGCCGTCCCCGTGGCATCTCGGTTCTACCCTCTCCTATTCGAGAGACTTGTTTTCGGCACGCGGCCCGAAGCAGGCGATCCCTTCGTGCGTGTCGTGGAGAACCGCAACGGCGTAATCGCGGTAACAAAGGGCACCGCCGTGTTTGGCGGAGGCGTATACGACGGAAATTTCAACATCGACCCCACGGACGACGTCAATTTCGTCATCCGGCCGTACGCTCTGTCGTCTTTTGTCGCCGATCCCAAGAGAATCTTCGTGCTCGGACTGGCGTCCGGCTCGTGGGCGCAGATTCTCGCAAATCACCCTCGAGCGGAATGGATCGACGTCGTCGAGATCAATCCGGGCTATTTGCAGCTCATTTCGCAATACGCCGAAGTGCGGTCGCTGCTGCAGAACTCGAAAGTTCACATCCACGTTGACGACGCGCGGCGCTGGCTGACCGCGCATCCGCAGGAACGCTACGACGTGATCGTTGCGAACATGTCGTACTATTGGCGCGACCATAGCTCGCACCTTCTCTCCGTCGAATTCATGCAGCTCGTTCGCGCCCATCTCAATCCCGGCGGCGTCTTCTTCTACAACACCACCGAATCGGACGATGCCATCGCCACCGGGCTTCACGTTTTTCCCTATGGATTGAGGGTCTTGAATTTTCTCGCTGTGAGCGATTCGCCGATCGTCGTAAACGAAGACCACTGGATGGATGTCCTGCGCCAGTACAGGATCGATGGTGCGCCCGTTTTCGATCCCGCAAATCCGAAGTCTGAGCAAACGCTCGAGGCCTACAAGTCCTTCGCCGAAACCGTCAACCAGGCTCCGGTGTTTCTGGGCATGGAATACTCCGACTCACTCAAGGCACGGCTCGTACATAGGTTGATCTTCACGGAAGACAACATGGGATGGGAATGGCGCAGCGGCAACGTCCAAATCCCGTGGCACTAGAGCGCGCGTCTCCGAGATTTCTTCAAGCGAAGTAGTAAGGCACTCTGAACCGACCTGCTAGAAAACCGCAGCTTCCACGGCAGCCACTTCAGGAATCTCGATACGGATCTGCGTGCCCTCGCCTGGCTGGCTGCGAATGTCCATCACAAACTGATCGCCGTAAAGCAACCGCAGTCGCTCGTATACGTTGCTGATTCCGATCCCGCCGCCATACACCTCGGTCAGCCGCTCGGGCGACATTCCCATCCCGTTGTCGTTGATCTCGATACTCAGCCGGCCGTCGCGCCGCCGCGTTCGCAGCAGAATCTGCCCTCCCTCCACGCGCGGGGCCAGGCCGTGCTTGATCGCGTTCTCGACGATCGGCTGCAGCAACATGCTCGGCACAAAAACATCGAGCGTTTCTTCTTCGATTTCCTTGAAGATTTGCAGCTTGTCACGCCCGAAACGGATCACTTCGATGTCGAGGTAGTCGTCGATGAACTCGATTTCATCGCGCAGCGGAACGAACGTTTCGTGCTTCCGCAGCAGCCGCCGCAGGATGTTGGAAAGTTTGATGACCACGCCGCGCGCCATGTCCGGATCAAACCGAATGAGCGACGAAACCGTGTTGAGCGTATTGAACAAGAAATGCGGATTGATCTGGCTCGTCAGCGCGTCCATGCGCGCCTTGAGCAGGTGCTGCTGGTTCTGTTCGAGGTTCATCTCGATGCGCGTGTTATTCCAGATCTTTACGGCAATGGCCACGCACATCACCGAAGACAACACCACCAGCAGCGTGTATCCCAGGTTGAAAGTCTGGATGGAAAAAATCCAGTGCGCAGGGACGGCGTTACCCAGTGCGACCAATCCGGCCTCGCAGGCGGCGCAGGCGAAAAGCGGCAGCATCGCCCAGTTGCCTTCCCCGTACCGCACGACTCGCCACAGCCACGACGGTACGCTCAGAAAGAGAAACGGCCCGAAATGCCAGACGTCTTCTTTTTCTGGGATCACGTCGCGAATCATCCCCGCGAGCAGGCCGACCAGAGCTGCCACGGGCGCGGAGAGCCATTCGTGAAACCCGAAAGGCAGCAGGCTGATCAGCGATCCTCCGAGCAGGCCTACAACGCGGCCGCCGATCAAGCCCATCAGAAACGAGCCTTCCAGCGTCAGATCGAAGAACCGATAACCGCCGATCAGGCGCAGCATGATGCCGATCGCGAGCGGCGGCACCAGGAAAAGCAGCAGCATGACTTTTTGGTCCGAGTCGCGCTTCTCGGTGAAGACCAGCTTGCGAAACGAACGAAAGCGCACGAGCAATGCGGCGAGCGACGCCGCAAAACCAACCTTGAGGACCAGCGTGAAGAGCAGGTCCTTGCCTTCTAAGAACGATCCCATCGCGTCCGCGAACGGCCTTTGGCGATTCCTGAGGCTACGTTAGCCAATGCAGACGGCGATGTAAAGCCGAGGCAGGAAGACTGGTGCGGAGTTTGTCGATTTTTCGAATCGTCTGGTCCGGGAAAGCACACCTTGTTTGCGCTAGGTCGGTTTGGACTACTTCGAGCGATTCATTCCCGCGCGGTAGAGCTGGTAGACCTTATAGAGTGCGAAAACTAGCAACGCGACGAAGAATAGAAGGCCCTCAATTTCGTATGGGACGTGCCGGCTATACGCAGGAAAGGCCATGAAGAGGATAAGATTCAGCGCGGTCGCTAGCCAAGAGAGTATTACTACGGCTCTGAAGGTCCTCATGTGCCGACCGTACTCGATCCTTTGCTAAACCCTCTCGCAACTTGCGGGATGTATGCCACAAAGCAGTAAGCGGCAGCGCCCAAGCCAAGTCGAAGCAAACCGACAATCATTACGGCGAACCATATTTTGCGTGCAATCGGGCGGGACTGATCGCATGCGACCCAGAAGCGGAACATCCCAATGAGCAAGATAATGTTGCTCGTCCCGAACAAAATGCCGAGAAGCGCAAATCCTGCCTGCTGAGCGGCCGAGTAGTTCGCGCCGTTGCCAAATGAATCCGGCAAGAACTCGGCTGATAAAACAAAGATGACAACAAGGATCGCCGACGTAGTGAAAAGAAAGGCCGCCGACTTAGTGTAGAACCACTCGTTCCTAACATACTTCCATAGCGACAGCATTGTTGGGCGGCCCTCGTACCTGGGCGGAATCAGTGGAATGTTATCAGAAGCGGGGCAAGAGAAAGTCGCCTAGCGCCATTGCTATTGTTGTTGCTGCTGCGCGGGCTGGTGAGGGCGTTCGACAACCGACGTTGCGACTGGCGGAGCGCACGTCTCCGTAAGCTGTTCACGGCCTGCATCGTCCAGCGCAGGGCGAACTCGCACGTCCACGCAGAGTCGCTGCCCCGCGTGCCCCTTGTACACGCCGCGAACCGGAGCTACGTCCCCGTAGTCTCTCCCGTACGCGACGCGCACGTGCCGCAGTCCAACCGGCTTGCCAAAGGTGGGATCGAGCGCCATCCAGCTGCCATTCGGCATCAGAACTTCCGTCCAGGCATGCGACGCGTGGCCGCCGATCACGTTTTCCTGCTTGGCATCCGGAGAAACGGCGCTTGGCGGAACTAAGTAGCCCGAAACATAGCGCCCCGCAATCCCGCGCATTCGCACGACGCCCAGAAGCACGTGCGCGAAATCCTGGCAGACGCCCGCGCCGATCGACAAAGAATCTTTGATAGACGAGTGGACGTGCGTCGCCCCTTTCACGTAGCGAAAGCTCTCGTGAATCAAATTCGATGCCGCCCGCGCGAATCCAGCCACCGTACCGTCGCCGCGCCTTTGTGATTCGTCGATGAATTGCTTCAGCTCAGGAAGATGAGGCACGTACGCGCTCGGAGCCAGGAAATCGAAGTACTCTTCCTGCAGCGTCGCGCGCTTGTCGTCGAACTCGACCAGCGTCGTCGAATCAGACGCCGATTCCGTGTTCTCATGCGCGAGCACAACGGATTCCGCTTCGACTTTCAGGTGATGATGCTCGCGAAGCACGTTGAATTGATGCACCCAGTTGCCGTGTGAATCGCGGTACGCCGTGCCGCGCGACCCGGGATTGGTGGTCAAGCGAAAAGAAAGGCAGCTCTGCCTTTCGTCGTGGAGCGGACGCAGACGGACCTCGTTGTAGCTCTCCGAAACCGGCCCGTCGTAGAGAAATTCCGTCGTGTGAACCAGGTGATATCGATTCATGTCACGCCACCACCGCGTAGTAGAAATATGTTCGCGCGATGTCTTCGCCAATCGCGCCAAACATGTGCAGCAAGTCATTGAGATAACCGTGCAGGCCCTGATCGAAAATTTCGCCGATCCGATCGTAGCGCAGCCGCTCGAGCACCTTTCCCGTGAGGCGTTCCGCTTCATTCGCATACGCGCCTGGGCCTGTGCCGCTCACTGCGCGCAGCCCTGCCTGCACCTCCGTCGCGCAGTAGCGGATGGAATGCGGATGCTGCGGATTCAGGATGAGCATCTCCGCCACTCTCTCCGGCTCAATCGGAGGATGGTATTGCCGGTGATATGCCTCGTAGGCGCCGACCGATCGCAGCACGGCCATCCACTGATGATTGTCGAGCGCGTCCGCCGCCGGTGGCCCGTCAAGCAGGTTGTGATATTGCACGTCCACGAGCCGCGCCGTCATCTCCGCGCGTTCAAGGCCGCATCCGACGCGCAGGAACTCCCAGCCTTCGTCATGCGGCAGCGTTGCATCGGTGACGCCGTGAAACCGGTGGGATCCAAACTTGATCTTGTCGCAGAACCGGTGCGGTCCCGCGGCGATCTCGTCTTTCGGGACGAAACTGTTGGCCATGTGAAACAGCCCGTTGATGTCTTCCCACATCTCGCGCGAGATGCGGTCGCGGATCGTGCGGGCGTTCTCGCGCGCCTTGGAAATGCATTGCACGATCGAGCTCGGATTGTCGTCGCGAAACGCCAGAAACTCGAACACGTTGGCGGCGTTCACTTCGCTGTAGAGCTTGCGAAAGCGGTCCTCTTCGCCCGCCATGATGATCAACGGCTCCCAGCGCAGGTGATAGGAATGGTGCGACTGCTCGAGCAGCATGTGGTAGTTCACGTCGAGGATGCGCGCGGTGCCTTCGGCGCGCTCGATGTAGCGCGCCAGCCAGAAGAGCGATTCCGCGATCCGCGAAAGCATCTATTCTCCTAAGCCGGCCACCGTGCTTGTAACGCAAGCCGCGTAGCGGCGATTGTAATTAGCCCGGCGCGCAGCAGATCTCGTCATGAGCGTCGTTTTTCGGCAGAACGCCAGCGCAGTGCCGGGAACGAAAGCGCCAACCGATTCGCGAGTCCCGTAGGGACGATTGACACGCAAAGAAATCAACTAACCCTCTCCCCGCAGCACCCACGTGTCTTTGCTGCCGCCGCCCTGAGAGGAATTGACCACCAGCGACCCGCGCTGCAGCGCCACGCGCGTCAGCCCTCCCGGCACAATCGTCACTTTCTCGCCATCGTAGAGGCAGTACGGCCGCAAATCGACGTGCCTTCCCCCAATGCACTGGTCCGTCGCGTCGTACGACGGCACGCGCGAGAGCGGCACCACAGGCTGCGCGATGTAGTTCCGCGGATTCGCGCGAATGCGCTCGCGGAATTCATCGATTCGCTTGCGGTCGGACGCAGGTCCGATCAGCATGCCGTAGCCGCCCGATTCGCCCACAGCCTTCACGACGAGTTCCGGCAGGTGATCGAACACGTATGCCAGATCTTCCGGCTTCGCGCAGATATAGGTGTCAACCGAGCGCAACACGGGCTCTTCGCCGAGATAGTAGCGGATGAATTCCGGCACGTAGGCGTAGATCGCCTTGTCGTCCGCCACGCCATTGCCGACGGCGTTCGCGAGCGCCACATTGCCCGCGCGATACGCGCCCATCAGCCCCGGCACTCCGAGCACCGAGTCAGCGCGAAACGCGAGCGGATCGAGGAAATCGTCGTCCACGCGCCGGTAAATCACATCGACGCGCGTAAGTCCGCGAATCGTCTTCATGTACACCACGCCGCCATCGACGATCAAATCGCGCCCTTCGACCAGCTCGATCCCCATCTGCTGCGCGAGAAAACTGTGCTCGAAATACGCGCTGTTGTAGATTCCGGGCGTCAACACCACGATCTGCGCTTCGCTCTCCCCGCGCGGCGATAGGCTCCGCAGAATTCGCGATAGCTCGGCCGGATAGTGGTTGACCGGCAGCACTTCGAGATCCTCGAACGCATCCGGAAACGTCCGCGTCATCACGATGCGGTTTTCAAGCACGTAGGAAACGCCGCTCGGCGTGCGCACGTTGTCTTCCAGCACGCAGAACTCGCCCGTCTTTGAATCGCGCACCAAGTCGATGCCGCAGATGTGCGTGTGAATCCCGCGCGGCACATCGACGCCGATTACTTCCCTCCGAAAATGCGGACACGACAGGACGAGCGACCGCGGAATGCGCCCGTCCTGCACGATGCGTTGCGGGCCGTAGATGTCGTGCAGGAAAAGGTTCAGCGCCATCACCCGCTGCGAGAGTCCGCGTTCGATGTGCGCCCATTCCGAATGCGGCAGGATGCGCGGAATCAGGTCGAACGGAAACAGCCTCTCGGTGCCGCGCCCGTCGCTGTACACGGTGAACGTGATTCCCTGAATCAGGAATGACAGATCGGCAAGCTTGCGGCGCTCCTCGAACTGCCCGGGCGCCATCGTCGAGAGCTTGTGAAAGAGCTTCGCATAGTGAGGGCGTGGCTGGCCGGGGGCCGAAAACATCTCATCGTAGAACCCGCCCGTATCGTAGCCCTCGAACAGGCCAGGGTTCACCGTTTGCGCCGGAGTGGCACCCATTGCCTTACTCTACCAACGCGCGATTCGCAGGCTTCTACAGAAAAAATCTATCGAAACCATAAAGAATCCTGCGGAGCTCGGTGGGTAAGCACCTGCGTTCGGTCCGCCCCTAACTCATTGCGTTATGTTACTTTTCCAGCATAGAGTCTATCGTGAGTCCAATTTATGTTTGAACGATACACCGAGCGAGCTCGGCGGGTAATATTCTTCGCTCGCTATGAGGCCAGCATCTACGGAAGCCCCTACATCGAAACGGAGCATTTGTTGCTGGGCCTCCTTCGCGAAGACCGAGGGTTAGCGAAGTGGTTTCCCGGCCAGCACAACGTCGCGGCGGAAATTCGGGCTGAGATCGACAAACGGGTCTCGAAGGGAGATCCCTTCGGGCCATCGGTGGAAGTACCACTGTCGGGCGAATCCAAGCAGATTCTGAATCTGGCTGCAGAATCGGCCGAGAGACTTGGTCACAGGTACATCGAAACAGAGCATCTAGTCATTGGAATTCTGAGAGTTGAAAAGTCCCTCGCCGCCCAGATTCTGTTCTCCCGCGGGCTGAATCCGGGACCGATCGAACAGCAACTCGGAAAGCCTGCGGATGAGAGGCTCCTGCATCTAGAAGCACCGAGCGCTATCATGACGCTCGAGAGTTTCCTCGGCGGATTGAAGTCGCTCAACGCGAAAGAGCTGACTGCTTTCTTCGCGGCGCAGGCCGAGTTCATCGACGTTTTCGGTAAACGGTGGAGCTACAGCGAAATTTGCAGCGGATTCGAATCGCTCTTTGCACCGTACGCGAAGAAAAACGCAACCTATGCTATCGAGGGAAAAATTGCTGAAACCGGCGGACTGATGCTCGGCACCGTTTTATGGAAGAACGCGCTCCTGGCAAGCGAGCAGCGCGCCTGGATGCACCGAATGAGTTTTGTTCTTCGCGCCGCGCGGGATAACTGGGAAATCCTCTTCGTGCAGGCGACCCTGGTGCAACCCTCCGAAGCCGCAAACAGGTAGACGCTCACTTCAAAGAAGCCGATTTATCGATTTGTGTGAGCGGGATTTCGACTGCCACCGTTTTGCTGGTTTCGGCCTTATCCGGATTCGCGGCTTGGTTTAATAGGGCTGCGGTAGCTTCGGATGGTTGGCGAAGATATCGCACTGCTTCTTCGCCTCGTTGTACGGCCTGTAGAGAGTCGAAGGTTCACCCGGCTGCGCGGCCAGCACGCCGCGGACGGTGCCATGGTCGGGCGCCTGCGCCCAACTCGTTTCATACCGGTTGCGGAACAGCGGGACGAGATTGGAGTGCGCAATCCTCCATCGCCCGTCTTCCTTCACGTAATCGACGTAAAACGGCCCCCAAATCCACGCGGCCGATTTGTCGCTTCCCGCAGCTCCCGGCGACAACCAGTGGCTGCGCGCCGAGAGGCCGTCCTTCGCAATTTCTATCACCGGATTGACGGTCATATGCAGGATGAAGAACCCCGGAATCGTTTTCGTCACCTCAAACGAGCGGTAGAGCGCTCGCACGCTTTCCAGGCCTCTGTAAACGCCGCTATCCGAAAATTCCACCGACACGTCGGGGAGATTCTTGGCGAAGCATTCGTCCACGATCCGGTCGAACCGCTGCTTGAAGAGGTAATGGATGTACTTCGATTGCAGGCTCTGAATCTCGATCGTGTCTTCGAGGCGTTGCACGCGCGCCGCAAGCTCCTGCACCGTGTGCATGAGATCAGGGTTTGTCGAACTCATACGCGAAGCCTCCTGTGGTTACCCGCCTGAATTGACCGACGTCACCTGGAATCGAGACTCTCGAAGCATGCGTATGCTGGCACATGGGGCTGGAAAGTCAACGCAAGTCATGCGTTGGATTCCCTGCTCTGTCCCATGAGTCCTCCGATTGAGAGAAAGCGCAGGCCGCGGTCGCACCCAGCCTGCAAAATATGTGGCAGAGCCTCAATGCTCCGCGATGGGTTCGTGATGCCATCGTGCAGAATGACGATCGTTCCGGGACGGAGATTCCTCTCAATCAGCCAGCGGATGTACCAAACTGGAGGATGCATCGGGTCGTGCGGATACGCGCAGCCCAAAACGGGTGTGTAGCCGCGCTCGCGGGCGAGCTTCAGTTGTCGAGACCGAGCCACGCCGCCCGGCGCGCGGAACAGCTTCGGTCCTTCAAAAAGACCTATTGCTCTGTCAGTCTCCTCAAGATGCCGGAGAAAGTCCGCATCCGAGTGAGCCAGTAACGGTCCATTCTTCAAATAATGGTTGGCGACTTCGTGACCCTCCGCCTTGATGCGCGCCACCAGTTCTGGGTACCGCAAAGCGCGCTCGCCGATGAGAAAGAATGTCGCTTTGGCTTCGTGACGCCGGAGGATTTCGAGAACCTGCGGCGTGAAAACAGGATGCGGGCCGTCATCGAACGAAAGCGCGACGAGCGGAAGATGTGTTCGAACTCGATAGGTAATGTTCGGCGTGAGTCGCTCAAGGACGGGCACGACAGCGAGCGGCTGCAGCCAAAACACCACGAACGCGAGCGCGGCCAAAATCAAGCACAGTCCGACAAACACGATGCCTCGTCCTCGACTCCCAATCAGCGAGGATGATACCCGCACTTTCGACCGCGAAGACGATTGTTCGTTGTCCCAATCGCGTCGAATTAGGTAGTAGCACAGAAATCTCTATGCCGCTGCTGCATGCACCTTCGCGCCACCATTGGGTTGGCTCACGGTTTCAACCAGCTCCTCCACCCTGCGTTTGAGTTGATCCCGAACTTCGCGAAATGCTTGTTTTTTTGCTTCTTGTCCGCCAGCGGCCGATTCCGGGTCCGATACGGACCATTTCAGCAGTTTCGGGGTGAACGGAAATACGGGATATCGCTCCCGGGGCTCGTCGCACACGACCACGGCATAACGAATCGTCTCTCGAAACAGAGATGGAATTTCGCGAGGCCTTTGAGTGGAGATATCAACCCCGGCCTCCCCCATGACCTCCAGCGCCAGGGGACTCACCTCCGCCGACTCAGTCCCCGCGCTGATCGCAACCAACCGATCGCCCGCCATATCACGGAGAAACCCTTCCGCGATCTGCGCCCTCGACGCACTCCCTCTCGACAAGAACAGGATTTTCGGAATCTTGTCCATGGCCCATGACCTCCGTGGCTACCTGTGGATAACTGCGAAGACTTTGCTCGTTCGAATGACCGCCATTAAAATCCTCTCAAAACGCTCATCCCGGCACTGTGATTCACGTCACCTGGACTGCGGGCTACTTCGGCCGTCACGGGGCGGCACCAATCCAGCGCACAGAGGCAGTCCACAGGGATTCGTTTGCGCCTTCGACCGGATCTTGCGCTAGGGTATGAGTGTAATTCCGCGCAGCCAAAGGAGATAAGAAGCGCGCACAGGTCGCCGCGGCGACCGTGTCGCGCCGGAAAGGGCTCCCGGGTCGCGCATAACAGGGCTCCCGAGGCCCCGGCAAACGGGGCCCCCAAGTCCCCGGCTAGGGGAGCTTGGGGAAACAGTCGCGCTCGGGAGATCAGTCGAGCCTGGGAGAAAGGAGAGGCAACGGCGCATATGGACACCCGGCGATCGGCTCTCAATGATCCGCGAATCGGTGATCCGGCAAGGATCGCCGTCCCGCCTGCCCTGACGACGGAAGGGAGCGACCACCGGGAGTCGAGGGACCTCTCTTCCATCTGCGCGAGTGCCGTTCTACTCGACAATGCTGCCGAGTAGAATTCGCCGTAACTCTATGAAAACAAACGATCGCGGTCAAAGCTACTCGACAATAAAACGGGGGGTATGGCGCACCTGTTTCGAGGGAATTTCGTTGTCTCCCGGGCAGCGAGAGCATACGATGCGCAAGCGGTTGAGACTCGATTCGCCAGGTTCAAATGTAGCGCCGCGGACTTTAGCGCGGCAGCATTTAAGGCACGAGACGTGAGAACGGAAATGCGAAACGTGGCTCGAAAGAGTGGAGCTATCGCTAGGATGAATATCCCAGCAAAGATTCTCGCAACGTTTGCGCTGAGCGCGATTGTGGCGTCTGCCGCAGCGGGCCAACAGGCTCCCGCGCAGCAGCCAGCGTCACGCGACGGTTTTCCGGTGGGGCCGCATGCTCAGATTCTGAGTTTCACGGCCAGCCAGACGTCGATTCAGCCGGGACAATCCGTCACTCTCGAATGGACCGTGATCAATGCGGACCGGATCACGATCGACCGCGGCATCGGAATCGTCGCTGCGCGCGACAGCCGGACCGTGACGCCCGAGAGGACAACGATGTACACGCTGACGGCGGCTCCGTACAGGGGAACCACCGGTGACACGCGATCGGTGACGGTGACTGTCGCTGGAACAACGCCCGCGCCGGACGACAGCGCGCCTGCCAGCGCCGCCCTCGGAGAAAAACCCGTGCCGCGGATGCCGGACGGCAAGCCCGACCTCAACGGAATCTACATCGCGCCATTCCATTCGGTGCGGCCGATCGACAAGATCACGCTCAAGCCAGGCGCCGAGAAATATCACGTCGGTCCCGAATACACATTTTCGCTGGGAGAGCAGTGCCTGCCGCGCGGAGTGCCGGACACGATCAACGAGCCGTATCCGATCCAGATCGTGCAAAATTCGTTCGAGGTGGTGATTCTCTACGAAGCGGGCGAGTACTTCCGCGTGATTCCAACGGATGGGCGTCCGCACCCGAAGGACCTCGACCCAACATGGATGGGCAATTCCGTGGGCCACTGGGATGGAGACACGCTGGTGGTCGATGTGACTGGAGTGAACGACAAAGTGTCCGTGGGCGAGTATCGCCACACGACGGCGTACCACGTGGTCGAGCGCTTCACACGCACGTCCTACGACACGCTCAAATATTCAGCAACGATCGACGATCCCAATGTCTTCGCCGCGCCGTGGACCGAAGTCGGCACCTTCACCCTTCATCCCGAATGGGATATTCAGGAATACATCTGCAACGAAAACAATCACGACTACAAGAAGCTCTTCGAACAGTACAAGCAATAGAGAATGAGACGACTTTCGGGCAGGGCTCGCTCCGCGATCCAGATCGCGGAGCCGGGCACACCCGCGCGGGCCTGCTATACTGAGTGTTTCCGATGAAGCGTCGAAAGCAAACCGGGAAGGTCCGAGTAGTAGCGCGAGCTGAATTGCCCACCCGCTTCGGGCGGTTCACCATCTTCGGCATTCAGGGCCGAGGACCGAGCGAAGAGGCGGTGGCAATTCAGCACGGCCGCGTGAACAACGGCAAAGCTCCGCTCGTGCGCGTGCACTCGCAGTGCCTCACCGGAGACGTTTTCACTTCGGAGCGCTGCGACTGCCGCGCACAGCTCGAATTCTCGCTCCGCAAGATCGCGAAAGAGCCGTCGGGAATCGTCCTGTACCTGCCGCAGGAGGGCCGCGGCATCGGCCTGATCAACAAGTTGAAAGCCTACGAATTGCAGGATCAGGGACTCGATACCGTCGAAGCGAATCGCCGCCTCGGATTTGCGGCGGATTCGCGCGACTACGATTTTGCCGCGTCGGCTTTGAAGGCTCTCGGAGTCAAGTCCGTGCGGTTACTGTCAAACAATCCCGACAAGATCGAACAGCTCGAGCGCGGCGGCGTTCATGTGGCAGAGCGCGTCCCCTGCCGCCCGCGCACCAGTCATCATTCCCGCGCGTATCTGCGGACCAAAAAAGACAAACTCGGCCACATCCTCGCCGGCCTCTAGCGCAACGGCGCTAGCCGCCGCCGACGAACTGCACGATTTCGAAGCTGTCGTTCGGCTGCACGCGCGTTTCCTGCCACTGCGCGCGGGGAAGAATGTCGAGATTGCGCTCGATCGCCACGCGGTCGATCCGCATTCCAAGGTGATCGATCAGAGCGGCAACGCTGAGGCCGTCGGGAATTTCGCGGCGGTCGCCATTGATCGTGACGGTCATTCTTTCGGCAGGCTTCAGCAGTTTTGCGCGGAACCGGCGGGAGTCTTCTGGCGCGAGCGCATCGAGAAGCGGATTTCGTCTTTCGCCGCGTCAGTTTTCGCGCGAATCACCAGCGCGAGATCGCCCTTGCCGAGCGGCGGCAACGGGAACTCGATTCGCACGCGGCCCTGCTCGTTGCTGGTCGCGGCGTGATGGGCGTCGCGCAAACCGCCCTCGATATCGGCTTCCACCTGTGCGCCGGGCTGCGGCTGCTGATCGGCCCGACGCACAATCGCCACGTCGAGCGAGACATTGCCGGCCGAGAGCCACGACTGCGGGTTGAGGAGCTGCACCTGAATTCCGCCGGTCCGGGCCGCTTGCTCCGCGGCCGCAGCAAGTTCCGCAGCGAGCGCTCCCGAACGCAAATCTTCGATCACGCCGCGATGCTGCTCCTCGACGCGCCCGCGCAGCGCGTCCTCGCTGTACTCCACGGAAAGCGCTAGGTGCTCGTAGCTGGTCGTGCGCCGGTGCAACACGCGTCCATTCTGGTAGATGGCCGTGTCGATCAAGGGATGAGTGGGTCCGCGGTCCTCGGTCTGCACGTGAAACACCTGATCGCCGACACGGACGTCGGTGTTGAATCCGGAACTCATGGAATGACGGTTTCCCCTGCCGTCTTTCGGCCGAATAGCACCGCCCATAGTGCTGGCGAGTTCATTTGACCGGCGTACTCTCGGACGTTATTATAGCAACGCGTTCACGATGAGCAGCAACTACCTCGACAGCTACGGGCCGCTTTTGCTCATGTTTATACTAGCGGCTTTCACCGCCGGCGCGCTGATCACGGTTTCTGCGCTGGTGGGGCGACACAAGCCGACGCGCGAGAAGGACACGCCTTACGAATGCGGAGTTCAGCCGACGGGCGACGCGCGGCATCCTTTTTCCGTTCATTTCTACATGGTGGCTTTGATCTTCATTCTGTTCGATATCGAGGCCATCTTCCTCTACCCCTGGGCACTCGTCTACCACGACCTGAAAGTGTTTGGCTTTGTGGAGATGTTGCTCTACATTATGGTTCTGCTGGTTGGATACATTTACCTCTGGAAAAAAGGCGCGCTCGACTGGGATAAGTAGGCGCCTGTCCGGAATCGGATTCATAGTGGAATCACAGGACCTTGGCAAAATCCCTGTAGTGCAGAAACTCAGGGACTGGGACCCGCAGGCCGTCGCCGAAGTGATTGAATTCAGAGGCGAAACGACCGTCGTCGTCCCGCCGCAGCATCTGCTGCGCACCGCTGAATATCTCGCAACTGCCCCCAGCCTGCGCTTTTCCTTTCTTTCGGACCTGTCCGCGGTTGACCGCTTTCCCATCGAGCCGCGCTTCGAGCTGAACTATCACTTGCTTTCGCTCGACCGGAAGGAGCGGCTGCGCCTGCGAGTGCGGTTGCCGGGTGCGGAGCCGTTCGTGCCTTCGGTCACGAGCATCTGGCCGACGGCGAACTGGCACGAACGCGAGACTTTCGATCTGTTCGGGATTCGCTTTCAGGGTCATCCCGATCTCACGCGCATCCTGATGCCCGACGAGTGGGAGGGGCATCCGCTACGCAAGGACTATCCGGTGGAGGGGTTCCGGTAAACATGACTGGCGAAGCCCGGCCTTCCACTACGACGATTGAGACTCCGGCGGGCCCTGCCCAGCCGATGGTCCTTAATATGGGACCGCAGCACCCGTCGACGCACGGCGTGCTGCGCGTGATCCTGGAGCTTGACGGGGAAATCGTGCTGTCAGCGAAGCCGGTGATCGGCTACCTGCACACGGGCATCGAGAAATCCTGCGAGTCGAAGACTTATTCGCAGTGCATTACGCTGACGGACCGCATCGACTATCTCGCGTCCCTTTCCAACAACCTTGGTTTCTGCCTCGCAGCTGAAAAGCTGATTGGCATCGAAATCCCTAAGCGCGCGCAGTACATCCGCGTGCTGCTCACAGAGCTGACCCGGATTAGTTCGCATCTGGTGTGGCTCGGGACACATGCGATCGATCTCGGCGCGATGTCCGTCTTCCTGTACTGCTTCCGGGAACGCGAAGAGATCATGAAGATTTACGAGTACGTGTCCGGCCAGCGGATGATGACGAGCTACTTCCGCATCGGCGGACTCGCGCTCGAACCCCCGCCGGGATGGCTCGATCGCGTGCAACGCGTCGTCGATGCGATGCCGGGGCACATCGACGAATACGAGACCTTGCTCACGGAAAACCGCATCTGGAAGGCGCGAACCGTGGGAGTCGGAATGCTGAGCGCGGAGGACGCGATCGCGATGGGCATTTCCGGACCGCTGCTGCGGGCGAGCGGCGTGCCGTACGACATTCGCAAGGTGTTTCCGTATTCGAGCTACGACGAATTCGACTTCGAAATGAAGACGGACACCGGCTGCGACTGCTACGCGCGATACAAAGTGCGCGTCGCGGAAATGCGCGAGAGCCTGAAAATCATCCGCCAAGCGATGGAGAAAATTCCGGCCCAGGGCCCATTCCGCGCCGAATTGCCGGGCGTGATTCCGCCATCGAGGGAAGAGATGAAGACCTCGATCGAGGGCCTGATCTACCACTTCAAGATTTTCACCGAGGGTTTTGCGCCGCCTCCCGGCGAGGTGTATCAAGCGATCGAATCGCCGCGCGGCGAGCTGGGAGTTTTCATGGCGAGCGATGGCTCGCCGAAGCCATATCGCGTGAAGTTCCGCACGCCGTCGTTCGTGAATTTGCAGTCGCTGCCGAATCTTTGCGTCGGGCGGCTGATCGCCGACGTCGTCGCATGCATCGGCACTACCGATATTGTGCTGGGAGAAGTGGACCGCTAGTTCGGAGCAAGTACAGACCGAATCATGGAACTGCCGCAGCAACTGGAAGCAAAATTTAAGGATCTTGTCGGCCGGTATCCGGTGAAGCGCTCGGCGCTGATTCCGATGATGCTCTACGCGCAGGACCATTTCGGCTTCCTGGGCGACGAGATTCTCGATGAAATCGCCAAGCGGCTTGACCTGAACAAGATTCAGGTCGAAGAGACGCTCGCGTACTACTCGATGCTGCGACGCAGGCCCGCCGGGCGCTATCACATCCAAGTCTGCACCAACATTTCCTGCATGCTTCGAGGCGGCAATGAGCTGTACGAGCACGTGCAAAAGCGGCTGGCCATCGGCAACAAGGAAGTGACGCCGAGCGGCACGTTTTCACTCGAGGAAGTCGAGTGCATGGGAGCCTGCACCGGCGCGCCGTGCATGCAAGTCAATTACGACTTCTACGAGAATCTCGATCCCGACAAAGTCGACGCGATCTTCGAGCAACTAGAGCAGGGCAAGCGGCCGCAGCCCTCGCCGGTGACGGCCGGCTCGGTACACGAACGCCTGCCCGCCGAAGTGCCCGTCATCAGCAAGAGGTTCGGAATTCCGAATTCGCGCAAGATCGACGTCTACTTGAAGAACGAGGGCTATCGGGCGCTTGAAAAAGCCCTCAAGCAGATGACGCCCGATCAGATCATCGACGAAGTGAAGAAGTCGAATCTGCGCGGGCGCGGCGGCGCGGGCTTTCCGGCGGGGATGAAGTGGAGCTTCGTTCCCAAGGACACGAACAAGCCGAAGTACATCCTCGCGAATGCGGACGAAAGCGAGCCGGGCACTTGCAAGGACCGTCCACTGTTGGAGATGGATCCGCACCAGTTGATCGAGGGTATGGTGATCGCGGGACGGGCTGTGAGCGCAAACCGCGGATACATCTACATTCGCGGGGAATATCGCTACATCATCGACATCATGGACGCGGCGATCGCCGAGGCCTATGCCAAAGGCTATCTCGGGAAAAACATTCTCGGCAGCGGATTCGATTTCGAGTTGTGTACCCACACCGGCGCGGGAGCGTACGAATGCGGCGAAGAATCAGCGCTGATGGAATCGCTCGAAGGGAAGCGCGGCTATCCGCGCATCCGGCCTCCCTTCCCTGCCGTGGTGGGTCTCTACGGCTGCCCCACCGTAATTAACAACGCCGAGACGCTCAGCACCGTGCCCGCCGTGATTCGTATGGGCGGCGAAGCGTACGCCAATCTCGGCACGCCGAAGAACGGCGGGACGCGCCTCTATTCGATTTCGGGCCACGTGAATCGTCCGGGAATTTACGAGCTGCCGCTCGGCTTTCCGCTGCGGCGGCTGATCGAAGAAGTTGCTGGCGGCGTGCGGGGCGGCAAGAAACTGAAGGCCGTGATTCCCGGCGGCAGCTCCTGCCCGCTGCTTTCCGCCAACGAGATAGACATCCCGATGGATTACGACTCGGTGGCGAAGGCCGGCTCGATGCTGGGTTCGGGCGGCACGGTGATCATCGACGAAGACACATGCATGGTGGACGTGGCGCGCCGGATCATACATTTCTACGCGCACGAGTCGTGCGGCTGGTGCATCCCCTGCCGCGAAGGCACCACCTGGCTGCGGAAAATGCTCGACCGCTTTCATGAGGGCGGCGGCCGCAGCGAAGATATCCCGCTGATCGACGAGCTGGCGAAGAACATGCTGGGCCGCACATTCTGTCCGCTCGGCGACGCGGCGGCGCTGCCGACCATCAGCATCGTGAAAAAGTGGCGCAACGAGTTTGAAGATCACTTGCAGGGCAAGTGCGCGTACAAGGCCGCCGACGTGCTCGCGGCGGCGCGCTAGGGCGACCTCACAACGCACATGGCGGATCAAAAGCAGATCACGTTTACGATCGATGGGCAGCCGGTGACGACCTCGCCGGGCACGCTTGTAATCGAAGCGGCCAAGAGACAGGGCATCGAAGTTCCTTCGTTCTGCTATTACCCCGGATTGTCGCTGCAGGCTGCGTGCCGGATGTGCCTGGTCGAAGTCGAAAAGATGCCCAAGCTGCAGACTGCGTGCACACTCGTTGCGACGGACGGCATGGTGGTGAGAACCACCACCGATCCGGTACGCAAGGCGCGCAAGGACATGATCGAGTTCCTGCTCTCGAATCACCCGCTGGATTGCCCAGTCTGCGACAAGGGCGGCGAATGCGAACTGCAGGACATGACCTTCCGCTACGGCCTCGACAAGACGCGCTTCGTCGAGGAGAAGCTGCACTACCCCGAGGAGAAATGGTCGCCGCTCGTCTATTACGACGCGCCGCGCTGCATTCTCTGCTTCCGCTGCGTGCGCGTGTGCGACGAGGGAATGGACGTGAAGGCGCTCGGCGTCGGCGCGCGCGGCGTGCAATCTGTGATTCTGCCGAACAGGCCCGGCGAACTGGCCTGCGAAGAGTGCGGCATGTGCATCGACATCTGCCCAGTCGGCGCGCTTACGAGCGGCACGTACCGCTATCAAACGCGCCCGTGGGAGATGACATACGTCGGCAATCCCTGCGCGCATTGCTCAAACGGCTGCAAGACGACGCTGAGCGTGCGCAACAACGAAATCCTGCGCGCCAATAACCGCGACCATTCCGGGATCAACGGCGAGTTCCTCTGCGCCAAGGGCAGGTTCGGATTCGATTTCACAACGAATGCGGAGCGCATCCGCCAGCCGCTCGTCCGCCGCAACGGCAAGCTCGAACCCGCAAGCTGGGAGGACGCACTCGAGGAGGTCGCGCGACGGCTCAAGCAGGTGCGCGACGCGAACGCCCCCGCCGCAATCGGCGTGATCGGCTCGAATCACACAACGAACGAAGAGAACTATCTGCTCAACCGCTTTGCGCGCGTCACGCTGGGCACGAACAACTTGGACCACCATCGCACAGTGGACTACGTGGGTCTGGCTGCTGCGCTCGGGCCACGTGTCAAGGATTCGCTCGCGACCATGGCGGATGTCTACAACGCGCCAGCCGTGCTGCTCGTGGGCAACGACGTGACGAACCAGAACCCACTGGTTGCGTGGCAGATTCGCGCGGGCGTGCGGCATCACGGTTTGAAGCTCTACGCGATCAACAGTCGCCCAAGCAAGATCCACCGTCAGGCGAAGCTTGCAGTGGAGGTTACGAAGGGCGGCGAGGCGCTGGCCGTCCGCTGGCTCGCGAGCGAGCACGGGCAGTTCGATGCGAAGACGACCGAGGCGATGGTGCAGTTGAAGGCGGCGCTGGAAGCGGAGAAAGACGTTGTGGTCGTCTTCGGCGCGGAGATTCAAGGCGCGGCGATCCGGGATCTGGTCTCGGTCGGCGCGCGATTCGGCGGCAAGACGAAATTCATGGCGCTGGGCGACTATTCGAATTCGCGCGGCGCGGCGGACATGGGGGTCCTGCCCGACCGCCTGCCCGGCTACGCCCCGCTTTCCGATTCGGCCGAGCGCTCGCGCTTCGGCAAGCTCTGGGGCGGCGAAATTTCCGCAACGCCGGGACTGACGGCGCGGGCGATGGTCGAAGCGGCGGTCGCGGGAAAATTGAAGGCGCTCTACGTGGTGGGAGCGAATCCGCTGAAAACGTTCGGCACGGCGCAGCCGGACCGGATCGCGGGGCTCGAACTGCTCGTCGTACACGATATGTTCCTGACGGAGACGGCGCAGCGCGCGGACGTGGTTCTGCCTGCGGCGTCTTCCTACGAGAAGGACGGCACGCTTACGAACACGGCGGGCGAATTGCAGATGACGCACCGCGCGATCGATCCGCAGGGGCCGCGCAGCGACTTCGATCTGCTGCGCATTCTTTCGCACCAGCTCGGCATGCTCGGCGTGGGATCGCCGATCAAACTGCGCACGGCCGAGGCCGCCTTCGAAGAGATTCGGCAGCATGTGGCAGGCTACGATGTTTCGCAAGTGAATCTGCTGGCGGGCGGGTCGGAGCAAGCGAGAGCGTCGTGCCGGACGGTGGAATCGTCGTATGAAGCGCACGCAGGAGCGATTTTCTCAGCGAACGATTATCTATTTACAAGCGGGACCCTGGGCCGCTACTGTTCCAGGCTCACTTCGACAAACGAGGCAAACGAGAAACCGTGGAGTTCATCTCCCAGCACCCAGTCCTGGTGGCATCGATAATCAAGATTGCCGTCCTGCTGTTCATCGTGATGACGGCGCTTGCGTACCTGACCTGGGCCGAGCGAAAAATCATCGCGCACATTCAGTCGCGCTGGGGTCCTTACTTCGTGGGCGCGCACGGATTGCTTCAGCCGCTGGCCGATGGTCTGAAATTTCTTTTCAAAGAGGACATCACGCCGCCGGTTACCGACCGGCTGGTGTACACGCTCGCGCCGTTTCTGGCGCTTTCGCTGGCGCTGAGCGCGATCGCGCTGATTCCGTTCGGGCCGCCTTCGGTGCCGTTTCCGTTTCTCCATGGACAGCAGGCGTGGTCGATCACGGACATCAACATCGGGCTGCTGCTGGTTTTTGCGATTACGTCGATTGGAGTGTATGGCGTGGCGCTGGCCGGGTGGTCGTCGAACAGCAAGTATCCGCTAATGGGCGGGCTGCGCAGCTCGGCGCAGATGATCAGCTACGAGGTTTCGCTGACGATGTCGGTCGTCGGCGTGGTGCTGCTGGCCGGGACGCTCAATTTCAACGAGATCATCAACGGACCGCACGGGCAATCCGGATACTGGTGGCACTTTATTCCGCGTTGGAATGTGGTCCCGCAGATCGTAGGGTTCCTCTGCTACTTCACGGCGGCGATCGCGGAGACGAACCGCATTCCGTTCGACTTGCCGGAAGCGGAGACGGAGCTGGTCGCGGGATTCCATACGGAGTATTCGAGCTTCAAGTTCGCGATGTTTTTTATGGCCGAGTACGCCAACATGATCACGGTCTCGTGCCTCGCGACGATTCTCTTTTTCGGCGGCTGGCTCTCGCCGTTCCCAGATAGGTGGGCGTGGCAGATTTATCTGCCGGGCGCCGGGCTGGTGCTGCTCGGTATTTATTGCGCGTATGACACGGTCACGGAAATGCGCGGCATCGCACGCTTGCAATTGGCGGTGGTGACGGCGCTGGCGCTGGGCGGCGGGCTGCTTTGCCTGATTCCCGCTGTGGCGGGAGTGATTCAGGGACCGTTCTGGTTCACGACGAAGATTCTGATCATTTTGTTTTTCTACATCTGGATGCGCGGGACGCTGCCGCGCTTCCGGTATGACCAACTGATGTCGTTCGGCTGGAAGCTGCTGCTGCCGGTATCGCTGGCGAATCTGGTGATCACGGCGTTCGTGATGATCTGGCCGTGGCTGAGGCATGGATGAGCCTAGCGTTCATACTGTTCTTCTTGTGCGCGCTGCTTGCGGTGGGCGGAGCCCTGGCGCTGATCCTCTCGCGGGAGCCGATTCACAGCGCGCTCGCGCTGATTCTGGTGATGGTTTCGCTGGCCGTGCTCTATTTGCTGTTGGGCGCACCCTTTGTGGCGGCAGTGCAGGTCATCGTGTACGCAGGCGCGATCATGGTGCTGTTCGTGTTCGTGATCATGCTGCTCAACATGGGCGCGGAAGAGCACACCGATTTCAGCAAGATCGCGAAATTTGCGGGCTGGCCGCTCGCGCTCGTGCTGATGCTGTGGATCGGCTATTGGCTGGCGCATGCGCAGGCCGGGGCTGCCATTGGCACGGGAGCCGCTGTCGAGCCTGCCTCTACGCCCGGACTTTCGACGCAGCTTTTTCGGCAGTATCTGTTCCCGTTCGAGGCGACTTCGGTCTTGATTCTGATCGCGTTGCTGGGCGCGCTGGTGCTGGCAAGGAAGGAAGAATGAGCGTCGTTCCCGTTTCGTACTATCTGGTGCTGAGCGCGATTTTGTTTGGGCTGGGCGTGGTGGCGTTCGTCTTCAAGCGCAACATCATCACGATTTTCATGTCGATCGAGCTGATGCTTAATGCCGTCAACCTGGCGTTCGTGGCCTTTGCGCGGGCGCACAACCAGCTCGACGGGCTCGTATTCGTGTTCTTCGTGATCGTGGTCGCGGCAGCGGAGGCGGCGGTGGGCCTCGCCATCGTCATCATGCTGGCGCAGCACCGGCAGTCACTCAGCGTCGAGCGCGTGAACCTTCTCAAGTTCTAATGCCGATACTCCATCATCTCTGGATCATTCTCGCGCTGCCGCTCGCCGGCGCCGCGATCAACGGCCTGTTCGGCAAGCGGTGGTCACAGCCGGTGGTGAATAGCGTCGCAGTGGGATCCGTGACGCTCACGCTTCTGGCGGTCGCAGAGCTTGTGCGCGAATTTTCGCTGCTGGCGCCGGAGCAGCTTCCTTTCGTCGGCAATTACTTCACCTGGATGGTCGCCGGTCCGTTCAAAGTCGATTTCGCGCTGCAGGTGGACCAGCTCACGGTGGTGATGCTGCTTGTCGTGTCGTTCGTCGGCTGGCTGATTCACATCTATTCGACCGGCTACATGGCGCACGAGGGCGGCTACTACCGATTTTTCAGCTACCTCAACCTGTTCATGTTCTTCATGCTGACGCTGGTGATGGCGGCAAACCTCATCGTGATGTTCGTCGGATGGGAGGGCGTCGGCCTGTGCAGCTACCTGCTGATCGGCTTCTGGTTCCTGAAGAAGTCGGCGGCGGATGCGGGCAAGAAGGCGTTCATTACGACGCGCATCGGCGACTTCGGGTTCACCGTCGGCGTGCTGCTGGTGTTCGCGACGTTTGGGTCGATCGATTTCGGCACGATCTTCAAGAGCGTATCGGCCAACCCGGTGTCGGAAGCGGTGCTGACAACGATCTGCATCCTGCTCTTCACTGGCGCGATCGGCAAGTCGGCGCAGATCCCACTGTACGTCTGGCTGCCGGACGCCATGGAAGGCCCCACGCCGGTCAGCGCGCTGATTCACGCGGCGACGATGGTGACCGCGGGCGTGTACATGGTCGCGCGGATGAATCCGCTCTTTTCGCGCGCGCCAATCGCGATGCTGATCGTTGCGATCGTCGGAGCGGTCACGGCGTTCTATTCGGCGACGATCGGCCTCGTCCAGACCGACATCAAGAAAGTCCTCGCCTATTCGACGGTTTCGCAGCTCGGGTACATGTTCCTCGCGTGCGGCGTTGGCTCCTACGCGGCGGGCATTTTTCACCTGATGACGCACGCGTTCTTCAAGGGCCTGCTCTTCCTAGCGGCCGGAAGCGTGATCCACGCGATGGGCGGCGAGCAGGACATGATGAAGATGGGCGGCCTCGCGAAGAAGATTCCGATTACGTATTGGACGATGCTGATCGCGACGCTCGCGATTGCGGGTATCCCCGGCTTCGCGGGGTTTTTTAGCAAGGACGAAATCCTGGAAGCTGCGAAGTCCGGACCGAACGCGAATCTGATTCTCTGGCTGTTGGGTGTGGCTGGCGCGGCGCTGACTTCGTTTTACATGTTTCGCCTCGTTTTCCTGACGTTCTTTGGCAAGCCGCGATACGACGAGCATCACGTGCATGTCCATGAATCGCCGAAGAACATGACCGTGCCGCTGATGATTCTGGCGCTTCTATCGATCTTCGGTGGCTGGTTTGCTGCGCCGAAGCTCATCGGCGGGGTCGATTACTTCGAAAAGTTTCTCTCGCCCGTTTTCTCGATGTATGCGCCGCCGATGGCTGAGCCCGCGGTTGTCATCGGAGAACCGCAAGCCAGCGCGGGCATGGAACTGCTGAAGGCACTGACCGGCGTCCCGGTGATCGTTGCTGTTCTCGGCTTGCTCGTTGCGTGGTGGTTTTACATCAAGAATCCGGACGTGCCGAAGCGTCTGGCGCGAAGCGTGCATGGGCTATACACGCTATTGCTAAACAAATACTACGTGGACGAGATTTACGCCGCGCTGCTCGTGCGCCCGCTGCTCTGGATTTCGACCAACGTGCTGTGGCACGGCATCGACGAGGGCGTGATCGACGGCGTGGTGAACGGCTCGGCTCGCGTCGCGCGCGCCTCGGGCAACCAGTTGCGAGAGTTGCAATCCGGAAATACGCGGAGCTATGCGTCGTGGATGCTGATCGGTGCGCTCGGATTCACTGTGCTGTTGATCGCGCTCTTCACAAGGGTGGTGCACTAGCGTGGCGCCGCAGCCTCTATTGCTGAGCGTGGTTACGTTCCTGCCGCTACTGAGCGTCGCGGCATTGCTCGTACTCCGCTCGGACGATCACGCCTGGATTCGCCGCATCGCGCTGACCGCCTCGCTTGCCGAATTTGCGGTATCGCTGCTGCTCCTTCGCGGATTCGACTCGACGAGCGCCGCGTATCAATTCACCGAATACCATCACTGGATTGGCGACGCGATTCATTATCACCTGGGCATCGACGGGATCAGCCTGTTTCTCGTGTTGCTGACCACGTTCCTCACTCCCATCGCGATTTTGTGCTCGTGGGAATCGATCCGCGAAAACGTAAAGGGCTTTTTCATCTCGCTGCTTGTGATCGAGACCGCCATGATCGGCGTATTCGTTTCGCTCGATCTCTTTCTCTTCTTCGTCTTCTGGGAGCTAACACTGATCCCGATGTACTTCATGATCGGGATGTGGGGCCACGAGAGGCGAATCTACGCGGCGGTGAAATTCATTCTGTACACGATGTTCGGCTCGATTCTGATGCTCGTGGCCATTTTGTGGCTCTACGGCCTGAGCGGCGGGTTCGACGTCGATGGAATCCAGCAGTATTTGGCGAGCGGATCGCTGCCGCACACGACCGAGCTTCTGCTATTTGGCGCGTTCTTCCTAGCGTTCGCGATCAAAGTGCCACTCTTCCCGCTGCACACGTGGCTGCCCGACGCACACACGGAAGCGCCGACGGCCGGCTCCGTGATTCTGGCGGGCGTGATGCTGAAGCTCGGCACCTACGGCATCCTGCGCTTTTGCGTACCGCTGTTCCCGGAGGCAGCGCGCGAAATGGCGCCGTTCATCGGCGTGCTTGCGATCATCGGCATCGTGTATGGCGCCCTCGTGGCCACTGTGCAAACGGACCTGAAGCGCCTCGTCGCTTACACATCCGTAAGCCACCTCGGCTTCGTTGTACTGGGAATCTTCGCGTTTCAGACGACGGCAATTCAGGGCGCGATCTACCAGATGCTTAACCACGGCGTGTCCACCGGCGCGCTCTTCCTCACCGTTGGAATGCTCTACGACCGAAGGCATACGCACGACATCAAGCAGTTCGGCGGGTTGGCGACGCCGATGCCCGTCCTGATGTCGTTCTTCCTGTTCATCGCGCTTTCATCTCTGGCGCTGCCGCCGCTCAACGGCTTCATCGGCGAGTTCATGATTCTGATTGGGACGTACGTCGGCCATCATGCGTGGGCCTCGTGGGCTGCGAGCGGGGCGGTGCTCTCCGCGATCTATTTGCTCTGGGCCTATCAGCGCGTGGCGCTCGGTGAAGTGACGGTCGAAAAGAACAAGACGCTGACCGACGCTTCCACGCGCGAGCGGATCATTCTGGTGGCCATGGCGGTGGCGATTCTCTTCATGGGCATCGCTTCCCCGCTCTTCACGCGGCGAATGGAGGCTTCTGTCAGCAACGTGATCCAGCGCGTGAATCCGCCGCAGAATGCGTCGCGCCCGGCTTCGATTCCGTGCATGGGCGATAAGGCAAGCAACGCAGCCGCCGGCAGTCAAGCCTCACTCGCAACGATTCCAGGGCGAGGGCAACAGTGATGCCGCAGGCCGGCCAGTTCGTTAGCATGCACAGGCTCGCGCCCGAAGTGATTCTCTGTCTTTTCGGCATCATCATCATGGCGGTCGATCCGTTTGTGAGCGCCGCTCGGAAGCGCGTGCTTGGCTGGGTGGCGTTTGTGGGCGCGCTTCTTGCTCTATTCGGCGTTCACGTGGCGAATCATTCACAAGGCCCTGCCTACGACAATCTGATCAGCACGGATGCATTCAGCGTCTTCCTGCACGCGATCGTGATCGTCGCCGCAGCACTGGCGATACTCGGATCGATCGACTATCTGGACCGGGAAGGCATCCAGCGCGGCGAGTACTACTCTCTCGTGCTGTTCGCGGCCGCCGGAATGGGAATTCTTGCGGGGGCAAACGAACTGGTCACCGCATTCATCGGCCTTGAGATGAGTTCGATCTCGAGTTACGTCCTCGTGGGCTTCCGGCGGCGCGCCGCCGTATCGAACGAAGCCTCGATGAAATATTTTCTGCTCGGCTCGTTCGCCACGGCGTTTTTCCTCTACGGCATCGCCATGGTCTATGGCGCAACGGGCACAACCTACATCGACAAGGTTCAAGCCACGCTGCAGGACAGCGGCAACATCCCTGCACTCGCGATCCTGGGCCTAGGGCTGATTTTCGTCGGCCTCGGGTTCAAGGTCGTGATCGCGCCATTCCAAGTTTATGGCCCGGACGTCTATGAGGGCGCGCCCACGCCCGTGACGACGCTGCTCGCCTCCGCGCCGAAGGCCGCGACGTTCGCCCTGATGCTGCGCATCTTCTACGTGTCGTTCGGCGCGGCGAGCGAATTCTGGTTTTGGGCTGTCTGGATTTCTGCGGTGCTGACAATGTTCATCGGCAATCTCGCGGCGCTGGTGCAAACCAACGTGAAGCGCATGCTGGCGTATTCATCGATCGCGCACGCGGGCTACATTTTGGTCGCGTTCGCGGCATCGACGAGCCTCGGAATCGCGGCGGTGCTCTTCTATCTCGCAGCGTACGTGCTGATGAAGGTGGGTGCGTTCCTGATCGTTACGCACCTCGGGCAACAGGGTGAAAAGCGGCTGGACATCCAGGACTACGCCGGGCTCGGCACGAAGCAGCCCGTGCTGGCTGCCTGCTTTTCATTGTTCTTGCTTTCACTGCTTGGCCTGCCCGCCACGGCAGGCTTCCTGGGGAAGTTTTTTGCGTTCCAGTCGGCGCTCGATGCGCACACCGTACACGGCACCGCGATTATTTGGCTCGTGGTAATCGCGGCGATCAATAGCGTGATTGGCGCCTACTATTATCTGCGAGTGATGATCTCGATGTACTTCGCGGAACCGTCAAAGGAGTATGTGCCATCCTCGGTCGCGCCAGCGCTCAGCTTCGCGATCTTCGTCGCGGCGGCAGGCACGCTCTATCTTGGCATTCTGCCTGCCCGTGCGCTCGACTTCGCCCGCGCCGCCGCAGAATCTCTTCCACTGCACTAACCTTTGCGCGGCACTTCGCTCATCAGCGCCATCACGTTGCCTTCCGTATCGCGAAAGAAATTCATCCACAGGTCGTGATCCGGCATCGGCGCGATGATGTGCGGCTCTTCCACAATGGCGACGCCAGCATCGACGAGCTTGCGATGAGCGGCCTGAATATCGGGAACCGCGAAATAGAGAATCGAACTCGGATGGTCGAACTCGGGCTTTTCAGGCCGGTCGAGCATCAAGCGCACACCTCCGCAATCGAAGAACGCCAACTGTCCCGCCGCGAATAGGAAGCGCAGGCCGAGCACGTCACGATAGAACGCCGTCGCGCGCTGCACATCCTTCACGTTGATGGCGACCTGGCCCAGACGAGAGATTTGAAGTCCCGTCGGATTGGCGCTCATCGAGACCTCCGATTCGGATGGGGCAGGTGGAAACGAAAAGCCCGGAGGCACGCGATGCGCGAGCCTCCGGGCTTGACTGCGATAGAGCTTACTTGACCTTCAGGAAGATGATGGCGAATGTGTAGAGCGCCATCGACTCGATCAGCACGAGACCCAAAATCAGCGCGAAGCGAATCGCTCCTTCCGCACCCGGATTCCGCGCCAAACCTTCGCAAGCGTGGGCTGTGGCTATGCCCTGGCCGATCGCTCCGCCTGCGGACGCAATCGCCATCCCGAACCCGGCCGCGAGAGCGACCCAGTTGGGAACTGCGGCCGCCTCCCCGGCGGCGCCCTGCGCGAAAGCCGCTGGTGCGAACAGGACGATCACAATCGCCCCGAGCAGCAACAACGCATACCTTCTCATCGTGTTCTCCTTTTTATGAATTTGCCGCCAGGAGGTGGTTCCCGGCAGCCCTGGGGGGAGCCGGTCTCACACTGCAGCGGCGTTGATGCCGGATTAGTGCTCTTCTACTGCACCCGCCACGTAAATAATCGGAAGAATCGTAAAGACGAACGCCTGCAAAATCGCCACCGCGATGTGCAAGATGATGAAAATCAACGGAATCAGCAGCGGGAAAATAGCCGCCGCGTGGCCCGCCGCACCCAGCTTCGCGAGCGCCACGTAGATCGAGAGCATCATGCCAAGAAAAATCACGTAGAGCATCTCGCTGACGAGCATGTTGACCCACAACCGTACGGTCAGCGAAAGCAGTCGGAATGAGTGGCTGAAGAGCTCGATCGGCAGCATGAGCGGCGCCATCGCAGGAATCGGGCCAAGGAAGTGCTTGCCGTGGCCGCCAATGCCTTTTTTCATGATGCCCATCAGATTGTAGTAAACGAAAACGATCACAGCGCAGCCGAGAGGGACGGTGACCGTCGCCGTGGGCGCGTCGAGCGTCGGAATCACGTTGATCAGATTGCAAAACAGAATAAAGATGCCAATTGTTCCGATGAGCGGCAGATATTGCTCGCCGCCGTGGTGAATGTTGTCCTTGATCAGGTCGCGAATCCCGACGCCCATGGGATTCGTCAGGATCATTTCCATCACTTGCTGGGTGGCGCCGGGCCGGTCCACGGAAATACGCGCCTTCAACCAGAGGAAGAACAGCACAGCCACGATGAAGACCAGAATCTCCATCGACACGGAATTCGGGATGGGGTACTCGGGATTCGCCGGCTGAATGTGGAGCGCTGCGAGCAGCGCCGCCGCCGGCTTGCCCAGCAGACGATTGACAACGACCGCAACCCAGATTGGCTGTTCCATTCGTTCCCTTTAAGCGAGTGGCTTATTCGTGCCGAAAAGCTGCCAGATGATTTCCGCCAGCACGGCGACCACAAGCGCGCCGAACCCCGCCAGAAGGCTTTCCACAGGCACTTTCAAACGAGTCAGAATAACATACGCGACAATGATCAACAAAACGTAGCGGCCGATGAATTTGACGTAGACGCTTCGAGGAACCCGCACTTTCTCCGCGCCTTGCTGTGCCTTGGCGAGGCCTGCGAGCGCGCCGACGCCTTGCTTCAGCCAGCGGTAGTTCAGCCAGCCGAGAACCGCGCCGACGGCGATGCCGGCTGCGGCGTACATGCTCCAAAAAACCGCAGCTGCGATCGTTGCAGCCGCTCCGATCGCCAGCGTCACGTACTCGATCCGACGCTCGGCGGCCGCGTAGTAGGACTCGTTCGCCGCCACGGTTCCTTAGTTCCCTCGTTTCGTTTCGCGTGAAAGGCGCCGGAGAATGTCGCGAAGGGCTATTCCGAACCCGGCGGCTCCTCCGAGCAATACAAAGGCTGGCGACGTGTGCAGCCACCGATCGAGCAGGTAGCCTACTCCGCCGCCGAGCAGTATGCCGCCGACCATAACGAACGGCAGCTCCATCGCCATGGACAACTGCCGCAGAAAGGACGCACTGCCCTTACCGGGCCCAGAATCCTGCTCGGTCACTTGTTCGCTATTTTCGCTTTCTTGATCTTGAAAACGCGCTCGGCGTTCTCGTGATAGATCTTCTGCTTGTCCTTCTCTGAGATGCGAGCCGCGTCCATGAATTCGACAGCGTCCTCGTGATCCTGATAAGGATAATCGATCGCCCACATGATGCGCTCCGCGCCCAGAACTTCGATGCAGAATTTCAGCGTCGGTTCCCAGTTCATCCCGCTCGTGGTGATGTAGAAATTGCGCTTGATGTATTCGCTGGGAGTGAGCTTCAGCTTAGGCCGATCGAAACCGATGCGCACGCGGCCGTGCATGAAATCGAGACGATAGAGCCAATAGGGCAGCCCCTCTCCCATGTGTCCAAGCACGACTTGCAGCTTCGGGAATTGATCAAAAACAGCGCCCGTGATCAAACGCAATCCGTGAAGTCCCGTCTCTGCCTGATAGCCCCAGATTGCGTGCTCGAGATGGTCGGTGCGGTACGCCTTGGCCATCAAGGGAATGGGCGAGCGCGGATGAATGTAGAGCGGCACGTTCAAACCTTCGATCGCTTCGAGAATCGGCCAGTACTTGCGCTCGCTCAGGTACTCGCCGTTCGTGTGCGAATTGATCATGATGCCGTTCAGCTTCAATTTCGTGATGGCGCGCTCGGCTTCTTTGATGGCGCGGGGTGGGTCTTGGACGGCGATCGTAGCCAGGCCGGAGAAGCGGTCGGGATGACGTTGAATTGCGTCGTGGAGCCGATCGTTGCCAACTTCAGCGACCGCGACGGCGCGGTCGGGAGCCATCATCTGCACGCCGGTGGAGGTCAGCGCGAGCAGATGCATGCCGACGTCGTACTTGTCCATCTCCTTGAGGCGCATCTCATAGAGGTCGATCAGCTTGTTGTGAACAGGTCCATTCGGGTCCGTCTGGATGCGCCAGAGAAAGAGATCGGGATCGTATTCCTGCGTGTTTGCGACCAATTCGCGCTGCGCGTCCATCTGCTCCGGAATCGCAAACGCCTCTTCCGTCGCGATTCGCCGGTAATGCTTTCGTTTGGTCTTGGACTTGCCGCCGCGCGCTTTGTGTTTCGGACTCATTTCACTCACCCCCAAAGTGAATTCGGTTCAATCGATATGAGAGATTCCCAAACCGAGGCGGAGTGTAGCGCAGAAAGGGATCGATTTGCACGCCGCGCGGAAGTAGAGCCTACGCGTCGTGGCGGCCGCCGTGGAGGACTGCCACGGAGTGCGGAAGCAGGCCGGCAACTACGTCAAAGGATTCGACCGCGCCCGTCGGGCTGCCGGGCAGATTGATGATGATGGTGGTGCCGCGGATTCCGGCCGTGGCGCGCGACAAGATAGCGCTCGGAGTCTTCGCAACGCCCGCGGCGCGCATCTGCTCCGGGAATCCGGGAATCAAGCGGTCAACCACGGCAGCGGTGGCTTCGGGCGTCACGTCGCGCGGGCCCAGGCCCGTGCCGCCGGTCGTCAGAATGAGATCGGTTTGGTTCGAGTCGGCCGTCTCTCTGAGAAATGCTTCGATGGCGGTGCGATCGTCGGCGCGCACGGCCGACAGCACAACCTGCCAACCCAGCTCCTTGCAACGAGCAGCGACCGATGGACCAGAGCGGTCCTGCGACTTGCCGGCCGAGACGGAATCGCTGATCGTCAGGATTGCGACGCGCATGGAAGGGAAAACTTTAGCCAGCGGTCTCCGTCTCGACGCCCGCGTCGCGCTGGCTTTCATCAACCAGGCGCAGAGCCTCCATCAGCAGGCCGGTCGTGGTGCGAGAGATCGTCGAGCGAGAGGCGGCGGAGTTGAAATCAATTTCGAATTCCCCGGCGGGCCAGCGTACCACCTGAAAAACTGCATCTTCGCCCTCGACCGAGCCAAGCTTCGCATCGGCGCACTGTCCGGAGGTGAAAAACATCTCGCAGGTTTCGCCATCGTGCCGAATCGTAAGCCGGCAGGATTTCTGCCCCATTTCGAGCGATTGCATCAGATCGAGGATGCTCATTTCCTCGAGGCGGCCCTGGATGACACCTGGGCGAACCGCGCGATTTTGCAGCTTTTCGAGCGCCAGCCGGTCGATCACTTTCTTGGTTCGGCGAACGACGTCTTTCAGGAAGAACGGCTTGACGACAAATTCCTCGACGCCTTCGACCATCGGCCGGAGCTTTTCTTCCATGTCGCTGCGGCTGGCAAGAAAGATGAACGGAATGAGGCGCGTCTGCTGGCGCGCGCGGAGCTTTTCGTAGAGCTGGCGGCCATCGAGACCGGGCATGCGGTAATCGCACAGGATCAGGTCCGGCGGATCGTCCACGATCTTTAGCAGCGCGTCGGCGCCGTCCGCCGCCGCCGTCGTCTGGCAATGCGGCGCGAGCCCTTTCATGAGCAGGTCGAGGATCAGGGCGTTATCGTCCACCACCAGCACCCGGACATCTTTAGCTGGCGTCATCGCTTTGCGCTCGCACCAGGGCGGACGTAGGTGCCGCTGCGACCGCCTGACTTCTTTACAAGATAGAGCTCGGTGATTTCCATGCCGCGTTCGAGGGCCTTGCACATGTCGTAGATCGTCAGCGCCGCGACCGATGCTCCCACCAACGCTTCCATTTCGACACCCGTAGGGCCGGTGGTCGTCGCTTCCGAAGCAATCTCAATTCCATTCTTGCACAGCTTCGCGCTCACATCCACGTGCGTCAAGGAGAGGGGGTGACAAAGCGGAATCAGCTCCGAAGTGCGCTTGGCAGCGGTAATTCCCGCGATCCGGGCAACCTCCAAGGGATTCCCTTTGGGCGATTCGAGGCGCTTGAGACTTGCAACCGTTGCGCGCTTCATGCGCACGAAGGCGTGGGCGACGGCGGTGCGCGAAGTGGCGGGCTTCGACGAGACGTCCACCATGCGCACGCGGCCGGATTTGTCGTAGTGCGACAGCCTTTTCGCCTGCGTCATCTGCTTTGCTAACGCCCTAGGCGTTAGATGACCTATGCGGATCACCCTCGCGCCCACGTTGGCACAATGCCGGTCGCGGTGCAAGTCCGGGCATCCATGGACTTCGGTGCAGGAGTTAACGCGTGCCGGGCAGAGGCTGCCTCCCCTCGCGCCCGCTCGCAGATTGCGCGACTGGGCTCCCCTCCTTCGTCAGGGCAGGCCGGACGACAACCGTTTTGAGCTTGCGTAGGCGCGCTAGTTGGCTTTGGGCGGAGGCGGAGCCGGGAGCGTAGCGCCGTCCCAGTGTTCGTCGGCTTTGCCGTCCTTGAAGCGCCACATGTCGAACCACGAGGTGGTGTATTTCTTCGACGGGTCGCGCGGGTTGGTCAATTCGCGCGGTGTGACGACGATAACAAGATCGCCCTCAGCCACGACTGCGACGATCTTTGTCTTCGTGAGATGTTCAGGAATGTCCGACGGCTTGGTGAAGGACGTGAAGAACTTCACGACGGGGTCGCGTCCCGATACGACCATGGGATTGTGCTGGTGGTATTCGGGAGTAATCCATTTGTCAGCCAGCTCCCAGTGATTCGCTTCGAGCAGGTCTTTCATGATGTGATAGGCGGCCTGCTTGTTTACGTTGAGTTTCGGGTCCTTGCTGGCGAACAGGGCGTCGGCCTCGGCGCCGGTAACGCCGACAACAGGTTCTTGTGAGATCGCGGGAGAGCAGGCAGTCAAAATCGCGAGCGAAATGAGCAGTGCGAGTTGTGTTTTCATGCGGGGGTAGATACATCGGCCCCGCAGAGCTTGTCAAGCGCCTGAGAAATGAGTCCTTCGTTTGCGATTCACTCGAGGGCACCATATACTTCCGGTTAGGTAACCCGGCTCCCTAAGGAAACCAACGCATCCAGGAGTGCCTCGATGCCAGACAGCACAGCGGCTCCCCGGAGAGTATCCCCCGTGCACGGAGCACGCCGAAGTCCTTCTCACTACGGTAAAAGCATTTTCAACATCCTGATCGGTGTCGTCGCTATTTTTGGCGCGAACTCGGCGTTCGCGCACCATTCGCACGCGATGTTCGACTCCGAGAAGCAAGTGACACTTGTCGGCACCGTGGAGGAGTTTCAGTGGAACAATCCGCACTGCTGGATTCAATTGCTCGTGCCAGATCCGAACGATCCCAATGCCGCTCCGGTGGAATGGGGTGTGGAGATGGGAGCGCCGATCCAACTGCTTCGTCACGGCTGGAAGCCCACCAGCGTGAAGCCCGGAGACAAGATCACAGTGGTCGTTAATCCATTGCGCGATGGCCGACCCGCGGGTCAGATCGTGTCTGCAATCGGCGCG
>Ga0187781_10000278_pt1 | contig 36582 bp, 34 predicted proteins | sample 0715_SJ02_MP02_2_FD_132447 | JGI IMG/M metagenome (GOLD analysis project Ga0187781, IMG submission 132447) | Tropical peat soil microbial communities from peatlands in Department of Meta, Colombia - 0715_SJ02_MP02_20_MG | ecosystem: Environmental > Terrestrial > Soil > Wetlands > Peat | place... | reverse complement strand
TGGTGGGCGCACCAGGACTCGAACCTGGGACCCGCTGATTAAGAGTCAGCTGCTCTACCAACTGAGCTATGCGCCCCCCGGCGGGGAGGCGGGTATATATCAGAGGGTGTCGGGCTTGTCGAGACGACGCCGCTCAGGACTCCGCCTCGCCGAAGCGGCCGATGCGCGTGTCGCGGTGGACATAGACGCTCATCAGCAGGCCCATGCCGAACATCACCGTCAGCATGGCGGTGCCGCCATAGGAGATGAGCGGCAGCGGCACGCCCACCACCGGGATGAGGCCCATCACCATGGCGATGTTGATGAAGACGTAGAGGAAGAAATTGAAAGTGATGCCGAGCGCGAGCAGCCGGCCGAACTGGTTGCGGCAGCGGAAGGCGATGGCGAAGCCGTAGATGAAGACCAGGGCGTAGAGCGCCAGCAGCACCAGCCCACCGACGAGGCCCCATTCCTCCGCCAGCATGGTGAAGATGAAGTCGGTCTGGCGTTCCGGCAGGAAGGAGAGATGCGCCTGCGAGCCCTGCAGGAAGCCCTTGCCGAAGACGCCGCCGGAGCCGATGGCGATCTTCGATTGCAGGCTGTGATAGCCCGCGCCCAGGGGGTCGTTCTCGGGATCGAGGAAGGTGTAGATGCGGTTCTTCTGGTAGTCCCTGAGAAAGCGCCAGGCGACCGGCACCGCGCCGGCGGCGCCGGCGATGACGAGGGCGAATTTCCACCAGCGCACGCCGGCCAGGAAGAACATGGCGCCGCCGCTCATCACCAGCACCATCGCCGTGCCGAGATCGGGCTGCTTCAGCACCAGCGCCGCCGGGAACAGCACCAATATCGCCGGCCAGATCAGCCGCGTCGGACGGCCGATGTCCTCGGGCGGAATGCCGTGGAAATAGCGCGCCAGCACCAGCACCAGCGCGATCTTCATGAGTTCCGACGGCTGGAGCTGGATGATGCCGAGATCGATCCAGCGCTGCGCCCCCATGCCGAGCCGCCCGTGCAGCATCACGAAAACGAGCAGCACCATGGCGACGCCATAGAAGATGTAGACCGAATAGTATCGGAGCCAGAAGCGGATATCGACCATCGCCACCCCCAGCATGATGACGACGGAGACGCCGTAGCGGACCGCCTGCTTCGCCGCCCAGGGCTGCCAGCTACCATTGGCCGCGGAATAGAGCGTGGCGAAGCCGACGCCGGCGAGCAGCGTCAGCAGCAGCACCAACCCCCAATTGATGCTCCAGAGCTTCTCGGCAAAGCTCGGCTGCGGACGGCCAAAATCATAGCTGTTGGAAAACGACATCGGCTCTCTCGTCTATCGGCGGGCGCGCCCGCAACTCGCCCCCACCTCACCCTCCCAGCGCTGCGCGCCGGGTCCCTCCCTCTCCGCCCCTGAGGGGCGGAGAGGGTTGGGGTGAGGTGGGGCTGTATCGCTGGTCAACCATGCTGGAATTTCTGGAATTCGGAACCATCGCCCTAGCCCTGCGCCACGGCGGTGGCCTCGGGGCCGAAGGGACGGTCGGGGACCTTGCGGGCGGGATCGCGCTTCTGCGCCTCGCGCAGGAGATCGCGGCAGATCGGTGCCGCCACCGCCGAGCCGCCGCCGGCGCTCTCGCCGCCATGCTCGACGACGACGGCGCAGACGTAGCGCGGCTGGCTCACCGGCGCCAAAGAGATGAAAAGGGCGTGGTCGCGGTCCTTCCAGGGGACGTCCTTGATCTTGCGCAAGCCGTGCTCGCGTTCGGCCTGGCTGATGTGCCGGACCTGCGAGGTGCCGGACTTGCCGGCCATCTGCAGCCCGGGGTCGGTGATGCGCGCGGCATAGGCCGTACCGCCCTGCTCGTTCACCACCGCGTTCATGCCGTCGAGCACCAGCGCCATGTCCTTGGCCGAGACCTCGAGCGCGGCGAAGTCGATCTTCGCGTCCTCGACCGGGTGCTTCATGACGCCCGCTTCGCGCACGAGATGCGGCACCACCACGCGGCCGGTGGCGAGCCGCGCGGCGTAGGTCGCGAGCTGCAACGGCGTGACGAGATCGAAGCTCTGGCCGATGCCGGCGCTCAGCGTCTCGCCCTGCTGCCACTTCTCGCCCTTGGCGGCGAATTTCCAGCTCGTCGTCGGAATGAGGCCGGCGACCTCGCCGGGAATGTCGATGCCGAGCTTGCCGCCGAGGCCGAAGCGCTTGGCCATGTCGGCGATCCGGTCGATGCCGACGCGGCGGGCGACCTCGAAAAAATAGACGTCGCAGGAATGCTTGATGCCGTTATGCAGATCCATGCTGCCGTGGCCGCCCTTCTTCCAGCAATGGAAGACGGTGTTGCCGAGCTCGTAATGCCCGGGGCAGCTCACGCGAGTGTCGGGGGTGATGACCCCCGCCTCGAGCGCCGCCAGCGCAACGATGGGCTTGAAGGTCGAGCCGGGCGCGTAGGTGCCGCTGATCGCCTTGTCGCTCAGCGGATGGCGCGGATCGTCCTTCATGGTGTCGTAGAGCGCGGCGAAGTTGCTGGGGTCGTAGCCCGGCATCGAGGCGAGCGCCAGGATCTCGCCGGTCCAGGCATCCATCACCACGCAGGAGGCGCTTTGCTCCGCCTGGCATTTGCGCGCCGCCAGATCCTGCAGCGCCATGTCGAGGGTGAGCACGATCTCCTGTCCGGCGATGCCGTCCTCGCGCGTCAGTTCGCGCACCACGCGGCCGAAGGCGTTGACCTCGACCTCGCTGGTGCCGGCGCTGCCGCGCAGCTCCAGGTCATAGGCCTTCTCGACGCCATTCTTGCCGATGCGGAAGCCCGGCAGCTCCAGCAGCGGATCGTCGCCGATCTGCTTCAGCTCCTCTTCCGAGACGGCGCCGACATAGCCCAGCACGTGCGAGGCGCCCTCGCCGAAGGGATAGAAGCGCGTCAGGCCCTGCTCGATCGAGACGCCCGGCAGCTCCAGCGTGTTGACCTCGATGCGCGCCATCTCGTCCCAGCTCAGATTCTCGCGGATGGTCACCGGCACGAAGCGGTGCTTGCGCTGGATGTCGCGCAGGACGCGCCGCCGGTCGGCGTCGCTGACCGGGATGAGCGTGGCGACGGCGTTGAGCGTCGAATCGATGTCGCCGGCCTGCTCCGCCACCAGCACGATGCGGAAGGTCGGCTGGTTGTCGGCAAGCGGCACGCCGAAGCGGTCGACGATGCGGCCGCGCGGCGGCGCCACCAGGCGGATGCTGATCCGGTTCTCGTCGGCCAGCATCACGTAACGATCGGCCTGCATGACCTGCAGGTAGTACATGCGTCCGGCGAGCGTCGCGAGCAGCGCCGCCTGCGCCCCGCCGAGCAGGATGGCGCGACGCGTGAGCAGCTTGGTGCGGTTGTTCTCGCGCTGCATTGCGGTCTCAGACGCGCATCAGGAAGGCCCGCTGCGCGCGCGCCAGGAAGTAGCTGCCGACCGGGAAGCTCGCCACCGTCAGCGCCGCCTCGAAGACGAAGGGACGGACGCCGAGCAGCGCGCCGTGCAATATGCCGACCAGCGCCCATTCGAAGGCGACGACCGCGGCCGTGGTGCCGAGGAAGCCGGCCCAGAGCACCGGAAACAGGCGGTTGATGAAGAAGCGCCGCTGGCCCATCAGCACCGAGCGCGCCAGCAGCAGCGACAGGGAGGAGGTTCCGACATAGGGCGTGCCGTTCAGGAGGTCGAGCAGCAATCCCGCGGCGAAGACGGTGGCCGGCGGCAGCAGATCCGGCCGGTAGATAGTCCAGTGATAGACCGCCATCAGCGCGAAGGCCGGCGTCACGACGGCGAAGCCGGGGATGTGCAGCGGCACGACCGAGACGAGAACGAAAAGCAAGGTCGTCAGGACCGGCACGAGCTTGTTGGGAAATCCGCTCGTTTCGCGCTGGAACAGCACCATGCGCATGGCGGCCTCAGCGCGCCGCGTCGGGATCGACGACCCTGGCGCTCCGTGCCGGCTTGGGCAGCGGCATCGCGTTTTGCGGCAGCACGCCCTCCAGGCCGAAATCGACGACGCGGACATATTCAAGCCGCGACAGCTCGGCATAAGGCTCGATGCGGACGATGCCGCCATCGACCGAGGCGACGACACCCACCGGCACGCCCGGCGGGAAGATGCCGCCCGAGCCCGCGGTGACGATGCGCTCGCCGACCTTCGCCGTGACATTGACCGGGAGATAGAGCAGGCGCGGCTGATCGGAGTTGTCCCCCGCCATCACCGCGCGCTCGCGCGAGCCGTCGAGCATGACCGGGATATGCGAGTTGAGGTCGGTCAGCAGCAGGATGCGCGCGGCGCGGTTGCCCACCTCGGCGACGCGGCCCACCAACCCCTCGCCCGTCACCGCCGCCTGGCCGCGCGTCACGCCGTCGCGGGCGCCGGCGCTCACCAGCACGTTGCGGGCAAAGGCGCCGCCGGAATTGGCGATGACCTGCGCCGAGATGTAGCGCGGCGCGCCTTCAGGCGTATATTTCGTCAGATCCCGGAGCTCGGCGTTCTCCGTCTGTAGACGGCGCGCCAGATCCTGCCATTGCAGCAGCCGTGCGTTCTCCTCGCGCAGCCTTTCGTTCTCGCGATAGAGATCGAACATGCCCTCGATATGGCGCACGCCGGAGGCGATCGTGGCCACCGGTTGCGCAACCGCCTGCAACAGCGGCGCCGCCGTGTCGGCGATGAGGACGCGCAGCCGGTCGAACAGCAGCACGTCGGCCTTGCCGAGCACGATGAACATCATGGACAGAAGGACAAGGAACGGGACGACGACCCGTTGGGCCACCGCTCTGACCGGCGCCGCCAGCCTGTCAACCGCTCCGGAACGTTCTCGCAACCTGCCTGCTCCACCTGGCCGGCCCCGCCCCGCCGGTTCCGTTAAACCTTGGCAATATATTAAGTTTCACATGAAAGCCGCCGCTTAGTACATGCTAATCAGCACGTTTTTTAGCGTTTTCATTTCCTCGAGCGCCCGGCCGGTGCCAAGCGCCACGCATGATAGAGGATCGTCGGCGATCGACACCGGGAGCCCCGTGGCGTGCCGCAGGACATAGTCCAGGTTGCCGAGAAGCGCCCCGCCGCCCGTCAGCACGATGCCTTTGTCGACGATGTCGGCGGCCAGCTCCGGCGCGGTGTGCTCCAAAGCCACCTTCACCGCTTCGACGATGGCGCCCACCGGCTCGGCCAGGCTCTCGGCGATCTGCCGCTCGCTGATCACGATCTCCTTGGGGACGCCGTTCATGAGGTCGCGGCCCTTGATCTCCATCACCCGGCCTTCGCCGTCCTCCGGCATGCAGGCGGAGCCGATTTCCTTCTTGATCCGCTCGGCGCTGCTTTCGCCTACCAGGAGGTTATGGTTGCGGCGGATATAGGCGATGATCGCCTCGTCCATCTTGTCGCCGCCGACGCGCACCGAGCGCGAATAGACGATGCCGCCCAGCGACAGCACCGCCACCTCGGTCGTGCCGCCGCCGATATCGACCACCATCGATCCCGTGGGCTCGGTGACCGGAAGACCGGCGCCGATTGCCGCCGCCATCGGCTCCTCGATGAGGAAGACGCGCCGGGCGCCGGCGCTCTCGGCCGATTCCTGGATGGCGCGGCGCTCGACCGCGGTCGAGCCCGAGGGCACGCAGACGATGATCTGCGGGCTCGCGAAGCTGCGGCGGTTGTGCACCTTGCGGATGAAATGCTTGATCATTTCCTCCGCCACCTCGAAATCGGCGATGACGCCGTCGCGCAACGGCCTGATCGCCTGGATGTTGCCGGGCGTGCGGCCCAGCATCATCTTCGCTTCATCGCCGACCGCGAGGACCTGCTTGCGGCCCTTGACCTGGGCGATCGCCACGACCGAGGGCTCGTTCAGCACGATGCCGCGGCCCTTGACGTAGACCAGCGTGTTCGCCGTGCCGAGATCGATCGCCATGTCGGCGGAGAGCATGCCCAACAGATTTCCAAACATGTTCGTCTATTGATCCGGTGGTTGGAATTGCGACAAGGTGCTTTTCCTTTGCCGGAGGGCGCCCTTGCGGACCGCCCCCCGCGACCCTTGGTCCCGTTACGCCGTCATGGCGGCGGGAGCCGTTTTTGCCCTCTTGGTCAGAAGCTTGTTCAAGGCGTGAATGTAGGCTCGGGCCGAGGCGACCAGCGTGTCGGGATCGGCGCCCTGGCCGTTCACCGTCTTGCCGTTCTCCTCGAGCCGCACCGTGACTTCGGCTTGCGCATCGGTGCCTTCGGTTACCGCGTGCACCTGATAGAGCTGCAGGCGCGCGGCATGCGGCACCATCTGCTTGATGGCGTTGAAGGTGGCGTCGACCGGGCCGTTGCCGGTGGTCTTCGCGGCGTGGCGCTGGCCGTCGATCTCAAGCTCGAGCTCGGCGCTCTGCGGCCCCCTGGAGCCGGCGATCACCTGCAGCGAGACGAACTTGACCCGGTCGTTGCCGCGCATGATCTCATCGTCGACCAAAGCGACGATGTCCTCGTCATAGACGTCCTTCTTGCGGTCGGCCAGATCCTTGAAGCGGCGGAAGGCGTCGTTGACGGCGTTGTCGCCGAGCTCGAAGCCCAGCTCCTTGAGCTTCATCTTGAAGGCGTGGCGGCCGGAATGCTTGCCCATCACCAGGTTCGACCGGGTGAGGCCCACCGATTCCGGCGTCATGATCTCGTAAGTGCCGGAATGCTTGAGCATGCCGTCCTGATGGATGCCGCTCTCATGCGCAAAGGCGTTGGCGCCGACGATCGCCTTGTTGGGCTGCACGACGAAGCCGGTGATGGCGGAAACCAGCCGCGAAGCGCGGGTGATGTACTCGGTCTTGACGCCGCTCGCATAGGGCATGAGATCGTGGCGCGTCTTCAGCGCCATGACGATCTCCTCCATTGAGGCGTTGCCGGCGCGCTCGCCGAGGCCGTTCACGGTGCATTCGACCTGGCGAGCGCCGGCGCCGACCGCGGCCAGCGAGTTCGCCACGGCGAGGCCGAGATCGTTATGGCAATGGACCGACACGACCGCCTTGTCGATGTTGGGCACCCGCTCGAACAGCATGCGGATGAGACCCGCGAACTCTTCCGGCAGGGCGTAGCCGACCGTATCCGGGACGTTGATGGTGCGCGCCCCGGCCTTGATCGCGCTTTCGACCGTGCGGCAGAGGAAATCACGCTCGGTGCGCGATCCGTCCTCGCAGGACCACTCGACGTCGGGGCAGAGGTTGCGCGCGTGGGTGACGCTGTCGATCACCGCCTGGTGCACCTGCTCCGGCTCCATCTGGAGCTTCCACCTCATGTGCAGCGGCGAGGTCGAGATGAAGGTATGGATGCGCGGCCGCTCGGCGTGCTGTACCGCCTCCCAGGCACGGTCGATGTCCATGCGCCCGGCGCGGGCGAGGCCGCAAACGATCGAACCCTTCACCAGCTTGGCGACCTCGCGCACCGCCTCGAAATCGCCGTTGGAGGCGATGGGGAAGCCCGCCTCGATGACATCGATGCCCATCTCCTCGAGCAGGAGGGCGATTTTGATCTTCTCGTCGAGGTTCATCGACGCGCCGGGCGACTGCTCGCCGTCGCGCAAGGTGGTGTCGAAGATAAGGACCCGCCCGTCCGGCGTGCCGGCGGCCTCGGAGGTTCGGGTCGTGGTAGCGCTCATGGCGCAATTCCTCTTGTCTTGGAGCGACGCGGCGGCAGTCTCGGCAAAAGCCCCCTGAGCGCGGCGCGCCCCGACGGCGCGCGGCGGCGCTCAGGGGCGGCTAAGTCGCAGCGCCCCATCGCTCCCCGGCAGACCAAGGAGACGACGGACCCTCGGCAAGGCGCAAGCGCCGGCAATCCGGCGCCGCTGCGCCCGACCCCGCCCGCTGAATGCCCTCTTGCCGATCATCTCGCTCGCCCGCCCTGCTGGCCCCAAGCCCCCTCGGGCCGGTGCCCTACCCTGCACCTTTCGGCCTTAATATTCCCTTAAAGTTAACGGTGCAACGCGCGGATATCTTTATCCCCTTTTTGCCCGTTACCGCAAGTATTTCCGTTAACCTTCGGGCAACGCCGAAGGCGTTGTCGCGGGCGAGCGACAGCGATTGCGCAGCGATCGCGAGCGCTCGCACCGTGCGCGCTGGTCGCGGTGCCGGCACCCTCAGCTTCCCGCAAAGCGGGAAAGGGCTTACGGCACCGGGTCGTGCGGCATCTTCCCGGCGACTCGCGGTTTGGCCGGTCCGCAGGGGCGCGGGCTCTCGCGCGGCACTTAATTCTTTGTCTTGTCCACCAGCCGGTTCTGCGCGAGCCACGGCATCATGGCGCGGAGCTTCTCGCCGACCTTCTCGATGTCATGCTCGGCCGCTCGCCGGCGCATCGCCTTGAAGCTTGGCTGGCCCGCGGCATTCTCGAGCACCCAGTCGCGCGCGAAGCGCCCGGACTGGATGTCGCCGAGTATCCGCTTCATCTCGGCCTTCACGGCGTCGTTGATGAGGCGCGGCCCGCGCGTGTAGTCGCCGTATTCGGCGGTGTTGGAGACGGAGTAGCGCATGTTCGCCATGCCGCCTTCATACATGAGATCGACGATGAGCTTCACCTCGTGAAGGCATTCGAAATAGGCCATTTCCGGCGCATAGCCCGCTTCGACCAGCGTCTCGTAGCCGGACAGGATGAGCTGGGTGAGACCGCCGCAGAGCACGCATTGCTCGCCGAAGAGGTCGGTCTCGCATTCCTCCTTGAAGGTGGTCTCGATGACCCCGGCGCGGCCGCCGCCGATCGCCGAAGCATAGGAAAGCGCCAGCTCCAGGGCATTGCCGGAGGGATTCTGGTCGACGGCGAGGAGGCACGGGACGCCGCCGCCGCGCAGATATTCCGAGCGCAGGGTGTGACCGGGCCCCTTGGGCGCGATCATGAAGACGTCCATGTCCGGGCGCGCCTCGACCAGCTTGAAATGGATGTTGAAGCCGTGCGCGAAGGCAAGCGCCGTGTCGGGCCGCATGTTGGGTCGGATGTCGTCGGTATAGAGCTTTGCCTGCAGCTCGTCCGGCGTCAGGATCATCACCACATCCGCCCATTTCGCGCCGTCTCCCGGCTTCATCACCTGGAACTTGGCGTTTTCCGCCTTCTTGACCGAGGCGGAGCCGGGCCGAAGCGCCACGCGCACCTCCTTGACGCCGCTGTCGCGCAGGTTCATGGCGTGAGCATGGCCCTGGCTGCCATACCCCACGATGAGCACCTTCTTGCTCTTGATCAGGTTCACATCGGCGTCGCGATCGTAATAGACACGCATGGTGCTGCTCCCTGGATTGGCAAACTCAGAACCGCGCCGCGCCGCGCGAGATGGCGACGACGCCGGTGCGCGACACGTCGACGAGGCCCAGCGGCTCCATCAAATTGATGAAGGCGTTGAGCTTTTCGGTCGAACCGGTCATCTCGAAGACGAAGCTCTCGATCGTCGAATCGATGACCCGGGCGCGGAAGATGTCGGCGAGGCGCAGCGATTCGATCCGCTTCTCGCCGGTGCCGGCCACTTTGATGAGGGCGAGCTCGCGCTCGACATGCGGGCCCTCCTCGCTGAGGTCCCGGACGGCATGGACCGGAACGAGGCGTGAAAGCTGCGCCTTGATCTGCTCGATGATCATCGGCGTGCCGGAGGTGACGACGGTGATCCGCGACAGGCCCTTGACGCGGTCGGTCTCGGCCACGGTCAGGCTTTCGATGTTGTAGCCGCGGCCGGAGAACAATCCCACGACCCGGGCAAGGATGCCGGGCTCGTTGTCGACGAGCACGGCGATGGTGTGCTTCTCGATGGCGCTCACGATAGAACTCCGAAACGGAAGGTTGCCGGGGGATCAGACGAGGACCATGCCCTCTTCCGATACCGGCCCGGCCGCCTTCTTGTCCTCGGGCCCGAGCAGCATCTCGTTATGCGCCGCGCCCGAAGGGATCATCGGGAAACAATTCTCCCGCTCATCGACGGCCACATCGACGATGACCGCCTTGTCCACCGCCAGCATCTCCTTGATGACGCGGTCGACATCCTCGGTCTTGGTGGCGCGCAGGCCGACCGCTCCGAACGCCTCGGCGAGCTTGACGAAATCCGGCAGCGCGGCGGTGTAGCTCTCGGAATAGCGGCCGCCATGCATCAGCTCCTGCCACTGGCGCACCATGCCCATGTACTGATTGTTGAGGATGAAGATCTTGACCGGCAGCCGGTACTGGCAGGCGGTCGACATCTCCTGGATGTTCATCAGGATCGAGGCCTCGCCGGCGATGTCGACGACCAGCGCGTCGGGATGGGCGATCTGCACGCCGATCGCGGCGGGCAGGCCGTAGCCCATGGTGCCGAGACCGCCCGAGGTCATCCAGTGGCAGGGCTTCTCGAATTTGAAGAATTGCGCCGCCCACATCTGGTGCTGGCCGACCTCGGTGGTGACGTAGACGTCCCGGCCGCGGGTGAGCTGATAAAGCCGCTCGATGGCGTATTGCGGCTTGATCACCTTGTCGCTCTTGGCATAGGCGAGGCAGTTGCGCGCGCGCCAGGCCTCGATCTCCTTCCACCAGGCCGCGAGCGCCTCTTGGTCCGGCTTGAAGCGTTTGGCCTTGAGCCCGGCGAGGATCGCCTCGAGCGCGTTTGCGACATCGCTCACCAGCGGCACGTCGACGCGCACGTTCTTGTTGATCGAGGAGGGGTCGATGTCGATGTGGATCTTCTTCGAGTTGGGCGAGAAGGCGTTGAGCCGGCCGGTGACGCGATCATCGAAGCGCGAGCCGACGGCGATCATGAGGTCGCAGTCATGCATGGCGAGATTTGCCTCATAGGTGCCATGCATGCCCACCATGCCGAGGAACTGCCGCTCCGAGGCGGGCAAGGCGCCGAGCCCCATCAGCGTCAGCGTGCAGGGAAATCCCGTCAGACGCACGAGCTCGGCGAAAAGCGCGCAGGCGCGCGGTCCGGAATTGATGATGCCGCCGCCGCCGTAGAAGAGCGGGCGCTTGGCCGCGGCGATGAGCGCCACCGTCTCCTCGATCCGTGCCGGATCGGGCTTCACCTGCGGCCGATAGGTCTTGTGCTGCACCGTCTCGGGACCGCGATAGGCGCCCGTGGCGAAGAGCACGTCCTTCGGCAGATCCACCACGACCGGACCCGGCCGCCCGGTGCGCGCGACATGGAAGGCCTCGTGCAGGATGCGGGCGAGCTCGTTGACGTCCTTGACGAGATAGTTGTGCTTGGTGCAAGGCCGCGTGATCCCGGTGGTGTCCGCCTCCTGGAAAGCGTCGTTGCCGATGAGATGCGTTGGCACCTGCCCGGTGAGGCAGACGATCGGCACGGAGTCCATCAAGGCGTCGGTCAGGCCCGTCACCGCATTGGTCGCGCCGGGACCGCTGGTGACGAGGACCACGCCGACCTTGCCCGTGCTGCGCGCATAGCCCTCGGCGGCATGCACCGCCCCCTGCTCGTGGCGCACGAGGATGTGGCGGACGTGGTTCTGCTTGAAGAGCGCGTCGTAGATCGGCAATACGGCGCCGCCGGGATACCCGAAAACGACATCAACGCCCTGGTCGCCCAGCGCCTTGATGATCATCTCCGCCCCTGCCATATGCTCCGTCGCCATGACACCTCTCCTGGCAAAAAACCTGCAAAGTTAAAGGTTTACGCTGCGGCAGGCCGCTCCGGCCGCCGTCCGGTTGGAACGACTCGTCCCAGTGGAGGCAGCCACCCTAGACAGCTATACCTTGGTGGTCAACAGAAACTGACGAATAAATGAAAAAATTTCGGGCAGCAAACTTTCCGAAAATTGCTCGCCTACGACCAGCTTCCGCAGCGATGCCGAGTCCGTGAGCTGGCGGCGAAACCAGGTGTATTGGCGCTTGGCATAGTGCCGGGTCGCCTGTTGGGCGGCGGCGATGGCCGCCTCCCGGGTCATGCGACCGGCAAGCAAGGCACCAAGCTCGCGCACGCCGACCGCCTTCATCGCCGGCAGGGTGGGCGACAGCCTGCGCGCCAGCAGGGCCGCCGCCTCGGCTTCGGCACCCTGCGCCATCATGGCGAGAAAACGAGCATCGCAGAGCGCGTAAAGCGCCTCGCGCGGCGGCAATAGCACGATCGCGGCAGCGCGTATCCCAGGGACGCTCTGGTCGCGCTGCCAGGCGGCGAGCCCCCGCCCCGTCGCCAGCACCACCTCGAAGGCGCGGATCAGGCGTTGGGCGTCGCCGGGCGCCAGGCGGTTCGCGGTCTCGGGATCGAGTTCGGCCAGTGCCGCGTGGAAATCAGTACCACCGAGCCGCGCATGGAGCGCCCGCGCCTCTTCCCTGAGGCGCGCCGGCACCGGCGGCACGGGTGCCAAACCGTCGAGCAAGGCGCGGATATAAAGCCCGGTGCCGCCAACCAACAGCGGCAGCCTCCCCGCCGCGCGCGCCGCGGCGATTTCCGCCATCGCCAGGACGCGCCAGCGTCCGGCGGAGCACGCCTCGGCGGCATCGATCACGCCGTAGAGGCGGTGCGGCGCGCGCGCCAGCGCCGCCGGTTCCGGCCGTGCCGTCAGCACCTCGAGGTCGCGATAGACCTGCATGCTGTCGGCATTGATGATCGTGCCGCGCAGCGCTTCGGCCAGCGCCAAGGCCAGCCTCGACTTGCCGCTGGCGGTGGGCCCGGCAACGATGACCAGCGATGGCTCCATGCGGCTTTCTAGCACAGCCGGATCATCGCGGGCTTGCTGGAGGATGACGGGCTGGAGCCGGTAAAATGACCGCGGCCGGCACCGCGTGAGGATGAAGCGTCATGGCACAGACCTATGAAGGCGGCTGCCATTGCGGCCGTGTCCGCTTTCGCGTCACTGCCGATCTGAGCAAAGTTGCCGAATGCAACTGTTCGATCTGCACCAAGAAGGGCTTTCTGCATCTCATCGTCATGCCACAGCAGTTCGAGCTGCTGAGCGGCGAGGGCGATCTCCTCTGCTATCGCTTCAACACCGGCACGGCCAAGCATCTCTTCTGCCGGAATTGCGGCATTCATGCTTTTTATGTCCCCCGCTCTGATCCGGACAAGATCGACGTCAACGTCCGCTGTCTTGACGGCATCGACATTGGCGCGATTGCCGCTCAGCCATTCAATGGCAGGAACTGGGAGGAGGCGATGGCAAAGCCGGTGCCTTGGCGCTGAGGACGCGCCCGGAATCGCTCGCCGCCGACTTGTTTTTCATTGGGCGCTCGCCGATAAAGCGCGCGCATGCCCGCCAATGTCTTAACGCTGATCGCCGCGCCCGCCGCCGCCGCGCAGGCCGGTGGGGCGGTCGAGGCGGTCGTCGGGGCGCTGCGGCGGCTGGGCGCCGGGGTGGCGCCGCGCCGATGGCTTGCCCCCGACATCGCTTGCGACATCCCCTTCGATGATCTCGACGCCGACCAGGCCGACGCCGCGGCCCGCGCCGCGCTCGCCGGGCTGGACGGCCCCGCCATCGACGTCGTGGCGCAGCCGGAAGCCGAGCGCCGCAAGCGCCTGCTGCTGGCGGATATGGAATCGACCATCATCGCCAACGAGATGCTCGACGAGCTTGCCGATCTGCGGGGACTGCGCGACCAGATTGCCGAGATCACGCGGCGCGCCATGAACGGCGAAATCGACTTCGCCGCCGCGCTGCGCGAACGCGTGGCGCTGTTGCGCGGAATGCCGGAGACGGCCTTGGCCGAGGTCGGGGCGCGGATCCGCGTCACTCCCGGCGCGCGCGCGCTCGTTGCCACCATGCGCGCCCATGGCGCTTGCACCGCGCTCGTCTCCGGCGGCTTTCGCGTTTACACCGCCCGCATCCGCACCGAGCTCGGCTTCGATCTCGACATCGCCAACGAAGTCCTGATCGAAGACGGCCGGTTGTCGGGAGCGGTGGCCGAGCCGATCCTGGCGCGGGACGGCAAGCTTGCGAGCCTGAAGCGGCTGGCCGCCGAGCGCGGCCTGCCGCTTGCCGCGACGTTGGCGGTGGGCGACGGCGCCAATGACATCGACATGCTCGAAGCCGCCGGGCTGGGCATCGCCTTCCATGCCAAGCCGGCACTTTCGCGGCAGGTGCGCAACCGCATCGACCACGCCGACCTCACCGCCCTGCTCTATGCCCAGGGCTATACTGCCGGGGAGATTGTCGGAGATCGGTGACGGGGCGCGCACTTCTCCGGCGGTTTTCGATCGTCATGCGCGGGCTTGTCCCGCGCCTCCACGTCTTGAAACGCACTCGCTGCTCGACATGGGTGGACGGGACAAGCCCGACTATGACATGACGCGAAGCGCGGCGGCGATCCACGGAGGCCAGTCGGCACGGTGCGGGCTTTCGCGGTTGCTTGCGCAACCGCTGTCGCCCGCCGGCGACGACGCGCGGTGTGCGTCGCGCTAGCTCTGGTCGATCCTGAGCGCGACAAAGCGCAGATCGCCTTGGCGGTCGACCAGCAGCAGCACCGATTTACGGCCGGCCTTCTTGGCGTCGTCGATCTTGGTGGCGATCTGCACCGGCGTCTTGACCTCTTCTTGCGCGACCTCGACGATGACGTCGCCGGCGCGCATGCCCTTCTCGGAGGCGGCGCTGTCCGGCGCGACCTCGACCACCACCACCCCCGCCGAATCCTCGGCAAGCGAGAAGCGCTCCCGCAGCTCCGGCGTGAGGTTGGCAAGCGACAGGCCGAGCGTCTTCACCGTGCCCGGCAGCTCTGCCGGCTGCTGCTGCTTGCTCGGCGCGAGCGCGGCCTGCTGATCCTCTTCCTTGAGCTCGCCGACCTTGACGTCGAAGGTATGCTCCTTGCGCTTGCGCCACACCGTGACCTTGACCGCCTTGTCGATCGGCGTTTCGGCGACGATGCGAGGCAGGCGGCGCATGTCCGTCACTTCCTTGCCGTCGAAGGTCAGCACCACGTCGCCCGGCTGGATGCCCGCAACTTGGGCCGGGCCGCCGTCGCGCACGCTGGCGATGAGCGCGCCCCTGGGCTTGTCGAGGCCGAGACTCTCGGCGATCTCGTCGGTGACGCTCTGGATGTTGACGCCGAGCCAGCCGCGCCGGACATGGCCGAAATCGCGGAGCTGCTCCACCACCGGCCGGGCCAGGTTCGACGGGATGGCGAAGCCGATGCCGATCGACCCGCCCGAGGGCGAATAGATGGCGGTGTTGATGCCGATCACCTCGCCGTTCATGTTGAACATCGGCCCGCCGGAGTTGCCGCGGTTGATCGAGGCGTCGGTCTGCAAGAAGTCGTCATAGGGGCCGGCATTGATCTCGCGCGCGCGGGCCGAGAGGATCCCGGCCGTCACCGAGCCGCCGAGGCCGAACGGATTGCCGATCGCCAGCACCCAGTCGCCGACGCGCGTGCCGTCGCTGTCGCCGAACTTGACCGCGACGAGCGGCTTGGTCGGCTTGATGCGCAGCAGCGCGAGATCGACCTTCGTGTCGCGCCCGACGACTTCCGCCTTGAAGTTGGTGTCGTCCTGCAGCGTGACGGTGATCTCGTCGGCGTCGGCAATGACGTGGTTGTTGGTGACGACGAGGCCGGAGCTGTCGATGATGAAGCCGGAGCCGAGCGAGGTGGCGCGGCGCGGCGCCGCTTCGGGCTTGTTTTTGTTGCGATCAAGGAAGTCCTTGAAGAACTCCTCGAAGGGCGAGCCGGGCGGGAATTGCGGCACGTCGGGCCCGGGACGTCCGGGCTTGTCGCTCTTGATCGTCTGGGTGGTCGAGATGTTGACCACCGCCGGCAGCAGTTTGGCGGCGAGATCGGCAAACCCGTCCGGCGCCGGCTTGGCCAAGACGGCGCCTGCCGGCAGCAGCAGGGCAATGATAAGCGTCGCCGCGAGTACGAGGCGGCGCCCGCCATCCATCCGACTGATAAGTCGACTCACGAAACTAGCTCCCTAAGGAAGACCGGGCTGGGAAGAGGCGATTTTACGAGAGATTGCGGCGATAAACCAGCAACTTCCTGCCGGCGCCCGCAGGAGAAGGGGCCGGACGCAGCGGCGGTACGCGGCCAAAGGCCGCGGGGCCCGGCAAGCTGCCGTCGATCAGTGGCGTATCAGCCATACCGCCGCAACCCCGAGGCAGGCGGCGACGAGGCCCGTGGCCCTCAGCGCCGAGGGGGGCAGCGCCACCACCTGCGCCACCATCCGCTTCATGCCGTCGGGAAAGGCCGAATAGAGGATGCCCTCGATGACGAAAACGAGGGCGAGCGCCGTGGCGAAATCTCTCATGGCCGGCACTCAGCGCTGTGCCGGCGCGGCGGCACCCGCGCCGCGCGGCAGCGCCTCGAAATAATGGAAGAATTCGCTGTCGGGCGACAGCACGAAGGTGGTCCCCGAGCCGGACAGCGCATCCTTGTAGGCTTGCAGCGAGCGGTAGAAGGAGAAGAAGTCCTTGTCTACGCCGAACGCCTCGGCATAGATGCGGATGCTGTCCGCATCGCCCTCGCCGCTCAGGATCTGCGACTGCTTTTGCGCGTCGGCAATGATCTCGATGCGCTGGCGGTCGGCATTGGCGCGGATCTCCTGCGCCTGCTGCGCGCCCTGCGCCCGGAACTGTGCCGCTTCCCGCTGGCGTTCGGCGATCATGCGCGCATAGATCGCCTTGCTGTTGTCGTCGGGCAGATCGGCGCGGCGGATGCGCACGTCGATGACGTCGATGCCGAAGCCCTTGGCCTCCGCGTTCACGTCATCGCGGATCTGCCGCATGATGCTCGAGCGCTTGTCGGAGATGACGGCGATGAGCTCGAAATTGGCGATGAACCGGCGCAAGCGGTCGGTGATGATGGCGCCGAGCCGGGTGCGCGCAACCTCCTCGGTCCCCACGGTCTGATAGAATTGCAACGGGTTGGCGATGCGAAACCGCGCGTAGGTGTCCACGACCATCTGCTTCTGGTCGGCGGCCAGAAGCTTTTCCGACGGCAGCTCGAAATCGAGCACGCGGCGGTCATAGACGATGAGGCTCTGCCACGGCGCCTTGAACTGCAGCCCCGGGCGCTCGACCACCCGTATCGGTTCGCCGAACTGCACGACGATGGCCTGCTCGGTCTGGGTGACGATGAACGGCACGGTCAGCACGAGGAAGCCCAGCACGACCAGCACGGCAAGGCCGATGGCGATGCGCAGGGTCATTGCTGGCCTCCCCGTTGCGGCTGGCTGGGCGAGGATGTGCCGCCCGGCGAGGCGCCGCCGGCATGCGGCTGGGCCAGGTTCGGAAGCGGCAGATAAGGGACGACCCCCGACGCGGTCGCCGCCTTGTCCAGGATGATCTTGCTGGCGTTCTTGAGCACGTTCTCGATCGCCTCGATGTAGAGGCGGCGGGTCGTCACGTCTTCCGCCGCCTTGTAGGATTTGTAGACGGAGAGGAAGCGCGCGGCATCGCCCTGCGCCTGCAGCACCACCCGCTGCCGGTACGCCTCCGCTTCCTGCACGACGCGCGCCGCGTCGCCGCGGGCGCGCGGCACCACGTCGTTGCGGTAGGCCTGCGCCTCGTTGACCAGACGATCGAGGTCGATCTTGGCGCTCTGGACGTCGCTGAAGGCGGCGTTGACCTGATCGGGCGGCGCCGTCTTCTGCAGCACGAGATCGACGACGTCGACGCCGCTGCCGTAGCTGTTGAGGATGTCCTGCATCAGCTTTTTCGTGTCGTTGGCGACCTTTTCGCGCCCTTCGGTGAGCGCGCTCGCCAGCGCCGTGCGCCCGATCACCTCGCGCATCGCGCTTTCAGCCGCGGCCTTGACCGTTCCCTCCGGGTTCCGGATGTCGAACAGGAACTTCGGCGCGTCCTTGATCACCCAGAAAACCGTGAAGTTGACCTGGACGATGTTCTCGTCGCCGGTCAGCATCAGCGCCTCTTCCGGAACTTCGATCGCGCCCACCCCTCGTCCGCCCGCTTGCTCGCTGCGATAGCCGATCTCCGTCGGAGTGACGCGCGTCACCTTGGGCGTGAGCACCGATTCGATCGGCGTCGGCAGATGATAGTTGAGGCCGGGCTGCGTCAGCCGGTTGAGCGCGCCAAAGCGCAAGACCACGCCCTGCTCGTCCGGTTCCACGCGATAAAAGCCGCTGAGGCCCCAGAAGAGGAGGACGACCACGAGGGCGACGATGACGCCGCGTCCGCTGCCCCAGCCGCCGGGCAGCAACCGGCGGAACCGGTCCTGGCCGCGGCGCAGAATCTCTTCGAGATTGGGAGGTTGCGGTCTGCTGCCGCGTCCCCACGGGCTCTGACCGCCGCCCCAGGGCCCGCCGCCTCCGCCGCTCCCTCCACCGCCTTGGTTCTGCCAGGGCATCGTCCTGCTTCCTCCTCCGTGCGGCGAGCGTTGCTTTGCAAATCGCCGGCTTTCGCCTATATGACAGCCGTCCCACGCGGCGACCGGTGGACAGATCGCTCCCCGATAGGCGCGCGCGTCGCCGATGTCAAGAATGAGAGGGCGGCATGAGCGGATTGAGCGAGCAGGACGTGCTCGCCGCATTGCGCCAAGTGATCGATCCCGACAAGGGCAAGGATATCGTCGGTCTCGGCATGGTTTCCGGCGTTCAGCTCCGCGACGGCCATGTCGGCTTTGCCATCGAGGTCGAGCCGCAGCGCGGCCCTAGGCTCGAGCCGTTGCGCAAGGCGGCGGAGAAGGCGGTCGAGGCGCTGGCCGGCGTGCTGTCGGTCACCGCGGTGCTCACGGCGCAAAAGCCGGCGGCGGCGGCGCGCCCGCCACAGCCGCACGCGCATGGGCCCGCCGCCAAGGCGCTGGTGCCGGGGGTCGGTGCGATCGTCGCGATCGCCTCGGGCAAGGGCGGCGTCGGCAAATCGACGGTTGCCGCCAATCTCGCCCTCGGCTTTGCCGCGCATGGGCTGAAGGTCGGCCTCCTCGACGCGGACATCTATGGACCCTCCATGCCGCGCATGCTCGGCATCGCCGGCAAGCCGCAATCGCACGACGGCAAGATGCTGCAGCCGATGAGCAACTACGGCATCAAATGCATGTCGATGGGCTTTCTCGTCGCCGAGGACACGCCGATGATCTGGCGCGGACCGATGGTGATGAGCGCGCTGCAGCAGATGCTGCGCGACGTGGCATGGGGCGAGCTCGACGTCATGGTGGTAGATTTGCCGCCGGGCACGGGCGACGCGCAGCTCACCATGGCGCAGCAGGTGCCGCTCTCCGGCGCGGTGATCGTTTCGACGCCGCAGGACATCGCGCTCCTCGACGCGCGCAAGGGCCTCAACATGTTCCGTAAGGTGGACGTGCCCGTCCTCGGCATTATCGAGAATATGAGCTACTTCCGCTGCCCCCATTGCGGCGGCCGCAGCGACATCTTCAGCCATGGCGGCGCCCGGCGCGAGGCCGAGCGGCTGGGCGTCGAGTTCCTGGGCGAGGTGCCTCTCGATATCCTGATCCGCGAGACCTCCGACGAGGGCCGTCCGATCGTCGTCTCGCATCCCGACAGCGAGCATGCCCGGGTGTTTCTCGCCATGGCGGCGCGCCTTGCGGCAAAGCTCGGCAGCACCCGGCGTCAGGCCCCCCGGATCGTCGTCGAATAAGCGCCCTCAGGCGATCTCGCGGCAATTGACGGCGCCGAGCGCGCCGTCGATCCGCCTGCCATCCTCGGAGAGCGGCAGCAAGATGCTGCGGTAGAGGACGGGCGTGCCGACATGCAAGCCCACGCCTTCGCCCAGCTCCTCGCGCGCGGCGGTGATGCGATCGATAGGAGATGCTGCGGAATGCAGCAGCGAATGCTCGGCGCACTCGACGATGCATTGGCGATCGAAGGTCGGCCAGGTCGGGTCGCGCAGGCGCTCGCCGATGAAGGCGAGGCGCGACCGGCGCGGCTCCGGATCGATATCGATCATCAGGCAATTCGCCCAGTCCTGGCCGAAGTGCTGCGGATCGATCTGCGAGCGGCGCGGCATGCCACGCCCGCCGGCCATCTCGCGCCATCGCAAGAGTACCCGCATCACCAACCGCCGGTCGCCTGCGCGATGTTCCATGATCCGACCCGTCCTCGACCCGATTGGATCGACCTTAGGCCGGGGGGTTTAACGAGTTATTGACGCAAATTGCCGTCCCCGGCCGGAAGGCCGGTTAATCCGTCGTAAACCATCGTCTTCCTAGGATGCTCGAGCGCGCAAGAACGGAGCGTGGCGATCCCGTCTTTCAAGAGCGACCCCTTGTCTCTTTCGCCTCCTCTTCCGCGTCAGCCTCCGCAAGACCCCGCGGCCGATCCTGCGGGCGGAGGGGGCGCCACAACGGCCGCCACCCTCGCCGACGCACAGCGCCATTGGTCGGCGGGCGAGACCGAGCGCGCCGAGCAGATCTGCCGGCAGCTCCTGGCCGAGGCGCCGCAGCGCGAACGGGCGCTGCATCTCCTCGGCCTCATGGCCGAGGCACGGGGCGACTGGAGCCTGGCTCTCGACTATCTGGAGCAGGCCTGCGCACCGGCCGGTGCCGCGACGGCGATACTCGGCGATCTTGCCGAGCTCTATCGCCGGTCCGGGCGGCTTGCGGAGGCGGAGGCGGCTGCCAAGCGGGCCGTCGCCGCGGCACGCGACAGCGCCGTCGCGTGGCACCGTTTGGCGCTTATCCTCATCGAGGCGGGAGATCTCGAGCAGGCCCGCTATTGTCTCCAGCGTGCCGTCGAGCGCGCGCCCGAGTCCGTCGATGCCCGCAACAATCTCGGCATCGTGCTGCAACGGTTGGGCGAGTTGGAGCCTGCCCGCGAAGTCTACCAGAGCGCGCTCGCTCTCGACCCGGGCAGTGCCGCGGCGCACGCCAACATGGCTTCCCTCCTGGGCGAGCTCGGCCAGTTCGAAGCGGCGCTCGATCACGCCCGCCGCGCCGTCGCGGGCGCGCCAGGCCTGCTCGGACCCTATGTCTTTGCAGCGCTCGCCGAAGCCAATCTCGGGCGGAACGAAGCCGCGCTGGACTGGCTCGACCGCGCCTTGGCGCTCGCGCCGCAGAGCGTTCCGGTGCTCATCGCGCGCGCCGACGTGTTGCGAAAGCTCGATCGCCTCGAGGAAGGACTCGGCGCCTGCCGCGCGGCGCTGGCGCTGGAACCCGAGAACGGCGAGGCGCGAAACGGGCTCGGGCTGCTCTGCCATGCGCTCGGTCGGGATGAAGAGGCGCTCGACGCCTTCGACCGCGCTTGCCGCCTCCTGCCGCAGCCCGGCATCGCGCTCGCCAATAAGGCTATGGTATTGCTGGAACTGGGCCGCCGCGGCGAGGGCCTGGCCTTCCTCGATCGCGCCCTCGCTTCGGACCCGGAGCTGGCCGCCGCATGGTATACGCGCGCGGACGCCAAGACTTTCGCGGCGGACGACCCCGACATCGCCGCCATGGAACGCTTGCTGCGGTCGCACCCGGAGCACCGGCGGCGGCCGGAGCAGGAGCGCATCCTGCTGCATTACGCCCTCGGCAAGGCCTATCTCGACGCGAAAGACGCGCCGCGCGCCTTCGCCCACCTCAACCAGGGCAGCCGCCTGAAACGCGCCGGCCTCGCCTACGACGCCGAGGCCGTTTCGCGCGAGATGACGGCCATTGCCGACGCCTTTCCGGCGACGCTGTTCCAGCGGTTTGCCGACGCCGGCGCATCGTCGGAAATGCCGGTCTTCGTCATCGGCATGCCGCGCTCGGGCACCACGCTGGTGGAGCAGATCCTGGCATCGCATCCGCTGGTCCACGGCGGTGGCGAGCCACGTCACGTCGAGCGGCTGATACGCGAGCTTGGCGGCGCCTATCCCACCACCGTCGCGACGCTGCCGCCCGAGCGGATCGCGGCGCTGGGGCGGCGCTATCTCGCTTTGACCGCGCCGGCGCCGGGCGCGCTGCGCTTCACCGACAAGATGCCCAATAATTTTCTCCATGCTGGGCTTATCCATTTGATGCTGCCCGGCGCGCGCATCATTCATTGCCGCCGCGACTCTGTCGACACCTGCCTTTCCTGCTACTCGAAGCTGTTCACCACCGGCCAGGAGTTCTCCTACGACATGGCCGAGCTCGGCCGCTATTACCGCTCCTATCTCGCGCTGATGGCGCATTGGCGCTCGGTGCTGCCGGCCGAGCGCTTCATCGAGGTGGATTACGAACGGGTGGTCGAGGATCTCGAGGGCGAGGCGCGACGGCTGATAGAGTTCTGCGGCCTGGCCTGGGACGATGCCTGCCTGCGCTTTCACGAGACCGCACGCGCGGTGCGCAGCGCCAGCATGAACCAAGTGCGCCAGCCGCTCTACCGCAGCAGCGTGGGGCGCTGGCAAGCCTTCCGCGAGGAGCTCGGTCCGCTGCTGGCGGCGCTCGACGGCGGTTAGCTCTTCCGGCCGAGCATCTCCATCAGCTCGGTCCATTCGCGTTTGCTGATGGCGCTTTCCTCCTGCGTCACCGTCTCGCCGGCAATGAGGCGCCGGATGACCGCAAGCCCGCGCTCGGAGACGCTGGCGCCGCCCAGGCGATATTGGCGAAAGGCCTCCGCCGTCATCGGGACCCATTTGTCGACGGTGCCGATCATCGCTTGCGCGTAAACTCGAATCTCGTATTGCGCATGCGCGTCGGCGCGCAGGCTCAGGAAGTTCAGGAGATTGTGCAGGTCCGTCTTCCAGTACCATTGCGTATAGAAATTGAGCGAGAGATTCATGCGCGCAAGCTCGCGCGCCAGTCCCTGGCGCCCGGCATCGAGCACCGTGCCGTTATCATCCTCGTTGAGCATCTCGACATAGCCGCGATAGGCGCGCTCGGAATCCTCGCGCAGCAGCTCCAGCACCCGCCGCGCCTCCGTGCCCGACAGCACCTCGCCCCGCCCCTGGCGGTTGCTGCTCGATTGCGCGGCGAGCTGATCGGGCGCCGGGATGTAGAATTCGTTGTCGAGGATCGAGTAACGCGCTGAGTATTCGTTGACGTTCGCGGTGCGATGCCGGATCCATTGCCGCGCCACGAAGATCGGCAGCTTGACGTGGTACTTGATCTCGCACATCTCGAACGGCGTGGTATGGCGGTGGCGCATGAGATACTGGATGAGCCCGCGATCTTCGCTCACCCGTTTCGTGCCCTTGCCGTAGGAAACCCGCGCCGCCTGCACCACCGCCGCGTCGTCGCCCATATAGTCGATGACGCGGATGAAGCCGTGATCGAGCAGCGGGATGGGCTCGTAGAGAATTTCCTCGAGCGCCGGGACGGTGGCGCGCCGCGTCGGCATCAACTCGGCGCGCAGGCGGTCGATCTCGGCCCTCTGCTCTGGTGTCAGCGGCATGGCGGCGCGCGCTCCTGACGGTGAGACCGGTATCTTAACCTTCGGCCAACCATGGCTCCAAGAGCGACTCGGGGCGCCCGTTGCGCCGACCGCAAAAAGCCCTATATTCGACGGGTCGGGCAACCGACTATGGCGATAAACGGTGCATGGAATAGGCGTAGCGGACCCGGGGGCAGTACCCGGCGCCTCCACCAAACCCAATATGCCGCTTGAGGACGGCGCAGCTTGGGGGCGAACTAGGATCGACGCGCGTAATAAAGATGCGAGCCGTCGCCCGGCATGGTACCGCCGATATCGGGCCAATCCTGACGTGCCAACGATAACGTGGCACATGAGGCACTCGCGGCCTAATCCCTTAACGGGGATGACAGCCTAGAGCTACTCGCGGTCCCGGGGGGCACCGGGCAACAGAAGCCCCCCACTTCGCTGACGCCAATCGGGCAGGTGCCGCGCGATCGTGAAAGACCTTCTTCGATACGATAAAATGGTCGAGGCCGCGTTGCGCGGCGTGGTCCGCGAGGCGCTCGCCCGCACTGCCGCCAAAGGCCTCCCCGGCGCCCATCACTTCTACATCACCTTCCGCACCCGCTTCCCCGGCCTGGCGTTGCCGGACTATCTCAGCCAGCAATATCCCGAGGAAATGACCGTGGTGCTCGAACACCAGTTCTGGGATCTCGAAGTGTCCGAGCAATGCTTCTCCGTGACCCTGAGCTTCCAGAACAAGCCCGAGCGACTCGTCATCCCGTTCGATGCCATCACCGCCTTTGCCGACCCCGCGGTCAAGTTCGGCCTGCAATTCCAGGGAGCGCCGGGCGAGGCAGAAGCGGCGTCGGCGCAGCCCGCCCCCGCCAAGTCGGAAGCGGCACCGGAAAAGCCCGGCGAGGTCGTGGCGCTCGACGCTTTCCGCAAGAAATAAGCGGGAATCTGTTCCGACTCCGATCGCGCGAGCATCGGCTTTAATGCGCATTGTCGCGCGCGGCGAAGAACTGGCACCAACCGTGGGGAAGGATCGGACCCCGCACGATCCTGCAACGGTTCGGCGGCGCGAATTGCAGGCAAATCTCGCAGCGCTGCTGGCCGTTCGGCCGGTGCCGATAATGGGCGTCGGCCTGCTTGATCTTGTCGGCCCCCGCGTCTCCTGCGCTGCCTGCGTGGTCATGGGCGAGGAACGGCCCCGCAGGCAGCGTCTTGGGACCGACATAGAGTGTGCCAAGGCTGGGCAGAAAATCCGGCAATTCCACCAATTCGCTGACCTTCTTGTAGGCGCCGCCGGGCGGCGCCGTCGTAACCTCGGCGGCGGCCGGAAGCGAGGCAAGCATCGGGATTCCGAAGGCTGCGAGAGCGCTTCGCATGGGACTCTCCCTGGTTTTGCTCGTGCGAAAGGCACGGACATAGCCCTCCTGCACCGCCTCTTCCGCCGCCGCGTCGTCCCTGAGGATGCCGCGCGCCAGGCGATAAAGACGTTGATTGGGGCGGCGCATCAGCGCGGCATGGGCCGAGGAGCGGCCGGCGCGGAGATGCGTCCGCAGGTCTGCGTCGCCTGTCTGCGCCGTCGCCGTCCCTGCGCCGCTCATCGCCAATCCTCCTTGCTCGCAGGCTTAGATGCTGGGTCCCGCGAAAAGGGTCCCGCCCGCTGCGCGCGTCGTCCAGCGGCTCTCTCGGCCCCACCCATCGGTTGCGTTTCCGGTTGCGCGCCGCCGGCTTGCCGATGCCTTGCGGCCTGGTCGCCGCCTTCCCGCCGGCGCGCGCGACTTGACGCGGCGGCGGAAAAGATCATCCTCCTGCCGCGCATCGAAGACTTTGCAGAGCGATCGAGATGAGCGATTTCGTCTTCCATGACATGCTTCCGGCGCTTGAGGACGCCACGCCTTACCGGAAGCTGACCGGCGATTATGTGAGCACCGCCGCGCTCGACGGTGAAACCATCGTCAAGGTCGATCCGCAGGCGCTGACGCTGCTCGCGGCGCAGGCCATGATCGATTGTCAGCACCTGCTGCGACCCGGCCATTTGCAGCAGCTCCGCCGGATCCTCGACGACCCCGAAGCGTCCGACAACGACAAGTTCGTCGCCTTCGATCTTCTCAAGAACGCCAACATCGCCGCCGGCAAGGTGCTGCCGATGTGCCAGGATACCGGCACGGCGATCGTCATGGGCAAGAAAGGTCAGCGCATCTGGACCGGCGGCGGCGATGCCGCCGCCATCGCCGCGGGCATTCGCAAGACCTATGTCGAGACCAATCTGCGCTACAGCCAGGTGGCGCCGCTGTCGATGTACGAGGAAGTCAATACCGGCGACAACCTGCCGGCGCAGATCGAGCTCTACGCCGAGGAAGGCGACGAATACAAGCTGCTCTTCATCGCCAAGGGCGGCGGCTCCGCCAACAAGAGCTTCCTCTATCAGCAGACCAAGGCGGTGCTCAACCCGAAATCGCTGATCAAGTTCCTCGACGAGAAGGTCCGCACGCTCGGCACTGCCGCCTGCCCGCCCTACCATCTCGCGATTGTCATCGGCGGCACCTCGGCGGAATACACGCTCAAGACGGTCAAGCTCGCCAGCACGCGCTACCTCGACAATCTCCCTGGCGATGGCAACCGGTACGGCCAGGCTTTCCGCGACCGCGGCCTCGAAGCGGAGGTGCTGGAGCTGACGCGTGCCATGGGCATCGGCGCGCAGTTCGGCGGCAAGTATTTTTGCCATGACGTTCGCGTCATCCGCCTGCCGCGCCACGGCGCCAGCCTGCCGATCGGCATCGGCGTCTCCTGCGCCGCCGACCGCCAGATTCTCGGCAAGATCAACGCCAAGGGCGTCTTTCTCGAGGAGCTTGAGATCAACCCCGCGCGCTACCTCCCCGATGTCGACGGCGAGAGCCTGGGGGGCGAGGTCGTGCGCATCGACCTCACCCGGCCGATGGCCGAGATCCGCCGCACGCTGTCGGGCTATCCCATCAAGACGCGGCTGTCGCTCACCGGCACGCTGGTGGTGGCGCGCGACATTGCGCACGCCAAGCTCAAGGAGCGGCTCGAGCGCGGCGAGGGCTTGCCCTCCTACGTCAAGGACCATCCGATCTATTACGCCGGTCCCGCCAAGACGCCGCAAGGCTATGCCTCGGGCGCCTTCGGCCCGACCACGGCCGGGCGGATGGACTCCTATGTCGACCAGTTCATGGCGGCCGGCGGCAGCTTCGTCACCCTCGCCAAGGGCAATCGCGGCGCCGAGGTGCGCGAGGCCTGCAAGAAGCATGGCGGATTCTATCTTGGCTCGATCGGCGGCCCGGCGGCCCGGCTGGCGCAGGATTGCATCAAGAAAGTGGAGCTCCTGGAGTATCCCGAGCTCGGCATGGAAGCGATCTGGCGCATCGAGGTGATCGACTTTCCCGCCTTCATCGTCGTCGACGACAAGGGCAACGACTTCTTCGCCAAGCTTACCTAGAAGCCTGCCGCGGGTGTGCGGGGATATGACGGCGCGACCCGCCCTATGACGGTGCGAAGAGATAACGCGTGGCGCAAGAGATCGACCTTCTGGCCCTCGGCCGAGGCGAAAAATCGGCGTGGGACGCTTTTGTTCGGCGCTATGCCGGGCTGATCGTCTCGGCCGTTCGCGGCGTCGCGCATGGCGGCGGGGATGTCGAGGATCTGGTCCAGGAAGTATTCGTCCGGCTGTGCAAGGATGGCTTCCGCCTGCTCAAGACCTACGATCCCGCCCGAGCCGGGCTGTCCACCTGGCTTACCATCGTCGCCCGCAGCACGGCGCGGGACGCGTTGCGCCGCCGGCAGCTTACGCTGACGCCGCTCGACGCCGTGCCGGAACGGCTGCTGGCAACCGAGGCGGCGGCGCCCGAGAAGCTGAAGCTTCCGGAAGGGCTGCTGTCGCCCCGCCAGAAACTGGTGCTGAGCATGCTTTATGACCGGGACATGGAAGTGGCGGAGGTTGCGGTGGCGCTCGGGGTCGACCCGCAGACCGTCCGTAGCACCCACCACAAGGCGATGCTCAAGCTGCGCAGCCACTTTTCGACCGAGGGGCAATAGAGGCTTTGACGAAAAAACCTTTACGGAGGAACAAGAGGTGAAAAAACTGTGGCATTATGGGGATAAAGGCAGCGCAGGCCGCTTAAAAGGGGATAAGGAGAGCAGGGATGGGCGGACCCATGGACAGCGCTGACGAGGCACGCCTGTGGCGTCGCTGGCGCGCGGCCGCCGGCGACCCTTTGGCGGCGGACGCCGAGCCTGATGCGCTCCTGCTGGCAGCCTATGCCGAGAACCGGCTCGCCCCCGAAGCAGCCGAGGCCGTGGAAGACTGGCTGGCTGCTAATCCTCAGATCTTTCAGGATATTCTAGCTGCCCGACGCATCGGAGAAGGGTCGCTGCCGGTAGCGCCCGAGGCGGTCGTGGCACGCGCGGCGGCGCTCGTGGGTGCCGATGATGCGAAGGTGCTGGCCTTCCGCCGCCCGGCGGCTCGACCGCAGCGCTGGCGTGGCGCGGTGAGCTGGGGAGCGATGGCGGCCAGCCTCTTGGTGGCAAGCCTCGCCGGCTTTGCCATGGGCGATGATACCTATGTAACGCTGTCAGCCGAATCGTCCCTCAGCCTGAGCCAAGAACTGCTCGATCCGCCGTCCGGCCTGTTCAACGGTATCGACGAGGATTTGAGTATATGACGGGCCTCGCTGAGGACGGCGCGCCCGGGCGTGCGCGCGGGCGGTTGCTTTGGCTTGCCTTGGTGATCTCGCTTGCGCTTAATGCCTTTGTCGTCGGCGCGCTCGTCTGGTGGGTCGTTGCCGATCGCATGACGACGCCGGCCCAACGCTTCCAGCAGATCGCGCGTGAGCTCCGCCTCAACGACGATCAGCGTGACGCCTTCCAGCAATTCGTCATCGAGATGCGCCGCAACACGCGGCAGTTGCGCGACGGCAACCAGCCGCTGGTGCAGAAGGTCTGGGACGAGTTGAGCAAGCCGCAGCCGGACCGCGATCTCATCGACCGTCTCGTCGATCAGGCGACCGAGAACCGGCGCGCCTATCAGAAGGGCATGACCGACGCGCTGGCCCGGTTTCTCGCTAATCTCTCCGCCGAGCAACGCAGCGCGTTCATCAACCTCACCAGACGGCACCAGGACCCCGCGGCGGCGCATCTGCGCCGGCTGGTCGTACCCTGATCGCCTTTCTTCTCCTATCGGCTGCGGTCAGCGCCGGTGACGCCCGAGCCCGCGGTCGACGCTGTATTCGACGCGGTCGAGGCAGGCTTCGACCTTGGCGACGAGGTTGGACCCGCTGTGCCAGCGGCCCTCGATCAGGTTGGCTTCCTCGATGTCGCGCACGAAGAAGGCCCGCCATTGGCCGCCCGACGCCAGGCCCGAGACGCTCGAGCCGCTATATTGAAAGGCGAGCACGCGCGGGCTGCCGTCCTTGAAGCCGAGCGCGTGCGGGCAGATATCGCGGGCGAAGCCGGCGGTGCGCACGCGAACGCAGCGCTTGTAGATGATCGCCTGCCTCAGGGTCTCGTGGACGGTCATCGGCCGCCTCATGATTCTCCTGTCGGGACACGGATCCTAACCTATCGCCGGGATCGTTAATAAATAATGCTGGCTCTCGCCGGGGAGCGGCCGATCCCATATCTAACGCGCCGTCCCGAGAGAGGAGCCCTGCCATGGCAGCATTCGGCAAGACCCGCACCGAACGCGACACGATGGGCGAGGTCCAGGTCCCCGAGGATCGCTATTGGGGAGCGCAGACGCAGCGCTCGCTGGAGAATTTCCGCATCGGCGGCGAGCGCATGCCGCCGGCGCTGATCCGGGCCTTGGCGCTGGAAAAAAAGGCGGCGACGCTCGCCAACATGGCGCTTGGCGACCTTGACCCGAGACTGGGCGAGGCGATCATCGCCGCCGCCGAAGAGGTGATCGCCGGCACGCGCGAGGCCGAGTTCCCGTTGGTCGTCTGGCAGACCGGCTCCGGGACGCAGACCAATATGAACATGAACGAGGTGCTGGCCAATCGCGCCAACGAGCTCCTGGGTGGCGCGCGAGGGGCAAGGCAACCGGTGCATCCGAACGACCACGTCAACCAGGGACAATCTTCCAACGACAGCTTTCCCACCGCCATGCACGTCGCCGCGGTCGAGGAGATCCATCACCGCCTGCTGCCCGCCCTGCATCATCTCCACGCCGCGCTGGCAAGGAAGGCGAACCAGTTCGCCGCGATCATCAAGACCGGGCGAACCCACTTGCAGGACGCGACTCCCGTCACCCTCGGGCAGGAATTCGGCGCCTATGCGCGGCAGATCGAGCTGGGCATCGAGCGCGTCGTCGCCTGCCTTCCGCGCCTCTATCCGCTGGCGCAAGGCGGCACCGCGGTGGGCACCGGGCTCAACGCCCGCATCGGCTTTGCCGAGCGCTTCGCCGCGGCGATCGCCGAGATCACCGGCCTTCCCTTCGTCTCCGCCGCCGACAAGTTCGAGGCCTTGGCGAGCCACGACGCGCTGGTCGAGGTTTCGGGCGCCCTCAACGTGCTGGCGGCCTCGTTGATGAAGATCGGCAATGACATCCGCCTGATGGGCTCGGGGCCGCGCTGCGGGCTCGGCGAGTTGCACCTGCCGGAGAACGAGCCGGGCTCCTCGATCATGCCGGGCAAGGTCAATCCGACGCAGGTCGAAGCGCTGACCATGGTGGCGGCGCAGGTGATGGGCAACCACGTCACGATCACCATCGCCGACAGTCAGGGGCAGTTCGAGCTCAACGTCATGAAGCCGGTGATCATCTACAACCTGCTCCAATCGATCCGCCTCCTGAGCGATGCCGCGACGAGCTTCGCCGATCATTGCGTCGCCGGCATCACGGCCGATCGCGCGCGCATCGACGAGCTGCTGCGGCGTTCCCTCATGCTGGTGACGGCGCTCAACCCGCATATCGGCTATGACAAGGCGGCGGAGGTGGCGAAGAAGGCGCACGAAGAGGGGACCGGCCTCAAGGAAGCCGCGGTGTCGCTGGGCTATGTCAGCCCCGAGGAGTTCGACCGCTGGGTACGGCCCGAGGCGATGATCGGTCCCGGCTGATGTCCGGCCTCATCCGCAAGCGGTCGGTGGTGATTGCCGGCCACTCGACGAGCCTCACGCTCGAAGAGGCGTTCTGGGAGGATCTGCGCGAAGTCGCGCGGCGGCGCGGCACGTCGCTGAACGCCCTCGTCGGCGCCATCGACGCCGAGCGGCGCGGCAATCTCTCCAGCGCGCTGCGCCTCTTCATTCTCGATTGCTATCGCCGCGGCGAGCTCGGCCCGCACGAGCGCCGATAATCGCCTTCCGCCCATCCATCGCCTATGATCACCGCAGCCCGGCCTCGCCGGGAACAAAGCAACTCGGGAGGAAGCTCGTGATCCATGACCGGATGGGACGCCGGACGTTTCTCAAGCGTGCCGGCATGATGGTTTTGGCGGCCGCCGGCGCCTTCGCCGGTCGCGAAAGCCGGGCGCAACATCAGGTACCGTGGTCCTCGGGCACCGAGAGGCCGACGCTCGAGGCGCCCGCCAATGCCTGCGATTGCCACATGCACATCTACGACAGCCGTTTTCCCGTGGCGCCTTATGCCACGCTCAGGCCGGGCGATGCGCATGTCGAGGACTACCGGCTGCTGCAGCACCGGACGGGCACGACGCGCAATGTGGTCGTGACGCCCTCGACCTACGGCACCGACAATAGCTGCACGCTCGACGCCATGGCCCGCATCGGCGCGACCGCGCGCGGCGTGGCGGTGGTCGACGCCAGCGTCTCGGACGATGAGCTGAAGCGGCTTCACGGGCTCGGCGTCCGCGGCATCCGCTTCAACCTCGTCCAGGCCGGCGCCACGACGGTGGAGATGCTCGAGCCATTGTCGCGGCGGGTGAACGAGCTTGGCTGGCATGTGCAGCTTCACATGCTCGGCGACAAGATCGTCGAGATCGAGCCGCTGCTGCAGCGCCTGCCCTCGCCGATCATCTTCGACCATCTCGGCCGCATTCCGCAGCCGGCGGGCATCGACCATCCCGCCTTCCGGGTGATCGGCAAGCTCATCGACAAGGGCCGCGCCTGGGTCAAGCTTTCCGGCGCCTATATCGACACCAAGCTCGGGCCGCCGGCCTACGCCGACACCACCAAGGTGGCGCAAGCCTATGTCAAGGCCGCTCCCGAGCGCCTGGTCTGGGGCAGCGACTGGCCGCACCCGACCGAGAAGGACAAGCCCGACGACGCCGTGCTGTTCGATCTGCTCGGCGCGTGGGTCCCCGATGGGGCGATGCGCCGGCGAATTCTCGTCGACAATCCCGCCGCCTTCTACGATTTTCCGAAGTCGGCTTAAGGCGGCGGCTTCTGCGCTTCCGTCCGTCGTGCCAGATACTGCTCCAGCGCGTTGACCTCGAAGACCGTGCGCGGCGCGTCGATCGGCCCCTCGAGCCGCATGACCAGCGGCGGCGCATCCGCGATCCCGGCAAGCCGGAACTCGACGCGGCCCGCCATGGTCCATCGCGGCAGATCCAAGCGAGCGGTAGCGCGCCCTTCGCCGTCCTCGGCCAGGAAATGCAAATCGTCGCTGCTGGCGACGCCGTCAGCGACATGGAAGCCGCCTTCCAGCGTCGAGAACGGCGTGCGTCCGCCGGCACCGCCGCGCAGCAGCGCCACGAGATCGCCGGCATGCGATGCGAGCCGGTCGCGGATCGCCTTGAGATTGACCCCGGCGATGCTGCCGCCTCGGCTCTGGAAGGCGGCATCGCCGGCGAGATGCGCCACCAGGGCGGCCTCGCTGCTCCCGGCGCTCGCCAGACGGCCGTCGAAGTCGAGGCGCCCATCGACGAAGCCGACGCCGACGGCGCTGGTCAATGCCTGCTTGAGATCCACGTCCTTGAGCGTGAACCGGCCCTCCAGCGCGGGCATTGCCCCGCCGCCGGCGCGGCCGCTTGCCTCGAGGCTGCCGCCGAGCAGCGTGCCTGTAAGCTGCTGCAGCAAGAGCACGCCATCCTTCACCGAAGCGGTCAAGGCCGGCGTATCGACGCGCCAGCCGCCATAAGCGAGGCCGTGCGCGGCGAGCTTGAGGGTGAGATCGGCGCGCTCGAGCAGCGAGAAATCGACCGGCTCGTCGGACCAGCCGTCCTTCGGCTGCGATGTCTGCGCCGCGGCGAGCAGGAGGCCGGGCGCCGCCGCCGCGCGGGCGAAGCCATGGTCGATCGCCGCGGTTTGACGCGCCGACAGCAGGCGGTCGATCGCCCAGTCGCCGGCGGTGAGATCCGCATCGAGCTGCGTCCTTGTTCCCGAGAGATCGACGGCAACCTTGCCTTGGAGCGTGCTTTGGCCGATGGCGAGCGCCAACGGGTCGAGCGCGAAGCGGCGCAGTTCGCCGCTCACGCGGCCCGACAGCTTGACCGGGCCGGGATCGCGTGGTGGTTGGTAGAGCGGGCTGAGGACCTGCACCAGCCGGGCAAAACTGGGATGGTCGAGATCGAAGCCGAGATCAAGCACGCCGCTCGGCCGCGCGATATCGCCGACGACATGCGCGTGGCCGCTAAGGATCTGCACGTCGGTATCGACGGTGACGGTCTGGCGATCATATTGCAACCCGCCGCCCAGGCTGAAGGCGCCATAGTGCCGGCCGCGGGCCAGCTCGGGCGCGACGACGCGCAGCACGCGCTCGAGCTCCGGCCCGTGCATGTCGAAGGCGAGCTGCCCGGCGGATGTGTCCATTAGCCCGTCGATCACGCCGCTGAGATTGGCCGAAGCGCCGCCGAGATCGCCGATGCTGAGCTCCCGGATCGTCGCCTCGCCGTTCTGCAGCGCGCCGGACAAATGCACGTCGCTCACGGGCTGGCCGTGCCAGGCAAGGGCCTGGACGCGCGCATCGAGATTGACGTCGAAGCCGGGCAGCGCGCTTTTACTCGAAGCCGCCGCGGCCGGCGCCGCCGGCGCTGCCGCGGCGGGCCGGTTCGCAAGGGATTGCGGCAGATAGGCGTCGAGATTGAGTCGATCGGCGACCAGGCGCATGCCGATGCCGGGCCGCGCGCGCAGCAGTACTGTTGCCGCGCCGCTCAGTCGCGTAGCGTCCAGGGTGGCATCGATGGCATCGACATCGAGCCGATCGCCCGCCAGCGTCAAACGGCTCGCCAGCGTCGCCTTGCGCAGGCGATCGGCAGGGACAGCGTCCATGGCCACGCCGAGCCAGCCGCAGAGGCTGCGGAGATCGTCGGCATTGACCGCGAGAACCGCATCGGCGTGCGGCCCCTCCGGCGTCAGCGCGCCCCCGCCGCTCAACGACAGGTCCGAGCCGCCCGGCAGCAGCGCGGCCAGGCGGTCGAGCGTGAGCCGGCCATCGGCAAGCCTCAGCGTCAACCGCGCATCGCGGACGAGACCGCCCCGCCACAACGCGGCATCGACGCCGATATCGAGGCTGGCGGCGATCCCCGCAAGCAAGCCGGGACCGCCGTGCTGCGTCGTCGGAACGGTGCCGGCGGCGGGCGCCGCGACGAAGAGGCCGGCGAAAGACGTGGGCGCGAGCGCCGCAGCGTGCGCGACGGGCCAGCGATCGAGATCGAGTTGGCCGACCGACAGCCGGAGCGCGAGAGCAGGCGGCGTGCCCGTCTCGACAAGCAGGCTTCCCTCGCCATGCGCCGGGCCGAGATCGAGGACGAGACGGTCGAGCGTGAGCTGGCGCATCGAGCCGGTAAGATCGGCGCTGACGGCGATCGGCTGCGCCAGTGCTGCCGGCAGGACGATACGGGCGAGCGTGCCGAGAAGGGTGCGCGCATCGTCGCTGGCAAGCGCAAGCTTGCCGGCGATGCGGCGATCGTCGACCGGACCCGATAGCAGCGCATCGAGCTGCAAGCGGGCCATGGGCTTGGTCGTGACGGTAAGCAGCAGCGGCATCTCCGCCGCGTCGAGCGCGCCGCTCCTGAGGTCGAAGCTCACCCCCGCCCCGCGCGCGACGAGGTTTCCCGCCGCGCCGACCTGCCCGGAGACCGGGTCGAGCGTCAAATCGGCGTTGATATGCTCGAAGCGCTCGATATCGCCGCCCGCGCGCCAGGTCACGGCGCCGTTCTGGATCGTCAGGCGAACGAGGCTCGCGATCCCGGCGGCGGCAGGCGAGCGGGCGGGCTCGGCGAGTGCGCCGGCATGGGCCGGCGCGGGACTCGCGGCGGACCAGCGCCAGTTCGGCGCGCCGTCGGGCAGGCGCTCGAGATCGATCTCGGGCTCGATCAGGGTGGCATATCGCAGCTCGATCCGGCCGGCGAGCAGCGGCAGCAGCGCCAGCTTCACTTCGAGCGCGCGCAGTCTTACCATGGAGGCGACCGCAGCGCCCGGCGGGTTGGCGACGCGCACCTCCCGGGCGGTCACCGCCGGCAACGGCAACAGACTGAGGGCGATCGGCCCGGCCAGCTCGACCGGGCGGCCGGCACGCTCGCTGAGCTGCGCCGTAAGGGGCGCTTTGAAGCGGTCGAGATCGACGAGTTGCGGCGCGAGAACAAGGCCGGCGAGGAAAAGGACGACGATGATGCCGAGCAGGACTGCCGCTTTACGCAAGAAACCTCTCCGAGAGAGGCCGCACCATAGCACGCCGGACGCGCCGGCAGGAGGATGCGATGGCTGACGTCGTCAATCTCAACCGGTATCGCAAGCAGCGCGACCGGCGCGATGCCGACAAGACCGCGGCCGCCAACCGCCTGCGCCGTGGCCGCAGCAAGGCGGAGCGCGAGAAGCAGCGCCGCGAGAGCGACAGGGCGGCCAAGGATCTCGACAACAAAAGGCTCGATTAATCGAGCCCGAGGACGCGGCGGTAGAGCGCGTCGGTCTCGCCATCGAAAGAGACGAAGATCACCCGTTCCATCGTCTCGTCCGTCAGGAGGAAACGATGTGTTTCGTCGACGGCAACGGCGCAGGCGCGCGGGCGCGGAAAACCATAGGCCCCGGTGGAGATTGCGGGAAAGGCGATGGAGCGCAGCCCATGCGCCGTCGCGAGTTCGAGGCTGGCGCGATAGCAGCGCACCAGCAATGTCTCCTCGTTGTCGCCGCCGCCGCGCCAGACCGGTCCCACCGTGTGGATGACGTGCCGCGCCGGCAGGCGATGACCGCCGGTGAGCTTCGCCTCGCCGGTCTTGCAACCGCCCAGCCTGCGGCATTCCGCCAGCAGTCCCGGTCCTGCCGCGCGGTGGATCGCGCCATCCACCCCGCCGCCGCCCAGCAGCGAGGAATTGGCGGCGTTGACGATGGCGTCGATGGCGAGCTTGGTGATATCGCCGATCGCCAGCTCGATGCGGCGGTCATAAATCACGAAGTCGCCCCCTGGCATGAGCGGCGGAACGCCCGGGACGCGCCGCCGTTGTCAGTCCGATACCGGCCATGCCAAGCCCTTGCTGGAGAACGATCATGAGCCGAGCCTTTGTCAGCGAGACCGATGCCGAGGCCGCAGCCGACACGCTGCCGGAGCTGCCGATCAGCCCGCACCCGAATTATGTCACCCGCCACGGGCTGCTGCTGCTGGAAGAGCGGCTGGCAACGGCGCGGACCGAGCAGCGGCGCTTGGAGACCGAGCCGGAGGACCCCGCCAGGGAGCTGCGCCTCGCGCATCTCGGCCGTGACATCCGCTATCTCGAGGCGCGGATCGAGCGGGCCATCCCGGTCGACGCGGCGCAGCAGCCGACCGACGAGGTCGCCTTCGGCGCGGTGGTCGATGTGCTCGGCCCAGCCGGCGAGCGCCATCGCTTCGCCATCGTCGGCGAGGACGAAGCCGATGCCGAGCACGGCAAGGTGAGCTGGGTCTCGCCGCTCGCCCGTGCGCTCATCGGCTCCGGCGTCGGCGATACCGTGCTGTGGCAGCGTCCGGCCGGCGCCGTCGAGCTTACGATCGAGGCCATCCACTATCCCGAGCGCGACCGCTGACGCGGCGGATGGGCGAAGGCGACGCACCTAGACGCGGACGATTTTGCCGGGATTCAAGATGTTGTCGGGGTCGAGCGCCCGCTTCAGCATGCGCATGACCGACAGCGCCTCGCCGTGCTCGGCGATGAGAAGCTCCATCTTGCCGTAGCCGACGCCGTGCTCGCCGGTGCAGGTGCCGTCCATGGCGATGGCGCGCTTCACCATGCGATCGTTGAGCCGCGTCGCCTCGGCCATCTCCTCGGGCCTGTTCATGTCAAGGAGGAAAGCGAGGTGGAAATTGCCGTCGCCGACATGGCCGAGGAGCACCGTGGGGACGAAGGACTTGTCGAGATCGGCGGTGGTCTCGGCGATGCATTCGGCAAGCCGCGAGATCGGCACGCAGACGTCGGTGGACCAGCCCTTGCAGCCCGGACGCAGGGCAAGCGCGGCGTAATAGGCGTCATGGCGCGCGCGCCACAGCCGGGAGCGCTCTTCATGCGTCGATGCCCAGCGGAAGTCGGTGCCGCCTTGCTCGGCGGCGAATTCCTTCACCTGCGCCACCTGCTCCTCCACCCCGCGCGGCGTGCCGTGGAAC
>Ga0187781_10000276_pt1 | contig 36650 bp, 38 predicted proteins | sample 0715_SJ02_MP02_2_FD_132447 | JGI IMG/M metagenome (GOLD analysis project Ga0187781, IMG submission 132447) | Tropical peat soil microbial communities from peatlands in Department of Meta, Colombia - 0715_SJ02_MP02_20_MG | ecosystem: Environmental > Terrestrial > Soil > Wetlands > Peat | place... | reverse complement strand
TTGATCTGGCTCCTCGGCTTCACCTTCGGCAGCAACAACAGTCCGTTCTTCGCGGCGAATGCTTTCCTCGGCGATTATCTCGCGAGCCGCGGCCAGGCTGATTGGCTCGGGCCCGCGCTCGCATCCTTGAATGGCGCGCAACTCCTCGCGCTCGTGCTTTTGTTCGTGGTGGCCGGCCGCCTGCAGCGGCGCGCCTGGCCGTTTCTGCTGTTCGGTCCGCTGATGTTCGCGGGCTTCCTCGGGCTGATCGTGCTGCAGTCTCCGCTCAGCATCGTTGTTTGCACCGCATTGATCGGGATCAGCACGGTGATGACCATGACGCCGATCCTCGCCTTGCTGCCGCTTCTTGCCGCGCCCGCCGACGTGGCGCGCACCGCCGCCGGCATGCTTACCATCAGCTACGCCTGCGCCATCGTCATCCCGACGCTCTGCGGCGCGCTCTGGGACGTGAGCGGCAAGCCCTGGATCGTGTTCGTGCCGCTTTGCCTGTGCGCCATCGCGCTCACGGTGCTCGGCGCGATCGTGAGCCGGCGCAGACCGGCCGCTCAGGCAGCGCATAGCTGATGGAGCATGATCCGGAAAAGTGGAAACCGGTTTTCCGAAAAGATCATGCTCAACGAGATGGTCGAGAGGGATGACGATTCGAAGAAAAGTCATCTCGCTCCAAGTGAGAATATTGACGGTTGCAGCGCCGCCCGGCAGGAATGGCCGCCAATGACCACGCGGCCGGGACAATCCGCGCAGACAACAGGGAGGACGCCGCAGCAAATGCTGCCGACCGACCGCATTTCCTATTCCGCCATCACCGAACGGCCGCAGCTCTTGCTGCCGGACGGCGCGCGCATGGCGGTGTGGGTCATCGTTAATGTCGAGGAATGGAATCCGCGCGAGGTCATGCCGCGCACGGTGCTCACCCCGCCCGCCGGCGGCTCGCCCATGCCCGACATACCGAACTGGGCCTGGCACGAATACGGCAATCGCGTCGGCTTTTGGCGCTTGGTCGAAGTGTTCGATGCCTTGTCGATCCCGGCAGTGCTTGCGATCAACGGCTCGGCGCTCGCCGCTTATCCGGCGATCGTGCGCGCGGCGCTCGAGCGCGAGTGGGAATTCATCGGTCACGGCTTCACCCAGCGCAGCATGCAGAAGGTGGAGAACGAGCGCGCCGACATCCGCAAGACCCGGGAAGTGATTGCCGAGGCGGCCGGCTCACCGCCGCGCGGCTGGCTCGGACCGGGACTGACGGAGACCTGGGAGACGCCGGATGTGCTGGCCGAAGAAGGCTACGACTACGTCGCCGATTGGGTGCTCGACGATCAGCCGGTCTGGCTCAAGACCCGAGGAAAACCGATCCTCAATCTGCCGTACACGCAGGAATGCAACGATGTCGCGATGATGCTCATCCAGCATCACAAGGCGTCGGAATATAGCGACCGCGCGCTCGACCAGTTCGAGCAGATCTACGCCGACGCCGCCCACTCGGCGCGCATCATGGCTTTGGTCGTGCATCCCTACATCATGGGCGCGCCGCATCGGCTGAAATATTTCCGCCGCGTGCTCGAAACGATCAGCAAGAAAAGCGACGTGAAATTCTGGACCGGCGCGCAGATCGCCGACTGGTATCTCGCCGCCGGGCCCAAAGCGCCGTGACCGCCGGGAGCCCTACGCGCGCAAAACCGCTCGGTGCAGCCGGCGACATTCAAGCCAAGCTGATGCTGGTGGCGCTGTGTTTGCTCTGGGGCGTCACCTGGCCGGCGATGAAAATCGCGCTGGTGGAAATTCCGCCGCTCAGCATGCGCACGCTTACGGCCGCGGCCGGCGGGCTCACCTTGCTGGCCATCTGCCTTGCCACCCGCACGAGGTTGCGCGTTCCGGCCAATGCCTGGGCTCATGTGGTCGCTATTGCCTGTCTGAATATCGGCGCGTTCAGCCTGTTGACCGCTTACGCGCAAGTGGCCGCGGCCACGTCGCGGGTCACCATCCTCATCTACACGATGCCGATCTGGGCGGTTTTGTTGGCTTGGATCGTGCTGCGCGAAAAACCGAATGCGCGGCAGTTGCTTGCGGTGACGCTGTGCGCGCTGGGGCTTGTGGTCTTGATCGTCCCCGTGGCCGCGAAAGGCGTGCCCTTGGGGCTTCTGTTCGCGGTTGCAGCCGGCGCGAGCTGGGGTGCCGGCACCGTCTATGTGAAATGGGCGCGCCTCGACGTCGATCCGTTGGCGCTCGCCTTCTGGCAATTGGTGATCGCGTTTGTCATCATCGCCGCGTCTCTCCTCATCTTCGACGGCCGGCTCGATCTTGACCGCGCTCATGCCGGCTCCCTGCTCGCGACTGCTTTTGCCGGCGTCGTCGGCAGCGGCATTGCCTACGCCATGTGGTTTGCGATCGTGCGCCGCCTGTCGGCGGCGACCGCCTCGCTCGGCGCGCTCGGCATCCCCGTCGTCGGCGTGCTTGCCACGGTGCTGATCGTCGGCGAGCGGCCGACCGCGACCGACCTCGCCGGCTTTGGGCTGATTTTCGCCGCGTCAGCCTGTGTGCTGTGGGTGCCGGCGGCGATCGCGCGCCAAGCCAAGACAGCTACGCACTGACCCGCCGCGCCAATTCGGCTATGCGCGCGACCATCGCGTTCTTGGGATCGGCGAGCGCGTCGATCACCGTGAAGTGGTTGCCGGGAAATTCGGCATAGCGCGTTTCCGCTTTCGCCTGTCGCCAGGCGTCGGCCATGCTGCGGCTCTGGCGCTTGAACTCGCTCGATTCCAGATCGCCGACCGCCTCGTCGAGCGTGCGCCCCGGCGGCACGGTCCAGAAGATCGGCGAGATGCGCCGCGCCTCGTCGTCGTCGAGCCGGAAGTCCTGGTTCATGCTGGTCTTGGTGAGCGGCGTGAGATCGAACACGCCCGAGATCGCGTAGCCCACCGGCACCAGGTCGGACGGCAGTTTCGGCCAAAGCTTCTGCCAGTCGGTCGCGACCATGGCGGCGGTCAGGTGTCCGCCGGCCGAATGCCCGCTGACCAGCATGCGGCGGTTGAAGCGCTGCCACAGAAACGCGCAGGCGCGCCGGATCTGCTCGATGATGTCGGCGATGGCGACGATCGGACAGAGATCGTAGCCGACCACCCCGACCGCAAAGCCTCGCTCGTTGAGGCCGCGCGCCATGTGGCTGTGGAACGATGGGTCCATCGCGCGCCAATAGCCGCCGTGGATAAAGATCGCGAGCGGCGCGGTTTCGCCCGCCGCGGGCAGAAAAAGATCGATGAATTGCCGCGGCGATTCGCCGTAGGAAATGCCAAGTTCCGCCTTGCCGGCTTTGAGCATCTCGGCGCGATAGTCCTCGGCTTCGCGCGCCCAGCGGGCAAAAATCTGCGCGTGGTCGGTCACGGTGAGGCGGGGACTATACTCGGTCTCGAGATCGAGGTCGGGCATCGGCATCTCCAGCGTCGGCGCGACATTGCGCCATGCGCTTGACTGGAGCAACTGTAGTCTTGCTCGTCATGGTCAGGAGGAAGACGTTGGCGAGGAGGAAATCTGCTAGGACACCAGCATGAAAGTCAGCGGCAAATCCATGCGTACTATCTGGCTCGAGCCGGACGGCTGGTCGGTCGGCGTGATCGATCAGACCGCGCTGCCGCATCGGCTGGTCACTGCGCGGCTCACGACCCTTCAAGAGGCCGCGCACGCGATCCGCGCCATGGTGATCCGCGGCGCGCCGCTGATCGGCGCCACGGCGGGTTACGGCATGGCGCTGGCGCTGCGCGAAGATGCGTCCGACGAGGCGCTGGAGCGCGCCTATGCCACCCTTCTTGCCACCCGCCCGACGGCGATCAATCTCGAATGGGCGCTCAACGAGATCACCGACGTCGTGCGTAACCGCCCGCGCGCGGAACGCGCCGCGGCCGCCTACCGGCGCGCCGCCGAAATCTGCGAGGAAGATATCGCCATCAATACCGGCATCGGCCGAAGCGGCCTGCCGCTGATCGAAGCGATCGCCGCGAAGAAGCAGCCGGGCGAGCGCGTCAACGTGCTCACCCACTGCAATGCCGGCTGGCTCGCGACCGTCGATATCGGCACCGCCACTGCGCCGATCTACACGGCGCATGACAAGGGCATTCCGCTCCACGTGTTTGCCGACGAGACGCGCCCGCGTAATCAAGGCGCTTCGCTCACCGCCTGGGAGCTCGGCCAGCACGGCGTGCCGCACACGCTCATCGCCGACAATACCGGCGGTCATCTGATGCAGCACGGCATGGTGGATATCGTCATCGTCGGCACCGACCGCGTCGCCGCCAATGGCGACGTCTGCAACAAGATCGGCACCTATCTGAAAGCGCTCGCCGCGCACGACAACAGCGTGCCGTTTTATGTGGCGCTGCCGTCGCCCACCATCGATTTCACGGTCGCCGACGGCGTTGCCGAAATTCCCATCGAGGAGCGCAGCCCCGAGGAAGTCGCGACCATGACGGGGCGCACCACCGAAGGCCGCATCGAGACCGTGCACATCGCCCCGCCCGGCACGCCGATTGCGAATTACGGCTTCGATGTCACGCCGGCGCGGCTGGTGACCGGGCTGATCACCGAGCGCGGCGTGCTCGCCGCCTCTCGCGCCGCCTTGGCGAAGGCTTTCCCCGAGCGCGCCGCCGCGGCAGAATGACGGGCTACGTCGAGTCCGTCGCACAGTCGGGTGGCGTAAGATGCGTAAGATCGAATCCCGGTATTCATCCGTGCTGCCGCTTCCAGGAATCCTGACCATGAGCGTCAATCTCTTGCCGGCGGCTCCGCCGGTCGATGGACGGCAATCGGCGACCGCGCTTGCCATCGCGCGCGGCACGGCGCGTTATCTTCACGCGCACGGTTATTGCGTGGTGAGCGAGCTGCCGCTGCCGTCCGGCCGCCGCGCCGATCTGGTCGCGCTCGGCGGCGACGGCGAGATTCTCGTCGTCGAGATTAAATCGTCGGTCGCCGATTTCCGCGCCGATCAGAAATGGATGGAATACCGGCCGCACTGCGACCGCTTGTTCTTCGCTACCGTCAGCGAGGTTCCGCGCGATATTTTCCCGCCCGACGCCGGCCTGATCGTCGCCGACGCCTTCGGTGCTTCGATCGTGTGGGAAGCGCCGGAGCACCGGCTCATCCCGGCACGGCGCAAGAACGTGATGCTGCGCTTTGCGCACGCCGCCGCTCTGCGGCTGCAAGCGCTGGTCGATCCGCACATTGCCAACGGCGCGGAGTTTTAAGGTCGCGCCGCGCGCAGCCAATTTTATCGCGGTTTTATCGCCGCAGCGCCGAAGGCGCGGCGGCAGCAGTTTCCGCCGGTACAGACGCGCGCTCCACCTCGGCGACGAACGTCGTGAAACGCTTCACGCCGGTCTCGTCCATTTCAAAAAGCGGTACCACGCGCGCCATCGCATGGTCCTCGGTCAGGATCAGCCGCCGATTGTCGAGCATGATCCAGGTCTCGTCGATGTGCGCGGCGGCGACAGCATGGTCGGCCCCGCTTGCAAGATCGCGCACGATGACGAGCCGGACATCGCTCTCCGGAAGCCCTGCCTCGCGCAGCGCGACATATTTGGCGATGGCATAGTCCTCGCAATCGCCGCGGCCGCTGGCAAGCGTGGCAAGCGGCGCGCTCCAGCGATCGGCGACGCCCCATTGAACGAGGTCGCTGGTGGGCTTTATCGCCAGATTGATATCGCGGTTGATGACGCCGACGCGGGCGCGTCCGTCATGGGCGCGGCCGTCGGCGATCACGTCGAGGAATTTCTTCGCCGCCGCCGGGCAGTGCGCGGCGTCGCTGCGGCAGCGGGCGAGAATTTCGCTTTCGCTGCGGACTTCGGCGGCGAGTTCGTTCCATTTGTCGAGCACCTCCCCCGCAGTCACCGGCATGGCATTGAGAGCGAACGGCTGCGGCGCCGCCGGCGTCTGTGTCGAATGCTCCTGCGGCTCGCTCATGATCGCCGGTGGCGGCTGCGGCGGTGCCGGCAGCGGCTCGCGCGCATCGGTCAGCGCCGAGAACCGCGCGGCGAACGTCGCGATCTCCTCGCCGCCGGTATTCGGCAGCGATTGGGCGAAGGCCCGATCAAGCAGGACAATAGCAAGCAAGGCAAGCAGCACGGCGAGGCCGTGCAGAATGCGAATCAGCATTTTTGACACCCCTGACGGTGCGGACGTTGCGCCGATGAGCGCTCGTCCGGCTCTTTGATTTCAGGGGACCCGATTACCGCCGCCGTGCCTGCTACTGCGTTAAAACACGTATTGGGGCGGCGGAACTCTCGAAAACAGCGTGCAGAAAGTCTTACGCCCGCGCGAACAGTTTTAATGTTCGATGAAGGCGGCCGCGCAGACGATGCGACGTTCCGACAGGTAAGCAAGAGACGCCACCGCACAAGCCCAAGGCCGGCGCGGTTCTGTACACGCCCGGGCTTTTGCGTTTAAATGGCAACAGTTCAAAATGTAACCAATCACAATATCTGGAGGAAACTATGCGCCGGATGCTGATGCGTTGCGGGGCGGTGTTTCTCGGCCTTGCGCTTGCGATCGGCGCAGCTTCCGCCGAGGACAAGACCGTCGAGCTCAAGCTTTCGCATTGGGTTCCGCCGACGCACCCGTTGCAGAAGGCGATCGAGGATTGGGGCGCCGACGTCGAGAAGTCTTCCGGCGGAACCATCAAGTACAAGATTTTTCCGGCTCAGCAGCTCGGCAAGGCGTTCGACCATTACGACATGGCGCGCGACGGCATCGCCGATTTCACCTACGTCAATCCCGGCTATCAGCCCGGCCGCTTCCCGATCATCGCCGCCGGCGAATTGCCGTTTCTGATCGGCGACGTTCATGGCGGCATTCGCGCCATCGACAGCTGGTATCGCAAATACGCCGCGAACGAGATGAACGGCGTGAAATATTGTTTCTCGTTCATTCTCGACCCGCTCACCTGGCACTCGAAGAACAAAAAGATCGTCGTGCCGGCCGACATCAAAGGCATGAAGATCCGGCCCTCGCAGTCCACTGTCGCCGCCTGGGTCACGTCGCTCGGCGGCACCAACGTGCAGGCAAGCGCCACGGAAGTCCGCGACGTGATGGAAAAAGGCGTGGCCGACGCGGTGAACTTCCCGTGGGGATCGGTGCCGCTGCTCGGCGTCGACAAGGTCACCAAGTATCACATGGAGGCGCCGCTCAACACCGTCATGTTCCAGTGGCTGATGAATCCGAAGACTTACGCGTCGCTGTCGCCGGCGCAGCAGAAAGTGATCGACGATCACTGCACGACCGAATGGGCGGCCCGCTTCGCCGACCCGTGGGCGGACTGGGAGCATGCGGGGCTGGAGAAGATCAAAGCGATGGCCGGCCACGAGGTTTACAAGATCACCGACGAGCAGCTCGGCGAATGGCGAAAGTCGGCCGAGCCGCTGCAGAAGAAATGGGCCGACGCGGTGCGCGGTGCCGGCGGCGACGCCGATGCCATCATGAACGAGCTGAAATCCTCGCTCGCGCAATACAACGCGAATTATTGATGTGATCGCGGCCATCGTGCATGTTCGCGCCAGACTTAAGGAGCGCACATGACTGAGCGGGCCGGCGGCGAAGGGGGCCAGCAAAACGTCGAGCCGCCGCGCAGCTCGCGCGGCCCGATGAACTGGTTCATCGACTTCATCGAGCTGGTCGCCGCGGGCTTCATCGGCATTGTCGCCGCCGACATCTTCATCTCAGTGATGCTGCGCTACTTTTTCAGCGTGCAGATCCCCGATGCCTACGACTTCGGCCGCCTGCTGCTCGGCATTTTGATCTTCTGGGGCATCGCCGCCACGAGCTATCGCGGCACCCACATCACCGTAGACCTGCTTTACGCCAATGTCGGTCCGCGCCTGCAGCGCATCATCGACGTGTTCGCCACGCTCGTTCTGTTGTTCGTCGTTTCGGTGCAGACCTATACGCTCTATGACAAGGTGTGGACGACGCGCGCCGATCATGTGCTCACCTTCGACCTGCGTCTGCCGGTCTGGCCGTTTTTCCTGGTCGCCTGGCTCGGCGATATCTCGGCCGTGCTGTTGATCGCCATTCGCACCTATCGGCTGATCTTCCAGCCGGCCGAGTTCGGCGCGCAATATCAGATCAAGCCGGTCGAGTAGGCGCGATGACGAGCGATGCGGTCGCGGTTCTCGGATTTGTCGCCCTGTTCGTGCTGATGCTGTTGCGCGTGCCGGTCGGCATGGCGATGGGGCTCGTCGGCGTGACCGGCTTTGCGTATCTGGTCAACGGCGATGCTGCGCTCAAGATCATCGGCCACACCTCGATGCGCACGGTGACCGACTATACCTTCGGCGTCATCCCGATGTTCCTGCTCATGGGCGCGTTCGTCTCCAATTCCGGCATGAGCCGCGAATTGTTCCGCGCCGCCAATTCCTTCGTCGGCCATCTGCGCGGCGGGCTCGGCATTGCCACCATTGCCGCCTGCGCCGGCTTCGCTGCGATCTCGGGCTCGTCGGTGGCGACGGCGGCGACTTTCGCCACCGTCGCCTATCCGGAAATGCGGCGTTACAACTATCCGCAATCCTTCGCCACCGGCGTCATCGCCGCCGGCGGCACGCTCGGCGCCATGCTGCCGCCCTCCACCGTGCTGGCGGTCTACGGCATCATCACCGAACAGGACATCGGCAAGCTGTTCATCGCCGGCATTATTCCGGGCTTGCTCGCCGCTTCGATGGATATGCTGACGGTGGTGGTGATCGGCCGCCTGCGCCCGGATTTTCTCCCCGTGGCGCCGCGCCATTCCTGGAAGGAACGGCTCATCGGCCTGCGCGACATCTGGGCGATGCTGCTTCTGTTTATCTTCGTCATCGGCGGCCTCTATGGCGGACTGTTCACGCCGACCGAGGCGGGCGGCGTCGGCGCCACCGGCGCGCTGATCATCGGCATCGTGCGCGGTAAGCTCGACGGCGTGCAAATCCGCCGCTCGCTCTTGCAGGCGGTGCGCACCGCCGCCGCCGTGCTCACCGTGCTGATCGGCGCGCTCCTTTTCGGTTATTTCCTCACCGTCACGCAGACGCCGCAGAAAGTGACAGCCTTCCTCACCGGGCTCGGGCTCGGCAGTTACGGCGTGCTGGCGCTGATCATGCTGATGTACATCGTGCTCGGCTGCCTGATGGATTCGCTGGCGATGATCATCTTGACCATCCCGATCATCTTTCCGGTCGTCACCCAGCTCGGCTTCGATCCGATCTGGTTCGGCGTCATCATCGTCATGACGGTCGAGCTTGGGCTTATCCATCCGCCGGTCGGCATGAACGTGTTCGTGATCAAAAGTGTCGTGCAGGAGGTGACGTTCTCGACCATCTTCCGCGGCGTGCTGCCGTTCATCGTCACCGACCTCATCCGGCTGGTGATCTTGATCGCGTTTCCGATTTTGGCGCTCTGGCTGCCGTCGCATATGTGATCGGCCCCGCCACCAAACAGGAGCCCCGCCATGCTTCGCCTGTTCCTCTTCGCCGCCATGATGGCGCTCGCGCCGGCCGCTTACGCCGCCGACGAAAAGCAGATGGAAGACAACAAGAAAGTGGTGCTGCAGCTCTACGAGGCGGCCATCAACCAGAAAGATTTCGAAGCGGCGTCGAAATTCCTCGGCCCGCGCTACATCCAGCATAATCCGCGCGCCGCCGACGGGCCGGAGGGGCTGAAAGCCTTTCTTGCGTATCTGCGCGAGAAATTTCCCGACTATCACAGTGAGATCAAACGCGTCTTCGCCGATGGCGATTACGTGATCCTGCACGTGCACAATGTGCCGACGCCCGGCAGCCGCGGCAATGCCATCATCGACATTTTCCGGCTGGAAAACGGCAAGGTGGTCGAGCACTGGGACGTGCGTCAGGAAATCCCCGAGCAGTCGGCCAATTCCAACACGATGTTTTAGTTAGAGCATGTCCCGGAAAAAGCCTGCCCTCGGACTTGATCCGAGGGTGGAAGCCCGTTTTCCGAAAAGGACATGCGACAGAACAAGAATCTAGCCTAGTTGCGGCCGCCGCCGGCCAGTACGGCGCGCGTGGCGCGGTCCGGCCCGAAATCGTCGACACTGTCGATCGCCAGGAGATCGGCAAGCCGCGTGCGCGCCCGGTTCACCCGACTCTTGATGGTGCCAACCGCGCAGCCGCAGATGTTCGCCGCGTCCTCATAGGAGAAACCCGAGGCGCCGACCAGGATCAGCGCTTCGCGCTGGTCGGACGGCAGCTTCGCCAGCGCGGCGCGGAATTCGCTGAACTCGACGCGGCCGGTCTGCTCCGGATGCGACTTGAGGCTCTCGGCGTAGCGGCCGTCGGCGTCTTCCACCTCGCGCCGCCGCTTGCGGTATTCGGAGCGGAACAGATTCCTCAAGATCGTGAACAGCCAAGCCGGCATGTTGGTGCCGGGCTGGAACGAATCGATATGAGCAAGCGCGCGCAGCAACGTTTCCTGCACCAGATCATCGGCGCGATCGATATTGCCGCACAACGAGATGGCGAACGCGCGCAAACTTGGCACCGTCGCCAATACTTGATCGCGTATGGCCGGATCTAATTTCATGCCGCCCCATCATCTTGTTCGCTAAGCCGCCGAACCAGGTCGGCGATATGCGGTGGTACCCCCTGCCTGACGACGTCGTCGTACATCGCTCGCAGTTGCTGGCCGATGCGCGCCTGCACTTCGCGGCCTAGCCGTACCTCGCTCTTGCGGTGGGTTGCTGGCTTGCCCATGTCTTCCCGGGCTTCCGGCTTGTCCGAATCCGGCGCCGGCGGTTGAATGTTGACTGTCTTGCCGCTCATTTCATCATGCCCCCATCGCCGCGTTCCGAATGGTGCAATGGCATCGTCCCCACTTCCATCCTACCAACGCGCGGCTTTGCCGTTGGTTCCGGGCGCCGGAACAATTTTTGGAACTTTCTTGGCCAGGCGCCGTTCTAGCCGATAGCCTTGGGTAGCTGGAAGGGGAGGGTGTCCATTGTCGACGTCTCAGGCGGTAGTGCAGCACTTACCCTTTCTGCGCCGGTATGCCCGTGCCCTTACTGGCAGCCAGGCCTCCGGCGACGCCTATGTGGCGGCGACCCTCGAATCCCTCATCACCGATCCTAAGGCCATGGAATCGCTGCCTAATCAGCGCGTCGCCTTGTATCGTTTGTTTACCAAGATATGGAATTCCGTAACCCTGAACGGCAAGGCGGACGCGACCACGGCCCCCAATCTGGCGCCGGAACAGCACATCACCCAGATCACGCCGCGCCCGCGCCAGGCTTTCCTGCTGGTGGCGCTGGAAGGCTTCTCCGAGGATGAAGCCGCGCAGATCCTGGCGGTCGACCTTCCCACCTTGCGCGGCCTGGTCGAGGAATCCGGGCGCGAGCTTGCGGCCGAGATCGCGACCGACGTCCTGATCATCGAGGACGAGACCTTCATCGCCATGGACATCGAGGCCCTGGTCGAAAGCCTCGGGCACCGGGTCATCGGCGTCGCCCGCACGCATAGCGAGGCGGTGGCCCTCGCCAGGCAAAAGCGGCCGGGCCTCATTCTGGCCGATATCCAGCTCGCCGACGGCAGCTCGGGCCTCGATGCCGTAAACGAACTGCTCGCCTCGTTCGAAGTGCCGGTCATCTTCATCACAGCGTATCCCGAGCGCTTCCTCACCGGGCAGCGGCCGGAGCCGGCCTTCCTGATCGCCAAACCGTTCCAATTGGCGGTCGTCTCCGCCGTCGCCAGCCAGGCGTTGTTCTTCGGTCGCAAGGCGCGGCCGCGCGAGCGGCAGCCGACCGCGTAGTTCTTTCAATCCGCATTTCGCAGCGGGGCTTTTGCCCGTGGCGTTCGTCATGGCGCGTGCCGCGCCCGCGGCGGACTCGTCGTCGCGTCTTTCGCGAACGATGTCTGGAGCGACCCCCGCAAATGATTGGAGCATGTCCCGGAAAAGCCTGCCCCCGGACTTGATCCGGGGGTGGAAGCCGGTTTTCCGAAAAGGACATGCGACAGAACAAGAAACTAAAGCACATTCGATTCGCTTGAATCGGGATGTGCTTTAGGGCGCAGCCGATCGGTCCGTCGGCTGCGCCCGCATTGACCGGCCAAGCACGGGGGGAGGGGGGAAAGGATGGTCGGTCGCCAGGATAAGCCGGGCCTCCTTTTGTTTGTTCCTCGGAACTCTTTCGCGCTCTCAGGCGCGATGCGGAAACAGCCGCGGTTCACGCGATTCGAAAAGCGCGTGTTGCAGCAAAAAGTTAGAGCGCCGTTCGATTCGATCGGAAACGATTGCGCTCTGTCGGCTCACGCAAGTGTGAGGCTCCGCATCACAAGCCGGTGAAAACGACGCCCCGCCGGAACTCGCCCCGGAAAGCTTCGTTCTGTTCCCGCGCCACTTGTTGACGGTGCGTCGGGGAAAAACGGGGAGTGAAAATCGGCGGAGCGCCCCATGGGACGCAGTCTATTTATACGTACCGCAGCCGTGGTTTCGGCTCTCTTGGTTGTGAGCTTTATCGCCTTCCCATCCTTTCCGAGCAGCGGCTTCCTTGCTTTCACGCCCGCCGTGTCGGTCGATCGCAGCTTGAAAAGCGATCGGCTGCCGCTTGACCCTTCCACGGATAAAACCGAGACGCCGATGCCGTCCGGGCCATTGCGCGACAAGATTCCGATCGGCTGCGATCGGGCCTTCAGCCCGATCTCCGCGCCGCGGCTGGCCAACGTCTTCCGGCGCTGCGCTGTGTAACAGAAATAGGCGCAATTTGATCTAAAAACACGGCGATCTCCCGCGCTGAACTTTTACTTCCATCGGTCATTGATGGCGGAACTGGTTGGTGGAGTTTCGCCGATGTCGGGGGTCAATCTGCCGCAGCGCGCTGGTACGGCGTTTGTCGGTGCGGCGCTTGCTGCGGTATTCGCCGCGTCTTTCGCAACGTCCGCGTTGTCGCAATCGCTCTTTGGTGGTTGGTTCGAGCGCGACCGCGCCGTGTCTGGACAGCAGGCATCGTTCGGTCAGGCGTACCCGCAAACCGGGCAGCCGAATGGAGTCGTCGGCGACGGCGAAGTTGCTGCGGCGCTGCAGCGGCAGATCGTGCTCTATCCAGGCAAGGAGCCGCCCGGCACCATCATCATCGATACGCCGCACACGGTTCTTTATTTGACGCTCGGCGGCGGCAAGGCGATCCGCTACGGCATCGGCGTCGGGCGCAAGGGCTTCACCTGGTCGGGCGTCGAGCGGATATCGCGTAAATCCGAATGGCCCGATTGGATTCCGCCGGCGGAAATGATTGCGCGCCAGCCCTATCTGCCGCGCTGGGTCGGCGGCGGCCCGGGCAATCCGCTCGGCGCGCGGGCGCTTTATCTCGGCAACACCGACTATCGCATCCACGGCACCAACGCTCCGGCCTCGATCGGCACGCAAGTCTCGAGCGGATGCATCCGGCTGCGCAACGACGATGTCATCGATCTTTATCGTCGCGTTTCGGTCGGAACGAAGGTGATCGTCCTGCCCGGCGATCCGCGCACGATCGCGAGCGCTACTCCGGTCGGCGCCCAAGCGGACGGTGCGATTGAACGCGGCGCTGCCGGCGTGATGACGACGCGGATCGCAGTTGGCCCTCGCGACATCGGGGTTCATCGAGCGGGCACCGCGTGGAACGGGAGTCTCGATTCGCGCGCCCTTTACTGAAGCCGGCGCGCTGCGGAACAAAAACGGCGGCATGCTCGATTGACTCCGGCGACAAAGCCGGCGGCCGGCCGCGTGCGATGACCGGTTTTGGCAAATAGCCGGTTTTATGTCGGGTCTCCGCCCCTGGTGCGGAATTTGACGCCAACGAGGGCGCATGTGCGCCGATTTCACTCCGCTGATTGAGGGATGCAGCCCTTGACCCGCGCCGGGATGAGGTCGAACTGTATGGGCATGGAACGGCCGGATCTCAAAAGCGTGACGGTCGCGCAACCGGATGGGGCTCCGGATCAGGTTGCGGCGGGCTTCTTTCCGAATTTCGCCACGGTGCGCAGCGCGCTTGAAGCCGGCCGCATTGGCATCTGGTCCTGGGACATCACGACCAATATCGTGACGTGGTCGAGCAACATGGAGGCGATCCATCGCCTCGCGCCCGGCACTTTCGACGGCACTTACGCATTCTTTGAGCGCGACGTGTACGAAGACGATCGGCCGCGCGTAGTCCAGGCCATCAAGGACGCGTTGCATACCGGCAAGCCTTATTGGGTCAGGTATCGAGTGAACCCGGGGCCGCAGCGCGAGGATTGCTGGATCGAAGCCTCCGGCCAGGTGATTTTCGAGCGCGGCGTTCCGGTGCGCATGTTCGGCATTTGTCACGAGGTCACCGAGCGGATCCGGCTGCAGGAGGAATTGCGCAGCCGCGCCAAGCAGCAGGAAGCGCTGGCGCAGCTTGGCGAGCGGGCGCTGACCGAGACCGACATCGAGCGGCTGCTCAACGACGTCGTGAGCACGGTGGCGCTGACGCTGCCGGTCGATTTCGTCGAGGTGCTGGAATTGATGCCGGGCGACACCGACCTCTTGCTGCGCGCCGGCTTCGGCTGGAAGCAAGGCTGCATCGGCTCGATCGTGTTGTCGAAGGAGCGCAACGATTATGCACGCTACATTCTGGGCGCCTCCGTCCCGGTGGTCACCACGGATTTCGACGCCGAGACGCGCTTTGCCGTTCCGCACTATCTGCACGCGCACCGCTGCGTCAGCGGCATGAGCACAATCATTGCCGGCCCGGACGGCCGCGCTTACGGCGTGCTCGGCGTTTGCACCGCCCGCCGCCGCGAGTTTACCGCGCAGGATCTGTCGTTTCTCGCCGCGGTGGCCAACCTCGTTGCCGGCGTCATTCAACGTCGTCAGTTGGAGCAGCGCCACGAACTGATGATCCGCGAGCTTCGGCACCGCTCCGGCAATCTTTTCTCCCAATTGCTGGCGCTGTTCTCGCAGACCGCGCGCAGTTCCCGCAACATGGCCGAGCTCACCAGCAATTATCAGGCGCGCGTCATGGCGCTTGCCAATGCGCACCGCCTGATCACCGAAGCCGGCTGGAAGTCGACGTCGCTCAACGAGCTGCTGCGTCTGGTGCTGGGGCCGTTTCTCGATCGTACCTCGTTTTCCGGTCCGCATGTGGATCTCGAGCCGGATCCGACATTCAGCCTGAGCGCCGCTCTGCACGAGCTTGCCTCCAATGCGGTCAAGCACGGCAGCCTGTCGACGCCGCATGGCCGCCTCGAACTGAGCTGGTCGGTGGCGCCGACGAGCCGGGGGATGACGCTGACCTTCGATTGGGTGGAGCGTGACGGCCCGCCGGTGCGCCGACCGCGCCGCACCGGTTTTGGCTCGCGACTGATCGGGCTCGTGATCGAGCGGCAGATGAACGGCGAGGTGCATTCCGCCTATACGCGCGACGGCTTCACCATCCGCATGATCGTGCCCTTGACCCATGAGCGCTGGCCGACCCGGGCGGTGGACGCGGCGACCCAGTCGGAAAGCGCATAGCGCCCAACGGAACGGCGTAACCCGCGCGCCGTTAATTGCAACAAAGCGGGGACCGCACGATCTTGGCCGACGATCGACCTAGGCGGTGCCGAGCACTGCATGCTTCCCCAAGCCGCACGCCGGCAAGACGCGCGGTGGCGCCGGCAAGTTTTTTGCGGCGCACCTTGCCCGCCGCTGTGGCCGCCCTGTTGGGTCTCGGCTCCGTCGCCTATGCCATGGAGCCCAATATCTCCGGACGTTCCGAGGCGCTGTTTTTCGCGCAACTGGGCCTGTTGCTGCTGATCGGCCGCGGGCTGGGCGAGATCATGCAGAAGCTCGGCCAGCCTGCCGTCATGGGCCAGCTCTTGGGCGGCGTTCTGCTCGGTCCCTCTGTTCTCGGCCTGCTCTGGCCGGACTTTCAGCACATGCTGTTCCCCGCCACGCCCGAGCAGAAAAGCATGATCAATGCCGTGTCGCAGCTCGGCATCCTGATGCTGCTCCTCCTGACCGGGATGGAAACCGATCTGCGCCTCGTCCGGCGCGTCGGCCGCGCCGCGATGACGGTCGCCGCCGCCGGCGTGACCTTGCCGTTCATCTGCGGCTTTGCGCTTGGCGAGGTGCTGCCGGATTCGATCCTGCCCAACCCGCAAGCCCGCTTCGTCTCGTCGCTTTTCCTCGCCACGGCGCTCTCGATCTCCTCGATCAAGATCGTCGCCATGGTGGTGCGCGAGATGAATTTCATGCGCCGCGACGTCGGCCAGATCATCGTCGCCTCCGCCATCCTGGAGGATTCCACCGGCTGGATCATCATCGCTATTTCCTTCGGGCTCGCGTCCTCCGGCACGATCGATGTGCGTTCAGCGACTTTTGCCATCCTCGGCACGCTCATGTTCCTTGGCTTCAGCCTCACCGTCGGCCGACGCGTCGTGTCCTGGCTGATCCGCTGGACCAACGACAATTTCGCCAGCGAATACGCGGTCATCACCGTCATCCTTTTGATCATGATCGCGATGGCGCTGATCACTTACGCGATCGGGGTGCAGACCGTGCTCGGCGCCTTCGTCGCTGGCGTCCTGGTCGGCGAATCGCCGATCCTCACCCGCCACATCGACCAGCAATTGCGCGGCCTGATCGCGGCCTTGTTCATGCCGGTCTTCTTCGGTCTGTCGGGCTTGAGCGCCGACCTCACCATCCTGAAGAATCCTGATCTGCTTTTGCTCGCCATCGGGCTCATCGTCATAGCGAGCCTCGGCAAGTTTGCCGGCGCCTTTGTCGGCGGCAAGCTCGGTGGCTTGAATCGCCGGGAATCGCTGGCGCTCGCCTGCGCCATGAATGCGCGCGGCTCGACCGAGGTGATCGTCGCCTCGATCGGCCTTTCGGCCGGCGTTTTCAGCCAGAATCTTTACACGCTCATCGTCGGCATGGCGGTGATCACGACGCTGGCGATGCCGCCGATGCTGCGCTGGGCGCTGCGGCGGCTGCCGCTCGGTGAAGCGGAGCGGCAGCGGCTCGAGCGCGAAGAGCTCGACGCCCGCGGCTTCGTGCCCAATCTCGAACGCCTGTTGCTCGCCGTCGACGGCAGCGCCAACGGCACGTTCGCCTCGCGGATCGCCGGCGCCATCGCCGGCTCGGGCGCCAAGCCGACCACCGTCATCCAGCTCGGCCCGGGCAGGTGGCCGCGCCGTCCGGCAGACAGGGACAAGCGCGACCCGCAACAGCGCGTGCGCGAGGCTGCCGAAGGCACGGTCACGCCTGCCATGCATCCGGATGAGCACACACGCGGCGCGGTCGACTTGACCACACGCACCAGAAAGGGAACGAGCCCCCAGGCCATCGCCGACGAGGCGCAGAAGGGTTACGACCTGCTGATCGTCGGCATTGAGAACACCCGCGGTCCGCGCGGCGGCTTCAGCCCGGAAATCACGCGCATCGCCGAGGGTTTCGACGGGCCGCTCGCCGTCGCCATCGCCGGCGGCGATCTCGCCCACGGCAATGAGCCGATCGGCCGGATTCTGATCCCTGTCAACGGCACGGATGTCTCTCGCCGCGCGGCCGAAACAGGCTTCGCGCTCGCCCGCTCCGTGCGCTCGCGGGTGAGCGCGCTTTATGTGGCAAGCGGCCGCTCCGACGGCGAGCGGCGCGGCCGCATCCGCCGCGGCGCGGCGCTACGCCGCAACGAGGAGGCCGTGCTCAAGGACATCGTCGAACTGGCGGATCGCTATGACGCGCGGATACGGACTGCGCTCCGCCTCGATGTCGCCCCCGAAGATGCCATCCTCAAGGCAGCCGAGCGCGGCGGCTACGACTTGATCGTGCTTGGCGTTACGCGCCGGCCGGGTGAGACCTTATTCTTCGGCAACACCGCGGCCGCCGTGCTCGAGCGCTGCGAGACAGCTATCCTGTTCGTGGCGAGCTGAAGCGACGCCGGCTTGCGATCCGCCCTGATCTGCGACACCGTCCCCCACCATGGAAGAAACCATCGTCAGCATTCCATCGGCCGGCCTGCGGCTCCACGGCGCGCTCGGCACGCCCGCGGACTTGCGGCCCGGGGAACGGCGTGCCGCGTTTCTCGTGCTGCACGGCTTCGGCACCAACAGCGACTCGGAAGGCGTGCGGCAGCCGACGCGGGTGCTGAGCGAGTTCGGCTATGTCACGCTCCGCTTCGACATGCGCGGCTGCGGCAAGAGCGAGGGCAAGTTCGGCCGCGTCATCTGTCTCGAACAGGTGGAGGATCTCGGCAACGCGCTCGATTTCCTCGCCCGCCATCCGGCGGTCGATCCGCATCGCATCGGCGTCATCGGCTCGAGCTTCGGCGGCGCGGTCGCCGTGTACGCGGCCGGAACGAACCCGCGCATCGCCGCAGTCGTTTCCAACGGCGGCTGGGGACACGGCGAACGCAAGTTTCGCGGCCAGCATCCGACGCCGGAAGCCTGGGCCAAATTCACCACGATGCTGGAGGAAGGCCGCGCCTATCGCGCGCGAACCGGGAAATCGCTGATGGTGCCGCGCGACGCCATCGTTCCCATACCGGCGCATGTGCGCGAACGCTTGGACAAGCAGAATGTGGAGATGCTCGCGGCCAATGCGGTGGAAATGTTTCCGGCCGAGACCGCGCAAAGCATGTTCGACTTTCGCGCCGAGGACATGGTCGGCAAGATCGCGCCGCGGCCGCTGCTTCTGATCCATGCGGCCAACGATTCGGTGACCCCGACCGAGCAATCGATCGCGCTGTTCGAACGCGCCGGGCAACCGGCCGAGCTGCATCTGTTCAGCGGCGTCGACCACTTTCTGTTCAACGAGAATTCCGCGCGGGTATGGAGCGTGCTGCGCGGCTGGCTCAACACGTACTTCCCGGCGCGCCCGTGACCCGGATTGCCACGCTCCTATTGAGGGACGAGGGAATAAGCGCGTGAGCCAAAGCAAGATCATCGTCGCGCACGAGGACTTGGCCCGCTTCATCTGCGATGCGCTGGTGGCAAAAGGCGCGCGTGCCGAGGACGCGACGACCGTCGCCGACGGACTGGTCTGGGCTAATCTGCGCGGCGTCGATGGACACGGCGTTTCGCGCCTGCCGTTTTATCTGCGCATGATCGAACGCGGCGACATCGACGTCGCGGCAAAGCCGCACTTGGCGCAGGACCGTGCCGCCACTTTCATTCTCGACGGCGCCCGTGGCTTCGGGCCGGTGGCGATGATGCAGGCGATTGCGCTTGCCGCCGCGCGTGCCGTCGGCGCCGGCGTCTGCTTCGGCCTCGTGCGCGACACGACCCACACCGGCGCGATCGGCCGCTATGTGCAATGGGTGGCCGAGCGCGGCTGCGCTGCGATGATCATGGGCGCCGGTCCGGCCTTCGTCGCCTATCACGGCGCGCGCGTTCCGAGCCTCGGCACAAGTCCGATCGCGATCGCGGTGCCGAGCGGCGATGGCGCCATCGTTCTCGACATGGCAACGAGCGCCATCTCCAACGGCACGATCCTGCAGGCTCGCGCCACCGGCGCGGCGCTGCCGGCGAACAGTGCGCTGACCAAGGACGGCGAGCCGACCACCGATCCCGGCCGCGCGGAGATTCTGCTGCCGCTCGGCGGCGCCAAAGGCTCAGGCCTCGGCCTGATGTTCGAGTTGCTGGCGAGCGTGCTCGCCGCAGCGCCGATCCAGGCCCGTGCGCTTGGGCCGGAGCGGCGCAAATCGCTGTCGCAGAACATCGCGATCCTCGCCATCGATGTCGCGGCTTTCCGGCCGGTCGTGGATTTCGCGCGCGATGCCGATGAACTTGCGGCCGTCATCAAATCGCTGCCGCGTCAAACAGGCGTGGACGAAATCCGCCTGCCCGGCGAGCGCGCCGCGCGCACGGAAGCCGTGCGCCGAAAATCCGGCATTCCCATTCCGGGCAAGCTGTGGGAGGAGCTGCGCGCGATGGCGGAGGCGACCGCGGTTGAAATGCCGAGGCCTCTCTCACCATGACGAAGTCACACCTCCGCCAGCCGCAGCCCGATGAGCCGGTCGAGCGCCCCGTGATCGGCGAGCAAGGAAGCCGAAGTGCCGTGATAAACGATGCGGCCGCGCTCCAGCACGATCGCATTCTGCGTCAGCGACAGCGCGATATCGGCGTGCTGCTCGACAAGAATGAACGCCATCGAGTCTTCGTTCGCCATGCGCCGGATCGCGGCGGCAAGCTCCTCGACTACGATCGGGGCAAGGCCTTCGAGCGGCTCGTCGAGCAACAACAGTGCCGGATTGGTCATCAGTGCGCGCGCGATCGCCAGCATCTGCTGCTCGCCGCCGGAGAGCTGATTGCCGAGATTGCGCCGCCGCTCGGCAAGCCGCGGAAACAGATCGTAGACCGCGGCAAGATCCCAGCGGCCGGCACGGGCGGCGACGTTGAGATTTTCCTCCACGGTCAGCGTGGTGAAAATCTCGCGCTCCTGCGCCACCCAGCCGATGCCGGAAAGCGCGCGGCGGTGCGGCGGGCGCCGGGTGATGTCCTCGCCGCGCCAGCCGATGCGGCCGCGCGCGATCTGCGTATAGCCCATGATGGTGAGCATCAGCGTCGACTTGCCGACGCCGTTTCGCCCGAGCACGGCGAGGCTGCCGTGCTCGGGCAAGGCGAGGCTGACGCCGTCGAGCACAACGGCGGAGCCGTAGCCGGCGCGCACGTCGTCGAAGGCGATCAGCGGTTCAGCCATGCGGCACCTTCCCCATCGTCCGGCCGAGATAGACCGCGCGCACCTGCGGGTCGGCGGCGATCTCGTGCGGTGTGCCTTCGACCAGCACGCGGCCGCCGACCAGTACGATCACCCGCGAAGCGAAGCGAAACACCAGCTCCATGTCGTGCTCGATGAACAGCACCGTGATTTCGCGCGACAGTCCGGCGATGGCCTTAAACAATTCGGCGCTGTCCTCGCGCGGCACGCCGGCGGCTGGCTCGTCGAGCAGCAACACCTTCGGCTGTGTCGCCATGGCGAGCGCGATTTCCAGGAGGCGCTGCTGCCCGTAGGCGAGTTCGCGGGTCGGGCGGTGACAGACGGCGGTGAGCGAAAGCGCCGCCAGGATGTCATAAGCCTCGTCGATCTCGTGGCGATAGGCGCTGATCTTGCGCCAGAAGGTGCGCACGGCGCGCGTGCGCTCGCAGACCGCGAGTGTCACCGATTCGAGCGCGGTGAGATGTGGGAACAGCGCATTGATCTGGAAGGTGCGCACCAGCCCGCGCTTCACCCGCTGTTCGGGCGGAAGCGCGGTGATGTCGGCGCCGTCGAGCACGATGCGCCCGGCGTCGGGCCGCAGCATCCCGGTTATGAGATTAATCAGCGTCGTCTTGCCGGCGCCGTTCGGGCCGATCAGCGCATAGCGCGCGCCGGCCGGCAGCGCCAGCTCGATGTCGGAGGCGACGATCAGCGAGCCGAAGCTCTTGCAAAGGCCGCGGGCGGACAGCGCGATCTCGCTCACGGCTTGTCCTTCGCGCGCGAGGCGAGCCGCGACAGCCCGCCGAGGATGCCGCCGGGCAACAGCATCACCACCGCAATCAGAATGAGCCCGATCCAGAAATACCAGAATTGCGGGTTGAGCCCGGAGAACTGGTCGCGGGCGATCATGTAGACGGCGGCGCCGATGAGCCCGCCATAGAGCCGGCCGGTGCCGCCCAGGATCAGCATCACCAGCACGTCGGCCGAGCGCTGAAAGCCCAGGACTTCGAGCGAAACTGTTTCGGTCGTCTGCGCCAGCAAAGCGCCGGCGATGCCGGCAATCGCCGCGGCAATCGTGTAGATCGTCCGGATATGTCCGCGGATCGCCGCGCCGATGGCCGGCATGCGGGTCGTATTCTCGCGGATGCCGCGCAGCGCCAGCCCGAACGGCGAATGGATGAGCCGCCGCGCAACTAGAAAAACAACAAACAACAGCGCCAGCGAATAGGTGTAAGCGGTATAGCCGTAAAGATCGAAGCGGAAGCGGCCGAAGATCGGCCAGGTGTGGATGCCCTGCAGCCCATCCGAGCCGCCGGTGAGCCAGCTTGCGCTGTTGGCGATTTCCTGCAGCAGCAAAGCCAGCCCAAGCGTGAGCATGATCAAGGCCAGATGCCGGAAGCGCGCGATGATGAAGCTCGACAGATAGCCGAATATGCCGGCGGCGAGCGCGGCAAGGACGAGTCCCGACAATGGCTCGCCGAAGCCCCACTTGGAGAGAAGCCCCGCCGTGTAGGCGCCGACGCCGAAATAGGCGGCATGGCCAAGCGAGACGATGCCGCAAAAGCCGAGGATCAGATCGAGCGACAGCGCGAACAATGCGGTGATCGCGATCTGGCTCGCCAGCACCAGATAGGAGGGCGTCAGAACGAACGGCAAGAGGGTCGCCAGCCAGAAGACGATCTCGCCCCATTGCCAGCGGATTTGCGCCTGCAGATAGTCGCGCGGCGCCGCAAGCGCCTGATCGGTCATGGGACTTTGTTGGCGCATGATCTCTTCCGAAAACCGGATTCCACTTTTCGGGATCATGCGCTAACGTCTCCCGAACAGGCCGAGCGGCCGCCACATCAGCAGCACGATCATCACCAGATAGATGAGAACGGAGCCGATGGCCGGCACATAATATTTGCCGGCAATGTCGCTTAAGCCGAGAACCATGGCGGCGGCGAAGGAGCCCGCGATCGAGCCGAGACCGCCGACCGAGACCACGATCAAAACGTAGATCAGGTAGGTGAAGGCGAAGGAGGGATCGAGCCCAACCATGGCGACGGCGAGCGCGCCGCCGAGCCCCGCAAGCCCGCTGCCGAGCGCGAAGGTAATAGCGAACAGCACATCGACATTGATGCCGAGACCGCGCGCCATGCGCTGATTGTTCACCGCTGCGCGCACCTGCGCACCGAAACGCGTGGCTTCGATGCCGGCGATCAGCGCGATGGTGATGCAGAGCGCGACCGCGATCAGAAACAGCCGGTAGGCGGCGAAATTCAGCCCGGCGAATACGAACGAGCCGCGCAGGTAAGCCGGCAGCTGCAGGGGCTGCTGATCGGTGCCGTAGATGTAGGCGGCAGCCGCGATTGAGACAAACACCACGCCGATGGTGAGCAGGCATTGCTCGAGATCGCTGGCACGATAGAAGCGGCGGAAGAACACGCGTTCCAGTACCATGCTGGCGGCGGCCGCGGCCACGAAAGCGACCGGCAGCGTCGCCAGGAACGGCCAGCCGAGCGCATTCATCAAGGTCACGGTCACGTAACCGCCGAGCATGGCGAAGCTGCAATGCGCCAGGTTGACGAAATTCATCATCCCGAGCGTGACCGACAGGCCGACCGAGAGCAGGAACAGCAGCATCCCGTAGGCCAGCCCGTCGAACAGCACGCCGAAGACTGGAGGCATGAGCGGCAGCCCTGAAGGCTCGGTGAAATGCGCTTTAGTGCTTCATGCGCTCCTTCACCGGATCCTTGACGTTCTCGACCCTGTCGATTTCCACGTTGAGAAGCTGGTCGCCGACTTTCTCGACCTGGAAGATGTGCACGGTCTGGATGATGTCGCGGGTTTCCGGATCGATGGTGATCGGGCCGCGCGGGCTTTGCCAGCTCATGCCCTTGGCGGCGGCGATCAGCGCTTCGCCGTCGGCGTTGCCGTTGGTCTTTTGCAGCGCTTCGTAAATGAGCCGCGTGCCGTCATAGCCGCCGATCGAGTAGATGTCCGGATTGCGGTGGAACTCCTCGTTATAGGCTTTGACGAATTCATGATTGAGCGGCGTGTCGATGTTGGAATCGTAGTTGCTGACCGTGATGATGCCGAGCGCGATCTCGCCCATGCTTTTGCGCGCGCTTTCGAAGGCGAGAGCATCCTGTCCCAGCACCTTGATCTTCGTCGGATCGATGCCGCGCTCGGCCAGCGCCTTGCCGACGGCGGCGGGCTGGGCGCCGCCCGGGATCCAGATGTAGATCGCATCCGGATTGGCGTCCTTGGCGCGCTGCACGAAGGCGGAGAAATCCGGGTTGGCGACCGGAAAGCGCACCGAGCCGACGATCTCTCCGCCGGCTTCCTTGAAGCCGGTATGGAAGGCTGCTTCGGCGTCGATGCCCGGCCCGTAGTCGGACACCATGGTGTAGGCGGTTTTCACGCCGTGCTTGGCCGCCCAGGTGCCGATCGTCTGATTGAGCTGCGGCGTGGTCGTGGAGGTGCGTGCGATATAGGGCGACTTGGTGGTGATGATCGAGGTCGCCGCATTCATCACCACCATGAACTTCTTGGCCTCGGCGGAGATGTCGGCGACCGCCAGCGCATTCGGCGTCAGCGCAAAGCCCGCGTAAATGTCGGCGTGATCGCGCACGATCAGTTCCTGCGCCAGTCTTTTGGCGAGATCGGGCGCGACGCCGCCGACGTCCTTGCGAATGAATTCGAGCTTCTTGCCGGCGACCGTGTCGCCGTGCTGCTTCACATAGAGCTTGATGCCATTATCGAGCTGGATGCCGGTGTCGGCGAACTGGCCCGAATACGGGTTGATAATGCCGATCTTGATGGTGTCCTGAGCAAGCGCCGGACCGCCGGCAATGGCGAGCGCGGCCGCCAATCCCGCAAGGCCGCAGTGAAGTTTTTGCATCGTTTCCTCCCAGTTTCATCGTGCTCAGGACCGTTGTCGCGCATATCCTCCTTCAGCTTTGCAGCAAGCGCAACGCGCTCTTGCGCCGCTATGCGCCAGTGGGCCACGGCCCTTTTCAGCGGCCGCAAATCCGGTCACAAGGGGCGCCTCAGGAGTTAAGGTTTTCGCATGGACCCGCACCCGACCGGCGCCGAAACCGTCGACCAGGACGAAGTGGCCCGCTTCTCGCGGCTCGCCGGCGAGTGGTGGGACCCGCGCGGGCCGATGGCCGCTTTGCACAAGTTCAATCCGGTCCGGCTCGCCTATATCCGCGACCGGGTGGCCGAGCATTTCGGCCGCGATGCGCGGGGCCTCGACAGCCTCGCCGGCTTGCGCCTCCTCGATATCGGCTGCGGCGGTGGCATCCTGAGCGAGCCGCTGGCGCGGCTGGGCGCGTCCGTTCTCGGGGCCGATCCCTCGGCAAAGAACATCGCGGTGGCGCGGGCGCACGCCGCGCGATCGGGCCTTGCCATCGACTACCGCGATACGACCGCCGAAGCGCTGGCCGACGCCGGCGAAATGTTCGACGTGGTTCTTGCCATGGAAGTGGTCGAGCATGTCACCGATGTCGGTCTGTTCATCGGACGCACCGCCGCCATGATGAAGCCCGGCGGGCTCCTGTTCGTGGCCACGCTCAACCGCACGGCGAAGAGCTTCGCGCTCGCCATTGTCGGCGCCGAGTACATTCTGCGCTGGCTGCCGCGCGGCACCCATCAATGGGACAAGTTCGTCACCCCCAACGAGCTTGAAATCGCCATCGAGCAAAGCGGGCTGCGCATCAGCGGCGAGACTGGCGTCATCTACAACCTTCTGGCCGACCGCTGGCAGCTCTCCCGCGACCTGGACGTCAATTACATGGTGGTCGCGGAGCGGGCGGCGTGACGCAATCGGTCACGCCCTGGCTCTGGGCCATCTTCACCGTCATCGCCGCCTTCATGCAGACGCTGCGCAATGCCATGCAGCGCGAGCTGACCGCAAAGCTCGGCACCGTCGGTGCGACGCATGTGCGTTTCTTGTTCGGCTTCCCGTTCGTGATCGCTTTCCTGCTCGGCGTCATGCTGACGACGGGTGCGTCCCTGCCGCGACCGGGTTTGCTTTTCTGGCCGTGGGCGGTCCTCGGCGCCTTCGCGCAAGTCGCCGCCACCGCGCTCATGCTTGCCGCCATGGGCGAGCGCTCGTTCGTCGTAACCATCGCCTACATCAAGACCGAACCGATCCAGGTCGCCGTCTTCGGCCTTCTCTTCCTCGGCGACGTGCTGACGCTGCCGATGATGACGGCGATCGTCGTCGCCACCGCAGGCGTCGTGATCATGTCGACGAAGCGCGGCGGCATGATCGGGGGAATCCGGCCAACCCTGATCGGGCTCGCCTCCGGCGGCATGTTCGCACTGTCGGCGATCGGCTTCCGCGGCGGCATTCTCGATCTTGCCCTGCCGAATTACGTGATGGCGGCAACGTTCACGCTTACCGTCGGCATCGCCATGCAGGCTGTCGTCCTGTCGGTCTATCTGGCGCTGCGCAACCCCGCGGTCATGTTTGCGATCCTCCGCGCCTGGAAGCCTTCGCTGTCCGCGGGCTTCGCCGGTGCGGTCGCCTCGCAATTCTGGTTCTTGGCCTTTGCGCTCGCCACCGCGGCGAGCGTGCGCACACTGGCGCTGATCGAAGTTCTGTTCGCGCAGCTCGTCGCCCGGTTTGCCTTCGGCCAGCGCACTTCCGCGCGGGAAGTGCTCGGCATGCTGCTCGTCGTCGCGGGCGTCGCGCTGTTGCTGTGGGCTTATTAGTTATCTTTCCGACACGCAAACGAGGAATCGTCGAAATTTATGCTTCCAGGCGCCTTGGTCAGCCGTTGTAAGGCGTGATCTCATAAAACGAGTTTGATGCGGCCCAAGCGCTGTGCGCGGCGACGCTGAAAGCTGCTCTGATTATTTGATCGGGTTTCCGTATCGGGCCGAATACGCAATATCCGCTTTGACAAGGCGCAGCTGACGCCGGCGAGAGGTATTGTGATCCTCCACGACGCATGAATTTTAGAAGCTACCGCGCCGCAACAAATTCACAAGGCTGGCACCGCGATGATTTCACCAATGCACGGGTGCGGAAATCATGTTAGTGTTTGCAAAGGGACGCGCTTCCTAAAACAAAGAAACAAAACCATTTCACGCGAACGCGCCGTCCCGCAACACCAAATCTATAGGGGACGCCATGACGGAATTACTCGCACTATCAGTGAGTGTCGCCGTACTCGGCGGCATTTGGGCCTTCATCGCGCTCGGGCCTCTGGGCGGCTTCGCTCTCGTCTGGGTTGGGTTCATCGCAGCAGGCTGCTTCTTTGCCGCAGGCGGCGATACCAAAGCGCTTAGCAAGACGATCGTCGGCATGATTTATGGCGCCATCGTTGCCTGGATCGCGCTTCTGATCATCGCCAAAGTTCCGGTGCCGGCATTGGGAACCGTGTGGCCGGCGATCGTCGTCGGAGTGACGGTCTTCTTTCTTGTTATCGTTGCCTCCGCCGATCTGCTCTCCTGCGTGCCAGCCAATGTCTATGGGTATGCCGCCCTGGTGGGGTACACATTGTCGGCGGGCAAGCTGGATGCGCTCACGGCCGCGGACAACTCAAATCCGCTATTGCTCATTGCGATCTCCGCCATCTTGGGTGCCGTGCTCGGTTACCTTATGGGGCAATTGGCGGGTCTGCTGAAAACTCGACCTGGTCACACGGATACTTCGGCGAGAACCAGCAGCTGAGGCAGCCTGGAGAGCTTATGGTCTGTCCTTGCAGCCCCGGTCTCCGGCCGGGGCTTTTCCCATTGGGTCATCGCATTCGCTTTGCCATCCTCCGTGCCTGGAAGCCTTCGCTGTCCGCGGGCCTCGCCGGCGCGGGCGCCGCGCAATCTGGTTTTTGGCCTTCGCGCTCGCCACCGCGGCGTGCGTGCGCACACCGGCATTGATCGAAGTTCTGTTCGCACAACTCGTCGCCCGCTTCGGCCTTCGGCCAGCGCACCTCCGCGCGCGAAGCGCTTGGCATGCTGCTCGTCGTGGCCGGCGTCGCACTGTTGCTGTAGGCTTAATGATCGTCCGCCCTGCGCAGACAAATCGCCGGCCGCGGTCCCGCCAAACTCATTTGCGGACTCACTTTCAAAAGTGAGTCAAATCCGACTGCAATGTGACAGCGGAGTGATGCGCAATTGCAGTGTGCCGGCCTTGAACGATTAGGACGCGCAATTGCGATAAATTAAATTGCAGGAGGACATTCTTTCCTAATAGCTAAGCTCTGATCTAGCGCAGCGACGATCCTCAGCGCGCGGGTCAGCGATCGTCAATACGACCACCCTCACGACGGAGCAGATAATCATGGCAAAAACGGTGAACGACGATCCCCAACCGATCCGGGGCGACCGAGGCGCGACGATTCTTGGCCCCCGCAACGTGCCGCTGGAACGCGAAAATCCCGATCTGCTCGCCTCGCCCTATACGGATTCCGGCACCATCCCCAACCTCAAATTTTCTTTCGCGACTGCACGCAATCGTCTCCTCAGCGGAGGTTGGGCACGCGAGGTCACGGTCCGCGAGTTGCCGGTAGCCACTGAACTTGCGGGCGTTAATATGCGCCTGAAACCCGGCGGCATCCGCGAGATGCACTGGCACAAGGAGGCCGAATGGGCCTATATGCTCGCCGGCCGGGCGCGCATTACCGCCGTCGACGAGCAGGGACGCACTTTCATCGACGATGTCGGCGTCGGCGATCTGTGGAATTTTCCCTCGGTGATCCCGCATTCCATCCAGGGACTCGAAGATGGCTGCGAGTTTCTCCTGGTATTCGACGATGGCAACTTTTCCGAGAACGAGACCTTTCTGATTACCGACCTGTTCGCGCACACCCCGCGCGACGTATTGGCCAAGAACTTCGGTGTCCGCGAGGCGGCGTTCGCCAACATTCCGGTCGACTACGAGCACGACCGTTACATCTTTGCCGGTCAAGTCCCCGGTCCGAAAGATGACGACATCGTTTCGTCAGCCGCAGGTATCGTGCCGCAGACCTTCAGTCACCGCATGATGGAGCAGGAACCCATCAAGGTCGATGGGGGCTGGGTGCGCATCACCGACTCGACCAATTTTCCGGCGGCGTCCACGATCGCCGCGGCGTTGGTGAACGTCGACCCGGGCGCAATGCGCGAACTGCACTGGCATGCGCATGATGAATGGCAATATTACATCTCGGGCCATGGACGCATGACAGTGTTTGCCTCTGGCGGCAAGGCGCGGACCTTCAATTATCAGGCGGGCGATGTCGGCTACGTTCCGCACGGGATGGCCCACTATGTTCAGAATCTCGGCGCCGAGCCATTGCGCTTTCTTGAAATGTTCCGCAGCGCGCGCTTCATGGATGTGTCGCTCAATCAATGGATGGCTCTGACGCCTCCCGAACTGGTGCAGGCGCATCTGAACTTGGACCGGCAGACGATGGCCGCCTTGCGAAAGGATAAGCCGGTCATCGTCAAATAGCGGTCGGTCGTTTGTCGCTGTGGGCTTACTAAATCGTCCGCCTCCGCGAAGCGGGGCAGGGGGACCGTCCCCACGGGTCCGGCCCAAGGTGGCCGGCCCGATCACAAGCTCCGGCCGGTGGAGGGGCACTCCTGCTCGTTTCACCCGCCACCTCCCCTGTTGCATGGGGGAGGAAAACAGTGCCTCAATTAAACTCGTCCGGCAGAACCGGCAGCGGTTGGAAGGCGATGCCTTCCTCGTCCAGTTCCTTGGCTTCTTCCGGGGTGGCTTCGCCATAGATCGAGCGGTGCTCGACCTCGCCATAGTGAATCTTCCGCGCCTGCTCGGAAAAGCGCGACCCGACATAGTCCGCGTTCTTGACGATGTGCTCGCGCAGCTCCTTGAGCTTCTTGCGCAGCTCGCGCTCCGGCGGCGACATTACCGCGACCGGCGCCGGCGGAGCCGGCGGCGGCGCGGCAACGGGGGCCGGCCTGGCGGGCTCTTCAGCCGCTTCGCTGCGCGAAAGCCGCGGCGCCATGATCGCCTTCTCGACCTTGGTGGAGTCGCACACCGGGCAGGCAATCAATGAGCGCTTGGCCTGCTTGTCGTAGGCTGCCGAGTTGGCGAACCAGCTCTCGAACGTGTGGCCCTTATCGCAGTGAAGCGCGTAGCGGATCATGGCGAGCCTCGCACCGCACGCAGATGCGTCGGCTCCGCCATCGGCTCGATCACTTCGAAGCGGCGGCCGTGCAGCAGCGAAGGGACGCGTGCGCGGGCGGCGGCGACCGCGGCCGGATCCACATCGGCGACAATGATTCCCGGCTCGTTGCCGGCCTCGGCAAGCACCTGGCCCCAGGGATCGACCACCAGCGAATGACCGAATGTTGCGCGGCCGTTCTCATGCTTGCCGCCTTGCGCGGCGGCGAAGACGAAACAGCCATTCTCGATGGCGCGCGCGCGCATCAGCACATGCCAATGCGCCTCGCCGGTCTGCTGCGTGAAGGCGGCCGGGATCGCCAGGAACGACGCGCCGGCTTCCGCAATCGCGCGATAAAGCGCGGGAAAGCGCAGATCGTAGCAGACCGTCATGCCGAGCCGGCCCCAGGGCAGGTCGGCCAGCACCGCCAATTCGCCGGGCCGGAAATTGTTCGACTCGCGGTAGCTCTCGCCGTTGGCGAGATCGACGTCGAACATGTGAATCTTGTCGTAGCGCGCGACGATGTCGCCGTGCCGGTCGATCAGAAACGAGCGGTTCACCGCCTTGTCGTGCGAGACTTTGATCGCGAGCGAGCCGATATGCACATAGATCGCATGCTTGCGCGCGGTCTCGCGCAACGCCGCCAAGGTTGGGTCGTGTTCTTCCTCGCCGATCGCGGCGAACAGCCGTTCGCGCTTGACCTCCATGATGTTGGTCATTTCCGGCGTCAGCACATAGTCCGCGCCGGCCTGCGCCGCCTGCTCGATCAGGGCGCGTGCCGAGGCGAGATTGGCCGCGGGCTCGAGCCCCGAGCGCATCTGCACCAGGCCTACTTTGAAAGCTGAACTTCCTGCGGCGCTCATGCCGGCCGTTCCCCGCCTCGCAACAGTTGATCAAGCTCGCCGGCATCTTCGAGCGCATAAAGCTCGTCGCAGCCGCCGACATGCTTCGAGCCGATGAAGATCTGCGGAAATGTGTCGCGCCCGCGCGCGCGTTCGGTCATTTCCCGGCGCATGTCTGCATTTCCCGTGACATCGATCTCGCGGAAGGCCACCCCTTTACGGGAGAGTAGCTCCTTTGCGTAATGACAGTAGGAGCAGAATTTTCTTGTGTAGATGTCAACAGAAGTCATAACGGGCCGTTACGTTCACGACTTTCCTAAGTTTATCAGCTCTTTATATGGATGTTCGCCCCGGCTCGGCAACCCTGGCGAACACCAGCACATCGACCTTCCCGGCGCCGGCCCGCAGCAGCGCCTTGGCGCAGCCCTCCGCTGTGGCGCCCGAAGTCAGCACATCGTCGACCAGAACGAGCCTGCGGCCCTCCACCTCCGCCTTGCCGTCCTGCGGCACGCGGAAGGCGCCTTGGATATTGGCGGCGCGTTGGGTGCGCGACAGCCCGACCTGCTGGGCGGTGAATTTCACCCGTTTGAGCGCGCGGGCGGCGATCGGCACGCCGCTGCCTTTGGAAACGGCGGCGGCCAGCACGGCCGATTGATTGAAGCGCCGCGCCCAATGCCGCCGCCAGTGCAGCGGCACCGGCACCAGCGCATCCGCCTCGGCCAGAAGCTCGCGGCCGGCTTGCGACAGCCAGCGGCCCATCATCGGGGCCAGATCGAGCCGGTCGCCGTATTTGAGCGCATGCACCAGCGCCCGCGATACATCGTCGAAACGCACGGCGGCGCGGGCGCGCTGATAGGCCGGCGGGTCGGCGATCGCTTCCATCGATAGGATGCCGGGGCCGGGATCGTAGACGAAAGGAATGCCGAGCCGTTCGCAATACGGCCGAGTGATGAACGAGAGCTTCGACCAGCAGGCTGGGCAAAGGCCTTCGCCTTCGACCGGCTCGCGGCACACCGCGCAGAGCCGCGGCAAGGCGAGGTCGAGCGCTGCGCGCAGCAAGGCGCGGGCGCTTTCTCCGGCGCGCTTGAGGTGCGGAAGTGCGGCGATGCTGCCCAGTTCCCCCATGCGGGAACGCTACCCGCCCGCGCCGGTATTGTCATCAGATCGTGCCGCGTTCCCCGGGCGCGGTGCGGCGCGCAGCGGTGCACCGCAGATCCGGGGTCGTGATGAACGCGGCGCTTGATAAGGTCCCCGGTTCTGCAACGCATCACTTACGTGCTGCGTTGCGCCCGGGACACCTCGCCGAGGCTGTGAGACAATCGCCCATGCCTGAAGCGTCACCAAGCCCGCTGATCTTCGATCGCCTGCTGATGCGCGCGCGACGCCGCCGCGCCGTGGCGGCGGGGCCGGAAACCTTTCTGCTCGACCGCGTCGCCGCCGATTTCGCCGAACGGCTGGGCGCCGTGCTGCGCCGCTTCGATCTTGCACTCGATCTCGGCACGCCGGGTGACGCGCTGTGTGCGGCGCTCGCGGACTTTCCGTCGATCGGCACCGTTATTTCGGCGCGCGCTACGCCTCCCGAACGCGAAGCGGGCAGGGCGCGCTATGTCGTCGCCGACGAGGAAGCCTTGCCGTTCCGCGCGGCCGTCTTCGATCTCGTGGTCTCGGCGCTGTCGCTGCAATTCGTCAACGATCTGCCGGGGGCGCTGGTGCAGATCCGCCGCGTGCTCGAGCCGGACGGTTTGTTTGTTGCGGCGCTCGCCGGCGGCGATACGCTCACCGAGTTGCGGCAATCCTTCGCCGCCGCCGAAAGCGAAATCGAAGGCGGGATTTCGCCGCGCGTCGCGCCGTTTGCCGATGTGCGCGATCTCGGCGCGCTTCTTCAGCGCGCGGGCTTTGCGCTGCCGGTCACCGACGTGGATCGGATCACCGTCCGCTACGGCTCCGCCTTCGCGCTGATGCACGATCTGCGCCGCATGGGCGCGACCAATACGCTCCTCGACCGCCGCCGCATCCCGCTGCGGCGCGCGACGCTGATGCGCATGGCCGAGATTTACGCCGAGCGCTTTGCCGATGCCGACGGCCGCCTGCGTGCCACCTTCGAGATCGTCTGGCTTTTGGGCTGGGCGCCGCATCCGAGCCAGCAGCAGCCGCTCAAGCCCGGCTCGGCGCAAGCGCGGCTCGCCGACGCGCTCGGCACGCGGGAGATATCGACGGGAGAGAAGGCGGGGAAATGACATCGTCATTCCGGGGCGCGGCATCACTCGCGAGCCCGAAATCCATGACACCTGTCGGTGCAATCTCTGCTTGGCTGTTGGTTATGGATTCCGGACAGCTTCGGAGCTTGTCATCGGGCCGGCCACTTTGGGCCGGAGCTCTTGGCAGCTTCCGGAACGACTTAAAGAGCGTCACTTCAACGCATCGGTGACGCTCGTATAGAAGCCCTTCACCGCCGTGCCCAACGTCGCCACCGTCCCGACAATCACGATGGAAACGCCGGAAGCAATGATCGCATATTCGATGGCGCTGGTGCCGCTTTCGTCGCGCAGGAATCGGCCAAGCAATCGGCCGGCTGCGGGTTTCATAAACTCAAACATCGCGTCTCCCCCGTGCCTCACAACATTCGCTCACAACATTTACTCACAACATCTGCATCACAACAGCGTCGTCAGATGCGGGATCAGCGGCTCGTCGGCCGGCGGCATCGGATAGTTGCGCAGATCGTTCGGCCGCACCCATTTGAGCGCCTGCGCTTCCCGCGGTTGCACAATCCCTTCCCAGCGCCGGCAGACGTAGAGCGGCATCAACAGATGGAAGTCGGGATAAAGATGGCTGGCAAAAGTCAGCGGCGCGAGGCACTCTTCCTTGACGACGATTCCCAGCTCCTCATTCAATTCGCGGATCAAGCTCGTTTCCGGCCGTTCGCCCGGCTCGACCTTGCCGCCCGGGAATTCCCACAAGCCTGCCATCGATTTTCCCTGCGGACGCTGTGCGAGCAGCACCCGTCCGTCGGGATCGATCAGCGCGCAGGCGGCGACAAGAACGAGTTTGACGCTCACGGCCGGACATCACCTTAAAGAGAGCGTGGTAAAGGGCTGTTCAAAGCGACGGGCTCAATCCGGGGTTTCATTGCGATGGTTAAAAGTCCGTAGGATGGGTTCAAGGAAGCGAAACCCATCAATGCCTTTAGCGGCCGAAAGCGACGGGTTTCACGGAGCCTGTCATCGGGGCGGCCACTTCGCGCCGGACCCGTTGGTTCAACCCATCCTACGGTCTAAGACCGATAGTCGCCGTTGATGGCGACATACTCCTTGGTGAGGTCGCAGGTCAGCACCCGGTCGCGGCCGGTGCCGAGACCAAGCGCGACCTTGAGCGTGATCTCGGATTGCTTCATCGACGCCGACACGCCGGCCTCGTCATAGGCCGGATCGCGCGCCCCCTTGTGCGCGACGCGGATGCCGTTGAACCAGATGGCAAGGCGGTCGCGGTCGGCCGGTTCGCCGGCTTTGCCCACCGCCATCACCACGCGGCCCCAATTGGCGTCCTCGCCGGCGATCGCGGTCTTCACCAGCGGCGAGTTGGCGATCGACATCGCGATCCGCCGCGCGGATTTTTTCGAGGTCGCGCCCTCGACCGTGATCTCGACCAGCTTGCGCGCGCCTTCGCCGTCGCGCGCCACCTGCTCGGCAAGATCGGCGAGCACGGAATTGAAGCCCTTGCGAAACGAAGCGAGCCGCGGATCGGACAGCCGGGTGATCTTGGCAACGCCGCGCGAAGCCGCAGCACCGGTGGCGAAGGCAAGAAGCGTATCGGAGGTCGAGGTATCGCCGTCGATGGTCACCGCGTTGAACGTGTCCTCGACGCCCTCGCGCAAGAGCGCCCGGAGCACCGCCGGCGCGACCGGCGCATCGGTGAAGATGAACGACAGCATCGTGCCCATGTCGGGGGCGATCATGCCGGCGCCTTTGGCGATGCCGCAGACGGTTACCGCCGTACGGTTCATCCCGACCATGGCGGCGGCGCCCTTCGGAAAGGTGTCGGTGGTCATGATCGCCTTGGCTGCCGCCTGCCAATGGCCTGGCTTGGCGTCAGCCGTGAGGGCGCCCATCACGCCGGAGAATTTGGTCGCGTCGAGCGGCTCGCCGATCACGCCGGTCGAGGCCAGAAACACGTCGGCCGGCTTGCAGCCCACGGCTTCGGCGGCGATCTCGGCGGTGAGCTTGGTCGCCGCCCGGCCCGACTTGCCGGTGAAGGCGTTGGCGTTGCCGGAATTGACCACGAGCGCGCGCCCCCGCCCGCCCTTGATCCGCTCGCGGCACCAATCGACCGCCGCCGACGGGCATTTCGAGCGCGTGAACACGCCCGACACGGTGGTGCCCTCGTCGAGCAGCGCCAGCAGCACGTCGGTGCGTCCGGGATAGCGGATGCCGGCGGCCGCGGTGGCGAACCGCACGCCATCGACCGGCGGCATTTTGGGAAAGGATGCAGGCGCGAGCGGGGAGATGCTGGTGGACATGGTTTGTCATTCCGGGGCATGCGCAGCATGAGCCCGGAATCCATAACCATGATCGCAGCGGTCACCCGCAATGACTGCGTCTATGGATTCCGGCTCTCGCTTTGCTCGGCCGGAATGACTAAGGCTTTTGGCGTTTCCCGCAAGCGAAATCCGCTACTTCTTCGCCGGCGCAGCCGGGTTGAGCGACGGGTCCGCTGCCGCCGGCTTGTCGAGGCGCTCGACGGTCGCCGTCTTGCGCAGGTTGTCCACCATCTCCGCCTGTGCGCGATGCGCGACATAATTCTCGATCTGCGGCTTGACCTGTTCGAAGGTCGGCGTCGGCCGGATCCGCTTGTCCTCGACCTTGATGATGTGCCAGCCGAACTGGGTCTTGACCGGATCCGACAATTGCCCCTTGCCGAGCTTGAATGCCACTTCGGCGAATTCCGGCACCATCTGCTCCTTGGTGAAGTAGCCGAGATCGCCGCCCTCGGCCGCGCCCGGATCCTTCGACTTCTCCTTGGCGAGCGCAGCGAAATCGGCGCCGCCCTTGAGCTGGGCGAGAATGGCTTTGGCTTCGTCCTCAGTGGGCACCAGGATGTGGCGCGCGTGCACCTCTTCCTCGTTCTTCACCTGCTTGACGGCTTCGTCATAGACCTTGCGTTCCGCGTCTTCGGACAGCGCCGCCTTGCCGGAGTCCTGCAGCAGCGCTTCCATCAACAGTCGGCTGCGGTCGAAGGCGAGCCGGCGCTTGACGTCCGGCCGGTCACCCAAATTCTGCTTGTCGGCGGCCTGCGAGAGCACGATCACATCGACCAGATAGTTGATCAGGTAATCGCGCTTCTGCTCCGGAGGGATCGTTGGCATATTGCCGCCGATTTCCTCCTCGGCGAAGGCGAGATCGCTCTGGCGGATATCGACGCCGTTGACGCGGGCGACCACCGGATCCTCATCAGCCGCGCGCGCGGCGCCCGCATGAAGGCCCGGCGCGAACGGGCCGGCTACGGTTAACAAAGCGACGCAAGCGAGCACGCCGAGCGCGCGGCAGATGAACGGGCGAAGAAAAGCCATGGGACGTGATCCTTTGGAGCGTGACCCTTTGGGTAGAACGTGACCTTTTGGTAATACGTGAAGCGCCTTGCGCGGGTGCCGCTTGGCTGGCGCGGACACTCGCCGAATCATATCCGCTTGGCAATGGCAGAATTGGGTCGCGAGCTAACGAGCGCGTGAAAAAAAGCCTCACATTGACAATAAAACCACCCCCTCCTATCTGTCCGCAAGGACCTTTAGGCGCCCCCGAATACCTTGCCGACGTCGCCTTGCAGAAGCCCGAATAGCCTTGCATTTTCCGCTGCTTGGACGCGCGCTACAGCATGATCCCGAAAAGTGGATACCGGTTCTCGGTACGAGATCATGCTCAAAAAGAGCGGGGAAGTTATAAGCGTGTGGCGCATTCCCCTTTTGGAAGGATGAAGTCGCGATGATCGGCGCAGTCGCTCGCAAGCTGTTCGGTTCCTCCAACGACCGGCGCATCCGCACCTACCGGGCACGGGTCGAGGCCATCAACGCGCTGGAAAAGGAACT
>Ga0187781_10000275_pt1 | contig 36669 bp, 34 predicted proteins | sample 0715_SJ02_MP02_2_FD_132447 | JGI IMG/M metagenome (GOLD analysis project Ga0187781, IMG submission 132447) | Tropical peat soil microbial communities from peatlands in Department of Meta, Colombia - 0715_SJ02_MP02_20_MG | ecosystem: Environmental > Terrestrial > Soil > Wetlands > Peat | place... | reverse complement strand
GTCGCTCCATCGGTCATGAAATTCGAGACAGGATGGCGCCTGCTCCAGGGGCTGTTGCATCGGGACCAGATGCAGGGCCGGGCCTATACACTCTCTGCGCCGCGAAGTCATGCTCCGCTGCCGAGCCCTGCGGGCCGCGGACGCCACTCGTCAAAGCCGTCAATTGTTCATGCCGCTTGCGGCAGACAAGAGCACAAAGGCGCGCCGGCTGGGATTTCTGCCGGCGGCCGGCCGCACTCTAGGGCCGCAGGTCCGGCGGGACCGGGGGAGCCTCGCGCATCAGGGTGATGGTTACGCGGCGATTGGCGGCGATGAAGGGATCGTCGGGGAACAACGGATCGGTATCGGCCTGGCCGCCCACGGCGTAAAAGCTCGCCGATGGCATCCCTTCCTCTTCGAGGATTTGACGCACCGCGTTGGCGCGGTCCACGGACAAGTTCCAGGGCCCATAATCGGGGCGCGGCGCCGTCTTCGAAGCGGCGGTGTGACCGGTAATCGAGACCCGATAGGGCTGCGCCTTCAGCGGACCGGCAAGCTTCTCGATGATGCGGCGGGTGCGCTCGTACGGCTCTTTCGAGCCCTCGGCAAACATCGAACGCCCTTCCTGATCGACGATTTCGATATTCATTCCCTCCTTGGTTTCCTCGACCATGATGTGCTTGGAGGCTTCGGCAAGTTCGGGCATGTCCTGCAAGGCTTGGCGCAACGACGCCGCGGCGAGCGCGAAGGAGCGGTCGGCCTGGACCTTGGCACCGAATTCGAGCTTCCTGTCCTGGTCCTCGGGCGTTGGCGTCGCGGATGCGTCCTCCGGCGAGATGTGCGCCGAGTTCTTGAGCTTCGGTCGCGTCGGCAGGCCGTCGACCTCGATGACGCCAGAATAGCGCACATTGTTCTGGACGCCGAAGGCATCGCGCATCGAGCCGGCCACGATCTGGAGCTTGCGCTCGTCCTGGTTGGAGAACGCCACCAGCATCACGAAGAAGCTGACCAGCAAGCCCATGAGATCGGCGAAGGTGACGAACCAGCCGTGGCCGCCGCCGTGCGCTTCCTTACGCCGTGCCATGGTCCATATCCTGCGCCGGACGCATCAGGCCGGCACTGGCTCCGACTCCTGCTCTTGGTGCCGGTGCTTCTCGGGCAGGTAGGCGAGCAGCATCTCGCGCACCAGGGTCGGACTCTTGGCGTCGCGCATCATCAGCACGCCGTCGATGATCAACGTCCTGTTGACCTCCTCGTCGACCAGCTTGAGGTGCAGCTTGTCGGCGAGCGGCAGACAGATGATATTGGCCACCACCGCGCCGTAGAGCGTCGCCAACAGCGCCGTCGCCATGAACGGACCAAGCTTGGAAGGGTCGGTCATGTTGGCGAACATCTGCACCATTCCGACCAGCGTACCGATCATGCCGAAGGCCGGCGCGCAATCACCGACGGCGCGATAGATCTTCTGTCCCTCGTCGAGATGGGTGAGGAAATTGTCGCGGTCGCGCTCGAGGTTGTCGCGGATGAACTCGGCGTCGTAGCCGTCGGCGACGAAGCGAATGCCCTTGGCCAGAAACGGGTCCTCGATCTCGACTTTCTCCAGTCCGATCGGCCCCTGCTTGCGCGCGATCTCGGCGAGTCCGGCGATCTCGTCGACCAGCTCGCGCTGAGTCATGCGCCGCATCGTGAAGGCGAATTTGGCGCCGAGAGGCAGCCCGTGAAAGATCGCGGTCAGCGGGAAACGGATCAACGTGGCAGCGAACGAGCCGCCGAAAATGATGATGACGGCGTGATCGCTGACGAACATGCGCAGGTCGCCGCCCATGAGCATGAGGGTCGCGACCACGGTCGCCCCGGCAGCGAGGCCAAGGCCCGTTGAAATATCCATAATAAAACTCCCCGCCCGCAACGCGCGCCGGCCGTAGAACAAGGTACCGCCCCCGCGCTTAAGGGACGGTTACCTTTGGTATCCGATTGGCCGGCGGCGCCGCCACAATCAGCGTTCGCCACGCGACAAAAGAACCGCCGCGGGCCCCGTGACCATGGCCGAAAAAACCCGCACAATGGCGCGCCAAAACGGCGCCCGGCGCCGGTCGCGTATCAGGGAGAAAGCGCATGCGGGAGATCGGCCATTTCGTCGGCGGCAAAGAGGTCAAGGGTACCTCCGGGCGCTTCGGCGATGTCTTCAATCCCAACACCGGCGAGGTGCAGGCGCGCGTCGCCTTAGCCAAGCGCTCCGAGGTCGAACACGCGATCGCCGTTGCCGAGCGGGCGCAGCCCGCTTGGGCGGCAACGAACCCGCAACGACGCGCGCGCGTGCTGATGAAATTCCTCGAGCTCGTCCACAACGAGTTCGACAACCTGGCGCGGCTGCTTTCGTCCGAGCACGGCAAGACCTTCGCCGACGCCAAGGGCGACGTGCAGCGCGGCCTCGAAGTAGTCGAGTTCGCCTGCGGCATTCCTCACCTCCTCAAGGGCGAGTACACCGAAGGCGCCGGCCCCGGGATCGATCTCTACTCCATGCGCCAACCGCTTGGCGTCGTCGCCGGCATCACGCCGTTCAACTTCCCGGCCATGATCCCGATGTGGAAATTCGCCCCGGCGCTTGCCTGTGGCAATGCCTTCATCCTCAAGCCGTCGGAGCGCGATCCCTCGGTGCCGATGCGGCTCGGCGAGCTTTTGCTCGAAGCCGGCTTGCCCGAGGGCGTCCTCAACGTCGTCAACGGCGACAAAGAGGCGGTCGATACGCTGCTAACCGACCCGCGCGTCAAAGCGCTCGGCTTTGTCGGCTCCTCGGCGATCGCCGAATACGTCTACGCCACCGCGTGTGCCAACAACAAGCGCGCGCAATGCTTCGGCGGCGCCAAGAACCACATGATCGTGATGCCCGACGCCGACATGGACCAGGCGGTCGATGCGCTGATCGGCGCCGGCTACGGCTCCGCCGGCGAACGCTGCATGGCGATTTCCGTCGCGGTGCCGGTCGGCAAGAAGACCGCGGACATTCTGCTGGAAAAGCTCGTGCCGCGGGTCGAGGGTCTCAAGATCGGGCCCTCGACCGATGCGCAGGCCGATTACGGCCCAATGATCACCCGCGCCCATCTGGAGAAGGTCAAGAGCTATGTCGATCTCGGCGTCAAGGAAGGCGCCAAGCTCTTGGTCGATGGCCGCGGCTTCAAGCTGCAGGGTTACGAGAACGGCAACTTCATGGGCGGCTGCCTGTTCGACGAGGTCAAGCCGCAGATGCGCATCTACAAGGAGGAGATTTTCGGCCCGGTCCTTTCCGTGGTGCGCGCCAAGGACTACGAGGAAGCGGTGCGGCTGCCGTCGGAGCACGATTACGGCAACGGCGTCGCTATCTTCACCCGCGACGGCGATGCCGCGCGCGATTTCGTCAATCGCGTCGAGGTCGGCATGGTGGGCGTGAACTTCGCCATCCCGGTGCCGCTCGCCTACTACACCTTCGGCGGCTGGAAGCGCTCCGGTTTCGGCGATCTCAACCAGCACGGCCCCGACGCGGTGCGCTTCTATACCAAGACCAAGACGGTGACCGCGCGCTGGCCCTCGGGCGTCAAGGAGGGCGCCGAGTTCGTCATTCCGACGATGAAGTGACGAGCGCTAGCTCACGCATGTACGCGCAGCGTCGGCGCCGCTATAGCGGCACTGGCAGCGCGGCGGACGCTCGAGTACCGAGACCGTGACCGAGGTGATGCGGTTCTTCTTCACCTCGATATCGCAGAGCGCGGTGAGCGAGCCGGCCATTCCGTCGGCCTGAAGCTTGAGCGTCCCGACATGCTGGCGCAGGATCGCGCTCCCTTTACGGATCGGCGCCAGCTTCGTCGCATCGAGATAGAGCGCCGTCTGCGCGACCGGTGCAACCGGCACGGTCTTGATCTCGACGTAGCCCGCGTCAGCGCCGGGCCGGCAAGCGACGATGATCGCGCCGACAATCGCAGTGCTTACGAGCAGGCCGAGAACACGACGCACCGCCAGCTCCCCCGGGTTTCAAGCCCGCGAAAAATTCGTCGCCGAGGCCTCAAGCTCCCGGCGGCTTGATGCCGCCGATCAGCCTGTTGAGCTGCGCTGACGCATCGCGAATATCGCGGGTGAGGCTGCGGATCACTTCGAGCGCTTTTTCCGCCTGCCTGATCTCGATCAGCTCGCCGATAAAATCCTCGTTCTGCTGCAAAGTCTGCAGCAGGGAGGCAAATTGCGCCCGCGCGTCGTCAAGCTCCTTGGTCGCGCTCTCGGTCTGCTCCTGAAGCTTACGCCACTGGTCGACCAGGAATTGCCGCCCTTCTGGCTTGAAGCGCGATTCTTGCGCCAGTGCCTTGAGCTTGTCGTGGACGTGATCGAGCGCCTTGGCGCCGAGCTGCGACACCGGGCCGTTATCGGAGACGGCACCGAGAAGGGTCGAGACCGTCTCGCGCAGTTTGTCGATCTCGACGCGTGCCTTGTCGACGTCGGTGACGCTGTCGATCGTACCGGCCGAGTCCTGGATCGACTTGTTGAGGTCGGGCACGCTCTTCTGGAACGCCTCGAGCTGCTGGGAGAACTCCTCGACCGGCGAGGCGGCGGCTTTGCCGGCGCCGGCGTCCTCGGCGCGCGCCAAATTGCCGGACACCGCCAGCGCAACAACGAACAGCGGCGCGATCACGCATCTAGCGCGCGCCCGCATGGCGGCGACAAACCGGAATGTCGTCATGGCGTACCTCCCTGGACAGGGGCGCGAAATTGAGCTGATTCCGGTCAGAAATATTGGCGCAAGTGGGGCGCTGCATGCGCGGCTATTGTGGTTTAGGGCTTCTTTTTGCCGGTTTTCCGCTTTCCTGATCGGCGAATGAGCGGCGTCGAGGCCAAGGGACAATGGGGCGCGCGCGGGGCAAGAACCGCCGCGATCTTGCTCGTACTGGCCGGCCTTGCCGGCTGCGCCGATAGCGAACACCTTGCAGCCAATAAGCCCGAGCCACAGCCGAGTGCCGTCCCACCGCCCCCTCCTCCCCCGCCGCCGCCTCCCCCCGTCAATCTTGCCGGCCGCTGGAAGCTCGCGGCGGTCAGCGGCGGCGCCTGCTTCATGACCTTCGGCGGCTCGTCCGGCGGCAGCCAAGGCACTATCGCGCCCGAGGGCGGCTGCCCAGGCAATTTCTTCACCAGCCGCAAATGGACCTTCGAACACGGCGCGCTGATCATCCGCGACCACAAAGGCGAGCCGTTGGCGCAGTTTGCGGTCGGCGGCGATCGTCTTGACGGCCAGGCGACGAACGGCACCCAGGTATCGCTGTCGCGATAGGAGGCGTCATGGCCGAATTTCAACTCTATTGCTTCGCTCAATCGGGCAACGCTTATCGCGCGGCGTTGATGCTCAATCTCATCGGCGCTGATTGGGAGCCGATCTTCGTCGATTTCTTCAAAAAGGGCGTGCAACGCACGGCGGAGTACCGCGAAACCATCAACGAAATGGGTGAGGCGCCGGTGCTGGTTCACGGCGCCAGAAAGCTGAGCCAGTCGGGCGTCATCCTGACCTATCTCGCCGAGCTTTCGGGGAAATTCCTGCCGCGCGGCGAGGACGAGCGGCTCGAAGCACTACGCTGGATCATCTTCGACAATCAGAAGGTCGGCGGCAATCTCGGTCCCTACCGGTTCCTGCGCAATTTCGCCAAGCCGCCCGGCCATCCCGCCGTGCTCGAATTCCTCAAAGGTCGGATCGACGGTTCGCTCGCGATCCTCGACAAGCGCCTGTCGCGCAGCCCGTATTTTCTCGGCGCAGCACCGACCATCGCCGACGTGTCGCTCACCAGCTATCTTTATTATCCGCCGGAAGAATTCGGGTTCGATCTGACTGCGCAGCACAAGAATGTTGCCGCGTGGCTCAACCGCATCAAGGCGCTGCCCGGCTGGGGCCATCCCTACGACCTGATGCCCGGGCACCCGTTGCCGGCCTAGCCCACCCGCTTAGAGCGGAATGTCCAGTTCCTTGAACGGCGAGGCCGCCGTTGGCGCTGGCTGACCGACCGGAAGTGACGGTGCGGCAGGTGCGTCTACGGTCACCGCAGCGCCGTCGGCCTTGGCCTGCGGCGACGGCTGGGCAACGACTTTCTGTTCGGGTTGCTGCGGCACCGTCGACTGCGGCGGCTGCGGCTCGGGCTCGTTGGTGTATCTCTGCAAAGCTGCCTGGGCGTCGGCGATGAGCTTGCCGCCGTCGACCTTGCGCTCCTTCATCTGCTTTTGCCAGGTGTCGACGACCGGCTCGGTCACTTTGCGCCAGTGCTCGACTGCTTCCGGCAGAAGGGTGTCGATCGGATCGCCACGTTGCACTACCAGGTCGGCGACCGCCGCCGCTTCCAGATCCCACATCGCGCCCGCCATGCCGGCCGCGAGCTGTCCCGAATTATCGTCGAGGACGGCCTTCAGCTCGCGAGACAGGCGATCGTAGGAGGCCTTGTTCATCGCCAGCACAAAGGTCGTGGTCGAGAGCGAGGCATCGGCGAAGTCGGTATGGGCCTTGAGCAGGTCATAGAGCCGCAGCGCCGGCGCCACATGCCAAGGATCGACGCCGCCATCGACGACGTGCTTGACGATCGCCAGCGGCAGCTGCGCGCTCGGCATCGGCACGGCGTGCGCGCCGAGCGCGCGCACCGCCTCGCCGGCCAATCGGGTGCGTACGTGCAGCCGCAATCCGCGCAACTCCTCGATGTTCCGGATCGGCCGACTGGTGTGCACGATGCCCCGGTCGGCGCAGGAGAAGCAGATCGGATGTACGTCGCGGAATTCGTCCTTCAAGTTGGCCGCGGCGTAATCCTCGATCGCCTTGGAGTTGACGAGGGCGCGGCGCACGGCGACGAATGGAAGCTCAAAGACTTCGATCTTGGCGAAGCGTCCCGGCGTGTCGCTTGGCGCGGCCCAGACAATGTCGGCGAGCCCGTCGCGCGCCTGATCGTAAAGCTGCGCCGGCTGGCCGCCGAGCTGCATCGAGGGAAAGATGTCGACGCGCAGCCGCCCGCCGGAATCCGCCTCGATCCGGCGCGCCCACGGCACGAGAAACCTGTCGTGCACGCACGATACTGCCGAGAAGTCGTGATGCAGCTTCAGCGTGACGCGTGAAGCGTCGGCTGCCGCGAGACGGATGACGGCCGGAGCCGCTACCGTCGCCATTGTTGAGGCCAGAAACGTGCGGCGGGCAACTCGCATGTCGATCCCTTGCGGCCTTCGAGACGGCTCGTACAGCGAATTCGCGGGCGCTAAAACTCCGCCGCCAACGCGGCTCAATTGAGGCGCGAGGGCCGATCTTCGCTCTCGGCCGGACGCACAACGCCTGACGCGATTGGCGCCGGCGCCGAGGCGGCGACCGACACCGGCTCGGTTCTGCTCTCGCGCGAGCGCCGCTCGTAGTCCCGATAGGACAGCCATCCGAACGGCAGGCTCACGAGATAAGCGAGCGTTCCGGCTGTGAGCAGGACCCACGGATAGGCAATGAGCAGGGCAAAGAACAGCACCACCACGACGATGAGCGGCCCAACTATCTCCGGCGGCACTCGCGTACCGACGCGCTTGCCGGAAAATACCGGCAGCCGCGAAACCATGAGCGAGGCAATGCCGAGGGTGTAGAACAGCGTCAGCCAGGTCACGAAGGGCGACCGCGGCAGGCCGAGAAACACCGCATAGATCGGCAACAGCACGGTGATGGCGCCGGCGGGCGCCGGCATGCCGACGAAGAAATTGCTCGCCCAGGCCGGACGGTCCGGCTCCTCGGCCATCACATTGAACCGGGCAAGCCGCAGGCCGGCGCAGATGGCGAATACCATCGCGGCAATCCAGCCGGCGGATTTCAGGTCGTGCAGGCCCCAGAAATAAAGGATCAACGCCGGGGCAACGCCGAAATTGACGAAGTCGGCAAGGCTGTCCAGTTCGGCGCCGAAACGCGATGTCCCCTTGAGGAGCCGCGCCAGGCGGCCGTCGATGCCGTCGAGGATGGCCGCGAACACGATGGCCGCCAGCGCCAGGACGTAACGATTCTCGAACGCCATGCGGATCGCGGTGAGCCCGGCGCACAGCGCCAAAAGCGTAATGACGTTCGGCACGAGGGTGCGCACCGGAATGCGACGAAAGCGCCGTCGATTCGACGGTGACAGCCGCCGGCCGAAGGGAGACTGATGCATCGACATAGCCGGAAATATAACCGTTCGCGGCGGCCGGTGCCATTGGTCGCGCGGCAAAGCGCCAGGCGCATGGTCAATCCCGGCTTGTTTCTGGACTGCTTCGCGCCTCAGGCGTCGCAGTAGGGTTAACTCATTCGAAAGGTTCGCGCCTGCTGCGCCACTTTGAGCTCGGCGAGCACGGTCTCTCCGGCGATCGCGGTTTGGCCCTCGGCGACCAAAGCACGCACGCCCTCCGGCAGGTAGACATCGACACGCGAGCCGAAGCGGATCATGCCGATGCGTTGCCCGGCGGCGACGGCGTCACCCTCGCGCACGAACGGCACGATCCGGCGGGCGACGAGCCCGGCAATCTGGACGACCACGATGCGCGCGCTCCCGGTGGCGATGACCAGCGCATTGCGCTCATTGTCCTCGCTCGCCTTGTCGAGATCGGCGCTGAGGAACTTGCCGGCGCGGTAAACCATCCGCTCGATACGGCCGGCGACCGGGCTGCGATTCACGTGGCAGTCGAACACGCTCATGAAGATGGAAATGCGGGAAAGCGGCCGCGCACCGAGATCGAGCTCCGGCGGCGGCACCGCATCGGCAAGCTGGCTCACGCGGCCGTCGGCCGGCGCAACCACGATGCCTTCACCGACCGGCGTCACCCGCGGCGGATCGCGGAAGAAATAAGCGCACCACAGTGTCGCCACCGTCCCCAGCCAGCCGAGCGGCGTCCACAGCCAGAACAGGAGGAGACTCGCGAGCGCGAAGCCGCCGACGAACGGATAGCCTTCGGGATGGATCGGCGTCAGTTGGCCGCGGATGGAGTTGACGACCGACATGCGGTCTCACTCCGCGGCATCGGCGGTGGGGAGGAGTTCCTTCTCCTCGACGTCCGCGACGGCCGCGGGCGGATTGCGATTTGGCGCGTCCGCTTCGTCACCGACCTCGGCGAGGATTTCGCGCGCCATCTGCGCCTCGCGCTGGCGATTCCACATGCTGGCGTAGAGCCCGCCCTGCACCAGCAATTGCTGATGCGTGCCGCGTTCGACGATGACGCCCTGATCGAGCACCAGGATCTCGTCGGCGCCGACGATGGTCGAGAGCCGGTGGGCTATGACCAGCGTGGTGCGGTTCTTCGCCACCCGGTCGAGCGCGTCCTGAATGTCGCGTTCGGTGTGGCTGTCGAGCGCCGAAGTCGCCTCGTCGAGGAGGAGGATCGGTGGCGCCTTGAGGATGGTGCGGGCGATGGCGACGCGCTGCTTCTCGCCGCCGGAAAGCTTGAGGCCGCGTTCTCCGACTTCGGTCTCGTAGCCCTTGGGCGCGAGGCGAATGAAGCCGTCGATCTGGGCAAGCCGCGCCGCCTCCTCGACCTCGGCGTCGCCCGCATCCCACCGGCCGTAGCGGATATTGTAGCGGATCGTGTCGTTGAAGAGGACGGTATCCTGCGGCACCATGCCGATCTCGGCGCGCAGCGATTTCTGCGTGACGTCGCGCACATCCTGGCCGTCGATAAGGATGCGGCCGCCGGTCACGTCGTAGAAGCGGAAGATCAGCCGCGAGATCGTCGATTTGCCGGCGCCCGAAGGCCCGACAATGGCGACCGTGCGGCCGGCGGCAACCTCGAAGCTCAGCCCTTTGAGGATCGGCCGCTCCGGCTCATAGGCGAACGACACGTTCTCGAAGCGGATGGTGCCGGCGTGCACCTTCAGCGCCCGCGCGCCGGGCCGATCGAGGATTTCAGGTTTGCGCGCGAGGATCGCAAACATGGTTTCGATGTCGATCACCGCCTGTTTGATCTCGCGATAAACGAGACCCATGAAGTTCAGCGGCTGGTAGAGCTGGATCATCATGGCGTTGATCATGACGAAGTCGCCGACCGTATTGGTGCCGTTCTCGACGCCGACGGCGCAAAGGATCATCGCCGCGGCAAGCCCGATGCTGAAAACCACCGCCTGGCCGGCGTTGAGCACCGCGAGCGAGGTATAGGCGCGCACGCTCGCATCCTCGTAGCGCGCCATCGAGCGATCGTAGCGCTTTGCCTCGCGCTCCTCGGCGGAAAAATATTTGACCGTCTCGTAGTTGAGCAGCGAGTCGATCGCCTTGGTGTTGGCGTCGTTGTCGCTCTCGTTCATCTTGCGGCGGATGCCGATACGCCACTCGGTCGCATAGAAGGTGAAGCCGACGTAGAGCGCGACCGTGAGCGTGATCACGATCACGTAGCGCCAATCGAAGTGGAACAGCAGCACCCAGACGATCAGGCCGAGTTCGACGATGGTCGGCGCGAGCTGCAGCAGCAGCATGCGCACGATGGTCTCGATGGCGTTGCGGCCGCGCTCGAGAATGCGCGTCAGCGCGCCGGTCTTGCGCTCGAGGTGGAACCGCAGCGAGAGGAGATGCATGTGCTCGAAAGTCAGCAGCGCCAGCCGGCGCACCGCATGCATCGCTACCTTGGCGAAAATGCCGTCGCGCCATTGCGTCAGCACCCCCATGAGGATGCGGGTGCCGCCATAGGCGAGCGTCATCACCACCGGCGCAGCCATCGCCCAGGCGAGCCAATTGTCTGGCCCGATCGGCGCGCTGCCATGGCCGGCGAGCGCATCGGTCGCCCATTTGAAGGTGAACGGCACCGCGATGGTGGCGAGCTTGGCGGCGAAAATGAGCAGGGTCGCAAACAGCACGCGACCCTTCAGGTCGCGGCGATCGGCCGGCCAGATATAGGGCCACAGGTGAGTCAGCATCGAGATGAGCGCGGCGCGATTGGCGACGATTTCGGGCCGTCCGCGCGGGGTGGACCGTTGGAATTCTCTCATCTGCGCGTCAAGCCCTCGACCAGCCGCACCGGCGCCGCTCCCATTCGCTCGTTTCCCTTCATATAGGGGCTTTCGGCCCTCCCGCACCGCCGCCGCGCGCGCAAAGGCTTGCGGCGCGCGCGAATCGAGGCCACATGTAGCCCTTCCACGAGTAGGACTCCATGAACAAAATCAATGCGCTGTGCGTCTATTGCGGGTCGAGCGTGGGGGCCGACCCGGCCTTCGCCGATGCGGCGCGCAGCTTCGGCAAAATCCTTGCCGCTAGCGGGGTTCGGCTGGTGTATGGCGGCGGGTCGATCGGCCTGATGGGCGTGCTGGCGAAGTCGGTTATCGACCATGGCGGCGAAGTGACCGGCGTCATCCCCGAGTTTCTGACCGCGCAAGAGCGGCCGCGCCGCCTTGCACAAGAGCAGATCGTCACCCGCGATATGCATGAGCGCAAGCGCACGATGTTCGAGCGCGCTGATGCCTTCGTCGCCTTGCCCGGCGGCCTGGGCACGCTTGAGGAACTCGTCGAGCAGATGACCTGGGCCCAGCTCGGCCGCCACAAGAAGCCGATCCTCGTCGCCAACATCAACGGCTTCTGGGATCCGTTGCTCGCACTCGTCGATCACATGCGTGCGCTCGGCCTGGTGCCGCCGCCGGCGCGTGGCGTCAATCTCCTGGTCGCCGAGCGCATCGAGGATGTCCTGCCGAAGCTGCGCGAAGCAGCGCGGACGGGCGCCGAGGCGGAGAAGCGAATGGCGGTTCCCGTCGACCGGCTGTAAATCGTCATTCCGGCAGGAACGTCACGGCCTCGATCCGATTGCCGTCCGGATCGCGAACAAACGCGGCGTAATACATGGCGTGATATTCCGGCCGCAACCCGGGCGCGCCGTCCGACGCGCCCCCGGCCTTGAGCGCCGCGGCATGAAAGGCGTCGACGGCGGCGGTATCTCTCGCGCGCAGGCAGATATGCACGCCGCTGTCGTCGGCCACGCGATCCATGGCGTCACGCCGGTTGATCCAGAACTCCGGATATTTCTTGCCGAAGCCGATCGCGCCATGCGGCCACTCGCGCAGCTTGGTCAGGCCGAGCGGCGCGAGCAGTGTTGCGTAGAAGCGCCCCGAGAGGTCGAGGTCGCGCACCGCGACAGAGATGTGGTCGATCATCGAAGCTCCAATCCCCTCGCCTTGCGGAAGCGCGAAATGCTCACACCGGCGCGCCGGACTTCATGAGCTTGTAGACGATCGAATCCATCAGCGCCTGGAACGATGCGTCGATGATGTTGGCGGAGACGCCGACCGTGGTCCAGTGCTCGCCGCTCTCGTCGGCGCTCTCGATCAGCACGCGGGTGACCGCCTCGGTGCCGGCGTTGAGGATACGCACCCGATAGTCGGTGAGCTCGAGCCCGGTGATGTAGCTCTGGTATTTGCCGAGATCCTTGCGCAGCGCGAGGTCGAGCGCATTGACCGGGCCGTTGCCTTCGGCCGCCGAAATCATGATGTCGTCGCCGACCTTCACCTTGACCACCGCCTGGCTCACGCTGACGCGCTCGCCCTTGGCGTTGATGCGCTGCTCGACATTGACGTCGAACTTCTCCACCTCGAAGTAATGCGGCACCTTGCCGAGGAGACGTCGGGCGAGGAGCTCGAAGGACGCATCCGCCGCCTCGTAGGCGTAGCCGATCGCCTCGCGCTCCTTGACCTCATCGAGCAGGCGGCCGAGCCGCGGATCGTCCTTGTTGACGGCAAAGCCGATGCGATCGAGCTCGGCGAGGAGGTTCGAGCGGCCGGATTGATCGGAGACCAGGATCTTGCGCCGGTTGCCGACGCGTTCCGGCCCGACGTGGTCATAGGCCGCCGGGTCTTTCATCATCGCCGAGGCGTGAATGCCGGCTTTGGTCGCGAACGCACTCTCGCCGACATAGGGAGCGTGCCGGTCGGCAGCGCGGTTGAGGAGGTCGTCGAGCGCGTGGGAAAGGCGTGCGAGGTTCGCAAGCGCTGCGTCGGACACGCGGATATCGAATTTCTCCGCATATTCGCCCTTGAGCTTCAAGGTCGGGATGATGGAGACGAGATTGGCGTTGCCGCAACGCTCGCCGAGGCCGTTGAGCGTGCCCTGAATCTGACGGGCGCCGGCGCGCACCGCGGCAAACGAGTTAGCGACCGCTTGCTCGGTGTCATTGTGGGCGTGGATGCCGACATGGTCGCCGGGGATCGCTTTGCACACCTCCGCAACAATGCGCTCGACTTCGTGCGGCAGGGTGCCGCCATTGGTGTCGCACAGCACCACCCAGCGCGCGCCTTCATCGTACGCCGCCTTGGCGCAGGCGAGCGCGTATTTCGGGTTGGCCTTATAACCGTCGAAGAAGTGCTCGCAATCGAGCAAGACCTCGCGGCCTTTGGCTTTGGCGGCGCACACGCTGTCGCGGATCGAGGCGAGATTCTCCTCCGCCGTAGTCTCGAGCGCGACGCGCACGTGATAGTCCCAAGATTTGGCGACGAAGCAGACCGCGTCTGCCTGCGCCGCCAGGAGCGCGGCAAGACCGGGGTCATTCGAGGTCGATCGGCCGGGCCGGCGCGTCATGCCGAAGGCGGTCAAGCGCGCGTGGAGGAGCCGGCGTTCGGCAAAGAAGCTGGTGTCGATCGGGTTGGCACCGGGATAGCCGGCCTCGACGTAGTCGATGCCGAGCTCATCGAGCATGCGCGCGATCGTGAGCTTGTCGGTGAGCGTGAAATCGACGCCATTCGTCTGCGCCCCATCGCGCAGCGTGGTGTCGAACAGATAAAGGCGCTCGCGCGGCATGAGGCGACCTCACCAGAGATAATAGTTCGACGCCAACGCAATCGCGATCAGTATGGCGATGAGCGCGATTGCGAAATGGTGGGCCCGCATGCCGAAGATCATGGTTTCAACCCGAATAGAGCCGAAAAAGGGTGTACAGCGTGACGGCGACCGCGATACCGATCACCGCGTATTTCAGCACCAGGTAGTAGAGCCAGTGGCGCTGGAACGGAATATCGCGGCGCTTCATGAGGCGTTTCCTTTGGTGGCGCCGCTCAGCGGCTTGACCATCGTGGTATTGGCGAGCCACTCGCCGGCGCGGAACACGGTGTTGCGGCTCTGCGCGGCAAAGCCGCGGCGCTCGAAGAAGCCGCGAGCCGTATCGCTCGCCTCCACGGTCAGCTCCTTGGTGCCGCGCGCGGCCGCAAGTTTCTCCAGCGCGTCGCAGAGCATCGCGCCGGCGCCCTGCGCGGCCGCGGCCGGATGCACATAAAGCATGTCGATGCGCACATTGTCGGCAAGCGAGGCGAAGCCGACGGCCGCGCCGCCGAACGTCGCCACCAGCGTGAGTCCGCCGGCGAGCTTTTCCGCGAATGCCTCCTCGTCGTCGGCGGCTTCCACCCACGCCGCCTGCTGCGCCTCGCTGTAGTCGTCGCCGGTCAGTTCCTCGATGCTGGCGCGAAAGATTTCCGCCAGCAACGGCACGTCGGTCAGCAGCAACGGCCGCATCGCGAGCTTCGGCTGCGCCTGCGCCATCATCGCGCAATCTCCCAGGTGGTGCCGTCCTTGGTATCCTTCAACACCACACCCATTTTCGCGAGCTCGTCGCGGATGCGATCGGATTCGCCAAAGTCTTTGGCTTTGCGCGCGGCATTGCGGGCCGCGATCAGCTTGGCAATCGTAGGTTCGTCGATCGCCAAAGAAGCCGGCCGAAACGCCACCCATTGCGCCGGCGTTTCCAGTAACAGCCCGATCAGTTGCGCGCTTGCTTTCAGGCACGCCGCCGCCGGCTTGGCCCCTTTTGCCGCCTCGCCGCGCAATTCGTGCAAGGCCGCAAGCGCCTTCGGCGTATTGAGATCATCCATCAGCGCATCGAGCGCATCCGCGCACAAATAGCCTGGCGCGGCGTCGGCGGTGAGCGCGTACCAATGATCGAGATTCTTTTGCGCCTCGCGCAGGCCTGCGATCGTCCAATTCATCGGCCGGCGATAGTGTGTCTGCAGCATGGCGAGCCGCAGCACTTCGCCCGGCCAATCCTTGCGCAAATCGCGGATGGTCACGAAGTTGCCGAGCGACTTCGACATCTTGTCGCCTTCGACCTGCAGGAAGCCATTGTGCATCCAGTAGTTCGCCATCACCGGCGTATGGAAGACCGAGCGTGTCTGCGCGATCTCGTTCTCGTGGTGCGGAAATACGAGATCAATGCCGCCGCCGTGGATATCGAAAATCTCGCCGAGATATTTCCACGACATCGCCGAACATTCGATGTGCCAGCCCGGCCGGCCGGGCCTCTTGATGCCCGCGGGTGACGGCCAGTCCGGCTCGCCGGGCGTTGATGGCTTCCACAGCACGAAGTCCGTCGGGTCACGCTTGTAGGGCGCGACCTCAACGCGCGCGCCGGCGATCATCTCGTCGAGCGAACGGTGCGACAGCTCGCCGTAGTCCGGATCGGACGACACGCTGAACAGCACGTGATCCTCGGCGACGTAGGCATGACCTGATTTGACCAGCCGCTCTATCAGCGCCCGCATCTCGGCGACGTGCTCGGTAGCGCGCGGCTCGAAAGTCGGCGGCAGGGCGCCGAGCGCGGCCACATCGTCGTGAAACTGCCGATCGGTTGCTGCCGTCACCTTCCGGATCGCCTCGTTGAGCGGCAGCTCCGGATATTCCTCCGCCGCCCGCGCGTTGATCTTGTCGTCGACGTCGGTGATGTTGCGCACATAGGTGACATGTTCGGCGCCGTAGATATGCCGCAGCAGGCGGAATAGCACGTCAAAGACGATCACCGGCCGCGCGTTGCCGATATGAGCGAAGTCGTAGACTGTCGGTCCGCACACATAGATGCGCACATTCGCCGGATCGAGCGGCTTGAAGACCCGCTTCTCGCGCGTAAGCGTGTCGTAGAGCTTGAGTTCCATGGAATCGAACCACACACCTCGGGCCTGCTGGCCGGGCGTCATTGGTCTCGATGGAGATAAAGACGGCCGCAGCCAGCGTTTGTCGCTAGCGAATAATCTCCCGGCACATGCCGCAGATCGAATAAAGGCCGTTCATGGCGCGCACAATGGTCGAGGACGGGGTTCGCGTCAAGTCATCGCGGCGACCGTCACGGGAATACCACGACGGTCGGCAAAAGCGCGCGGAGCCTGTGGAAAGCGGGCGCTGCAGCGGCGCGAATGTTGCGGTAGGCGCCACTTAGCGAAACCTTAACCCCGCCGTCGCACTGTTGCGATCAACTGTGCTCCCGAATTTTATGTGCCTTTGGTGTGGGGTGGGTTTTCCATGCGTCTTCCGATCGCGCTGTTCGCTTCGATAGCTTTGGTCTTCGGTGCCGCCGCGGCCCACGCCGAAAAACGCGTGTTCATCGTCGCCAACAACGCCGATGGCTATGGCATCGACCGCTGCCTCGCCGCCGGCGCGTCCTGCGGCGAGGCGGCGGCAAATTCCTATTGCCACACGCGCGACTTCGCTCAGGCGTTGTCCTATCGCAAAGTCGATCGCGACGACATCACCGGTGCCGTCCCCTCCTCCGGCTCATGCCGGGGCGCGCGTTGCGACAATTTCGTCGCGATCGAGTGCTCGCGCTAATCCCGCCGAGCGTCGCGCCCTTACTCATAAGCCTCTCACCAACGGCCTCCGGCCGGGCATTTTTCGTTATAAAAGCGGCGCGCGGACTACCGTTGCGCGGCAACGCGACTTCGTTCATCTTTCGCCATTCCGCCGCGGGGCCTTAGCCCGGCGGCGCGGGCATGCCCGAGGGCGATATGAGGGTGGTGCCACGGATAGGGCGATGGGTGTTCACCGAGCCATTGAGAGCGACAGCCGGGACGATACGGTCGCGGCGCCCATGACGCCCGCCGCAAAGGCGGCGCTCAAGCTTGAGCAATTTCTGCCCTATCAGCTCAATGTGGTGGCAAGCCTGACCTCGCAGGCGCTCTCCCGCGTCTATGCGCGGCGCTACAATATCGGCGTGCCGGAATGGCGGGTGCTGGTCACGCTCGGGCAGTACGGCGTGATGACCGCGAAAGCGATCGGTGCTCATACCCACATGCACAAGACCAAGGTGTCGCGGGCGGTAGCGCTTCTGGAGCGGCGCCGGCTGCTGGCGCGGCGCACCAACCGCGAGGACATGCGCGAAGCCTTCCTTTCGCTCACCGCCGCCGGGCGGGCTATGTACGAGGAGCTCGCGCCGCACGCGCTCAATTTCGCCCGCCGATTGACGGAGATTTTGACGCCGGCGGACCGCGAGGTCTTCGATCGCGCTTTGAGTCAGCTCACGGCGCGATCCGCGCAACTCGTCGCCGAGGTCGGCCAGGACGGCGACGAGGGCTGACCGCGGAGCCAACGTGACGCTCTATTCCTTTTTCCGCTCCTCGGCCGCCTATCGGGTGCGCATCGCGCTCAATCTCAAAGGCATCGCTTACGACACGGTGCCCGTGCACCTGATCAAGGATGGCGGCCACAACCGGCGGCCGGAGTTCCGCGCCGTCAATCCGCAGATGCGCGTTCCCGCCCTGGTCGCGCCGACCGGCGAGGTGCTGATCCAGTCGCTCGCCATTATCGAGTATCTCGACGAGACCCATCCCGATCCGCCGCTTTTGCCCAAGGACCCGATCGGCCGCGCGCAGGTGCGCGCGCTCGCGCAAATCATCGCCTGCGACATCCATCCGCTCAACAACACCGGACCGCTGCGGTACCTGAAGCACCAAATGCACCAAGAGCAGGCCGCGATCGATGGCTGGTATCATCATTGGGTCCGCGCCGGCTTCGTGGCGCTCGAGGCGCTGGTGCAACCGGGGCCTTATGCCTGCGGGGCCCGGGTGACGCTGGCCGATATTTTCCTCGTGCCGCAAGTCGCCAATGCCCGGCGGCTCAAGGTCCCGCTCGACCAATTTCCCAGGATCGTCGGGATCGAAGCCGCCTGTCTCGGCCTTCCGGCCTTCGATCGCGCACGCCCGGAGAACCAGCCGGATGCGGAGTGACACGGCGGCCCAATTGTGTTCACACTTTGGTCACCATTGCGTCGCTTCATCGCGCCGCGGACCAAACCGGCGGGACCAATGAAGATCAGATTCTGGCGCGGTCTCGGCCCGGTCGTGCTTGCCGCCTGCGCCTTTTCGATCACTGCCGCCGCCCAGACCGCTCCGGATCAACCGGCGACGAATGCGGTTTGTGCGCGCCTTGAGGGTCAACTGGCCAGCGTCAACCGCGGCTCGGCCGATCCGGCCCGCGCCGATCTGATCAAGCACGCCGAAGAAGCCGTCGCCAAACAGCAAGCCGACCTCGACCGTACGGTGGCGCAATCGCGCCGCCAGGGCTGCGAAGGGATCGGCGGATTTTTTGCTTTGTTCACCGGTCAATCGCCGCAATGCGGACCGCTCAACTCGCAGGTCCAGCAGATGCGCGGCAATCTCGACCGGATGATGAGCGACCTCGAGCGACTCAAGAGCGGCAGCTCCGATCAGGAAGGCCAGCGCCGCGCGCTGATCGGTCAATTGGCGCAGAACAATTGCGGCGAACAATATCGTTCAGCAGCGGCGGCCGCGGGCCCTGCCGGTTTCTTCGATGCATTGTTTGGCGGCAATGTCATCAGCCCGGGCGGCGACGGCGCGCCGTCCGGCACCTTCCGTACCGTTTGCGTGCGCACCTGCGACGGATTTTATTTCCCGCTCTCGTACTCGACTACGGCGAGCCGGTTCCCCGATGACCAGCGCGCCTGCCAGCGGCTGTGCCCGGCCTCGGAAGCCGTGCTTTACAGCTTTCGCAATCCCGGCGAGGACATCAACCAAGCAGTCGCCGTCGGCGGCGGCCAAGCTTACACCGAGCTGGCGAACGCGTTCCGCTACCGGCGCGAAGTCACGTCGGGCTGCTCCTGCCGCCGGCCGGGCCAGACCTGGGCCGACGCGCTTAAGAACGCCGACGACTCGACGACACTCGAGAGCGGCGACATTGTCGTAACCGACCAGAAGGCGAAGGCGCTCTCGCAGGCGCCGCAAGCCAAACCGGCCAAAGGTGGCGCGCCGCAGCCCGACTCTAACGCGACGGCAACCGCGCCCGCTGCGCCGGCCACGAACGCGGCCGATACCGATACCGGCAAGCGCTCGCCGGTGCGCACCGTCGGACCGCCCTTCGTGTCAAGCACCAAGCCGGCAATGGCGGCTCCGGGCTCGGTCCAGCAATAACGATCAACTAGGGCAGCGTCAGAGATCCGCGGCCCCGGCCTTGGCCATCGCGGCACTCTTCGTCAGCGTGCGGTCGGGCTCCGGGACTGCGGTTCCCGGATCACGGAACCGGTTGACGATCGGATAGCGCCGGTCGCGGCCGAAATTCCGCAACGTCACCTTCACGCCCGGCGCGGCCTGCCGGCGCTTGTACTCGGCAAGGCTGAGCATGCGCTCGACCTTCATGACGGTGTCGCGATCAAATCCGGCGGCGATGATCGTCGCCAACGGCTCCTCGCGTTCGACCAGCCGCTCGAGGATCGCATCGAGCACGTCGTAAGGCGGCAGCGTGTCCTGATCGGTCTGATTCTCGCGCAGTTCGGCGCTCGGCGCCCGCGTCAGTATATTTTCCGGAATGATCGCCCCGGACGGGCCGAGCGCGCCCTCCGGCTTCCAGGAATTGCGCAGCCGCGCCAGACGATAAACCTCGGTTTTGTACAGATCCTTGATCGGATTGAAGCCACCATTCATGTCGCCATAGAGCGTCGCGTAACCAACCGACATCTCCGATTTGTTGCCGGTCGTGACTACCATCAGCCCGAATTTGTTCGAGATCGCCATCAGGATGATGCCGCGGGCCCGGGCCTGCAAATTCTCCTCGGTGACGTCGCGCGGCGCCCCGGCGAAGACGCCGGCAAGCGCCGCTTCCAGCCCCTGCACCGCGCGCTCGATCGGAACGATGTCGTAGCGCACGCCGAGCGCGCGCGCCAATCCTGCCGCATCATCGAGCGACTCCCGCGAGGTGAAGCGGTACGGCAGCATCACACAACGCACGCGGTCGGCGCCGATCGCGTCGGCCGCGAGCGCCGCAACCAGAGCCGAATCAATGCCGCCGGAAAGACCGAGAACCACGCCCTTAAAGCCGTTCTTCTCGACATAGTCGCGCAGCCCGACCATGCAGGCGGTGTAGTCGGCCTGATCCGGCTCCTCGCTCGCGGCGATCGGCCCCGGTGCGCAGCGCCAAACGCCTTGGGCCCGCCGCCAGTGCGTCGTCACCACGGCTTCACGAAAGGCCGGCAGCTGGAATGCAACCGAGCGATCGGCGTTGAGCGCGAAGGTCACGCCGTCGAAGACGAGTTCGTCCTGGCCGCCGACCATATTGAGGTAGATGAGCGGCAGGCCGGATTCCACGACTCGATTGACCGCGATGTTCAGCCGCTCATCCGATTTGCCGCGCCAATAGGGCGAGCCGTTGGGTACCAGCAGGATCTCGCCGCCGGTTTCGGCCAGACACTCGACCACGTCGGGTCCCCAGATGTCCTCGCAGATCGGAATGCCGACGCGAATGCCTTTGATCGTGATCGGGCCCGGCGGCGGCCCGGCGACGAACACGCGCTTCTCGTCGAAGACGCCGTAATTGGGCAAGTCGACCTTGAAGCGGATTGCCTCAACCCGACCGCCGGCAAGCAGCGCATACGCGTTGTAAAGCTTGCCGTCCTCGACCCAGGGGGTGCCGATGAGAACGGCCGGGCCGCCGTCGGCGGTCTCCCGCGCCAGCGTCTCGATCGCGGCGCGGCAGGCGGCTTGGAACGCCGGCTTGAGCACGAGATCCTCCGGCGGATAGCCGGCAATGAAGAGTTCCGGATAAGCGACGATTTCGGCACCATCCCGGCGGGCTTGCGCTCGCGCTTTGCGCGCGCGTTCAAGATTGCCGGACACATCGCCGACGATTGGGTCGAGCTGCGCCAGCGCAATCGCCAGACGGTCGGCGGGACGCTCGTTCATGACGCAGGTCTAGATCATGATCCGGAAAAGTGGAACCCGGTTTTCGAACACCATTCCGGCTCGAATTATAGAGCGTCAGCTCCGGCAATGGGCGCGCCTGGCGTCGGGTCAGATGCCGCCATAAGGAAACGGGCCGAACTTGTAGCTGCCCTGGATGAAGGCGCCGAAGATATCGGCCCTCCAGGAGACCGGCTGCGGCAAGCCCACCTCGCCGACGATATCGTTCTCGAAATGCGAAGTGCCGTTGGCCTGCAGATGCCAATAGCGCGCGCCGATGCCGACGCTGGCATTCGGCGTCAGGCTATAGGAGAACGCCGCCTCGAGCTGATAACCCATTCCGGTGCCGTCCTCCGGGACCGGCCCGATGAAATCGCCCATGAACGGGCCAATGCGCAGCCAGTGCGCGTCGGTTCCGTTCAAGCGTACATAAGGGAGCCACGCGGCATCCGCGCTGAACTTGAAGCGATCGGCAAACACGATCGCGCCGCCCAACCCCACTCGCGGCGATTGCCAGACGTTGGTTTGCGTGATGCCCTCGACCCCCGTCGGGATTGCCGGCTGGCAGACGTCGGGATTGGAGGCGGTCTGCGTGCAGCCGAAGGCGTTCACCACTTCCTTGAACAGAAAGTAGCCGGCGAAAATGCCGAGATTGTAATCGGCGCCGCGCAGCACATCGTAGCCGACGTTCAGATTTGCGTAACCGAGATAGCCGTTGCGCTGCTCGCTGGTCGTGCTCGAATATGGCGAGAAAGTCGGCGTCGCGAAGTCTTCGTCCTGAAGCGAGCCGCTCGTGATTGCCCCGAGGCCGACATAGCCCTGGAAGAACCAGCCGTTCGTCGCCGCGATGCGTCCGTAAAACTCGCCAGAGCTGGTCAGGAGATCACGGTAGGTCAGCCGCGACACGGCTCCGGTGTAGAGCGCCGGCGCACCGTAAAGGGTTTTGCCGGTCTGGCCATCCGCGAACCAGTAACGCACTGCGAAATCGGCCTGCCAGGCGCGCACCGGATTCGGCAAGAAATACTCGACATCCGGGACCGGCGCGGCCTTGGTCGGAAGCGGCAACAGCGACGACAATGGCGTCGCCTGATCGGCCGCCAAGGCCGGCGTCGCTCCCAGCACCGCCGCCGCCGTCAAGCGCAGTAAATAATTCCGTACCGACACCGCACGCCCCGCATCTGTTGCCGTTTGTTTGTTTTGACGCGGAAAGTTTGAATCGAATTGTTTGCGTATTCCTTTACTGGCAGAGGCCGGCATGGATCAGCATGAGCGGCTGGTAAAGGCCGGCGGTCGAGGTGACTGCTTCGTAAACGAGAGGCCGGCCGCGAAGGACGAAGGACGGACAGAGAAGGCCGCTACAGTCCGGCGGCGGCCGGGAGCGGCTTTGCCTTGCTGTCGCGCTTCGACTTGAGCAGGTCGGCGAGGAGGAAGGCGAGATCGAGCGACTGCTCGGCGTTGAGCCGTGGGTCGCACACGGTGTGATAGCGGTCGTTGAGGTCTTCCTCGCTGATCGCGCGCGCGCCGCCCGTACATTCGGTCACGTTCTGCCCGGTCATTTCCAGATGCACGCCACCGGCATAGGTACCTTCAGCGGCATGAACTTGAAAAAACCCGCGTACCTCCTTGAGGATCTGATCGAACGGGCGCGTCTTGTAGCCGGTCACCGAGGTAACGGTATTGCCGTGCATCGGGTCGCACGACCACACCACATTGCGGCCCTCGCGTTTGACCGCACGCACGATCGGCGGCAACAGCTCGGCGACCTTGTCGGCGCCCATGCGGCAGATCAGGGTGAGACGACCGTGCTCATTGTCAGGATCGAGAATGTCGATGAGCCGCAACAGCTCGTCCGGCTTCTGCGACGGGCCGGTCTTCAAGCCAAGCGGATTCCTGATGCCGCGGCAGAATTCGATATGGGCGTGATCCGGCTGCCGGGTGCGGTCGCCGACCCACAACATATGGCCGCTGGTGCAATACCAGTCGCCGGTCGTCGAATCGACCCGGGTGAACGCCTGCTCGTAGCCGAGCAGCAACGCCTCATGGCTGGTGAAGAAATCGGTCGTGCGCATCTCCGGATGCAGTTCCGGATCAATGCCGCAGGCGCGAATGAAGTTGAGGGCCTCGGTGAGATGACCGGCGAGCTCCTGATAACGCTTCGACTGCGGTGAGTCCTTGACGAAAGACAGCATCCACTGATGCGCGTTGGCGAGATTGGCGTAGCCGCCGGTAGCGAACGCGCGCAGCAGATTGAGCGTTGCCGCCGATTGCCGGTAGGCCTCAAGCTGCCGGCGCGGATCCGCCGCGCGCGCCGCCGCGGTGAAATCGGTGCCGTTGATGATGTCGCCACGATAGGCCGGGAGCTCGCGGCCGTCGCGCTTTTCCGTCAGCGCCGAGCGCGGCTTGGCGAATTGGCCGGCGATGCGGCCGACCTTGACCACCGGCGAAGCTGCGGCGTAGGTCAGCACTACCGCCATCTGCAGGAACAGGCGAAAGAAATCGCGGATATTGTTGGCGCCATGCTCGGCAAAGCTTTCGGCGCAATCACCGCCTTGAAGAAGGAAGGCCTGGCCGGCGGCAACCTGCGCTAACGCGCGTTTGAGGTTGCGTGCCTCGCCTGCAAAAACCAGCGGCGGGAACGTCGCGAGCTGCGCCTCGACGTCGGCGAGCGCCTTGGCGTCGGGGTAGTCCGGCATTTGCGCAGCCGGCTTGGCCCGCCAGGAATCCGGGCTCCATTTCGCCGCGTTGCTGCGTTTCGACATCACCGCAATCCTGTTCCGTCATCCTGAGGTGGCCGCTGCGCTCGGCCACAGAATGACAGGGCGCTCTTATACACGGCGGCCGCAGGCGGCGACAGCCCGATGAAGTCTTGCTTATTCGGCCGCTTCGCGGGCGAAGCTCGCGCTTTTCTGGCGCATCGTCACCAATTCCTCGGCCGTCGTCGGATGCAGCGCCATGGTGGCGTCGAAATCGGCCTTGGTCGCTCCCATTTTCACGGCGATGGTCGCGACCTGGATCATCTCGGCGGCGCCCTCGCCGACGATATGGCAGCCGACCACGCGGTCGGTGAGGCCATCGACCACGAGCTTCAGCAGCACCGTGGTGTCGCGGCCCGACAAGGTCGCCTTCAGCGGCCTGAACATCGACCGGTAGATATCGGTTCGCGGCAGCCGCGCGCGCGCCTGCGCCTCCGTGAGCCCGACGGCGCCGACCTCAGGATCGGAGAACACCGCAGTCGGCACGTTGGTGTGATCGACTGCGGTCGGCTTGCCGCCGAACACGGTGTCGGCGAAAGCGGTGCCCTCGCGAATCGCGACTGGCGTCAGATTGATGCGGTTGGTCACATCGCCAATGCCGTAGATATTAGCGACGCTGGTGCGCGAGTACTCGTCGACCGCGAGGCCACCATTTTTGCCGACGTCGACTCCCGCGTCTTCGAGACCCATCTTGGCGACATTCGGCCGCCGGCCGGTCGCGAACATCGCGCAATCGGCGGGGATCTGATTGCCGCTCGACAGATGTACTGAGAAGCGCGAGCCCGATCGCTCGATGGCCGCGACCTTGCAGCCGGTGACCACCCTGATGCCGTGCTTCTCCATATCCATGCGCAGATGCTGGCGCACGTCGTCGTCAAAGCCGCGCAGGATGTTCTCGCCGCGATAGATGAGCGTCACGTGCGCGCCGAGACCGGCGAAGATGCCGGCGAACTCGACGGCGATATAGCCGCCGCCCTGGATGACCATGTGGGCCGGCAGTTCCGGCAGGTAAAACGCCTCGTTCGAGGAAATGGCGTGCTCGATCCCGGGAATCGGGTCGCCGTAGGTCGGCGCGCCGCCGGTCGCAATCAGGATATAGGCCGCGCGCACAAGCTCGCCGTTCTCCAGTTGCACCGTATGCGCGTCTCTGAGCACGGCGCGGCTCTTGACGATGCTGACGCCGGCCTTGCCGAGCGTTGCGGTGTAGGCCGCCTCCAATCGCGCGATTTCCTTGTCCTTATTGGCGATCAAGGTCGGCCAATCGAACGTCGCCTGCGGCGGCGTCCAGCCAAAGCCGGCGGCGTCTTCGAATTCGGCGCGGAAGCGAGAGGCGTAAACGAGCAGCTTCTTCGGCACGCAACCGCGGATGACGCAGGTGCCGCCGACGCGATATTCCTCCGCCAGCATCACCCGCGCGCCATGTTGTGCGGCGACGCGCGAGGCGCGCACGCCCCCCGAACCGCCGCCGATAACAAAGAGATCGACGTCGTAATCGGACATGCCGGCATACGCTCCCTTAAACCTCAATCAGCGCCGCTCGACGAGGCGGGCTCCGTCTTGACCGGCAACAATAGCAGTCTGCGCAAGCCCGATGAACAAGCCGTGCTCCATCACACCGGGAACCTTGCAGAGCCGCTCGGCAAGCTGCGGCGGATCGGCGATCCGCTGCAATCGGGCATCCAGCAGCCAGTGGCCGCCATCGGTGACGAACGGACCACCGCCCACGCGGGTGCGCAAAATCGCCGGTCCCGGGCATCCGGCTTCGGCCGTGGCCGCTTCGACCGCCCGCCGGATCGTCTGGGCGCCGAAGGTCGCGATCTCGATCGGCAGCGGAAAGCGCCCCAGGACCGAGACCCATTTCGATTCGTCGGCGATCACGATCATTTGCGCCGACGCCGCAGCGACGATCTTCTCCCGCAGCAGCGCGCCGCCGCCGCCCTTGATCAGGGTCAGGTCAGGTGCGATCTCGTCCGCTCCGTCGACCGTGAGATCGAGTTCAAGCGTGTCGTCGAGCGTGGTCAGCGGGATGCCCAGCTGTTCGGCCTGCGCGCGCGTTGCGTCCGAGGTCGGGACCGCAAGGATGTCGAGCCCCGCCCGCACGCGCTCGCCGAGCAGTTCGACGAAGAGCCGGGCGGTCGATCCGGTCCCCAGTCCGACGCGCATCCCGGCCCGCACAAAGTCGAGGGCGCGGGCCGCGGCGGCACGCTTCTGAGCTTCAACATCCATGGCCGCTCTCTAGCCGCCTTCCGCCGCCGATCCTAGGGAAAACATGACCAGCCGAGCCGCCAAGTCTGCTTGCGCCGCAGTGGATCCGCGGCTAGGCGAATGCATGCTCACCATCGTCTTCGATCTCGACGGCACGCTTGTCGATACCGCTCCCGACCTGATCGACACGCTCAACTACACCCTCAAGCAGCACGGCTTGTCCGTCGTTCCTTTTGAAACTGCCCGGCCGTCGATCGGCGGCGGGGCACGGGCGATGATCGAAAACGCGCTGGCGAGCAAGGGGCGCGAGTCGACGCCGGCCGATGTCGATCGGCTATACGCCGCCTTCGTCGCTCACTACGCCGAGCAAATCGCCGACCGCTCACGGCCGTTCCCGCATGTCGAAGAAGCGCTCGACCAGCTCGGCGCCGACGGCTATCGGCTGGCGGTCTGCACCAACAAGCTCGAATGGCTGTCGAAACGCCTCTTGGACGCGCTGCGTCTCAGCCAACACTTCGCCGCGATCTGCGGTCAGGACACTTTCGGGGTCCTCAAGCCCGACCCGAAAATGCTTCGGCTGACGGTGGAGCGCGCCGGCGGCGAGGCCAAGCGTGCGATCATGGTCGGGGACTCAGTCACCGACATTCGCACCGCCCGCGCCGCGCACGTGCCGGTCATCGCCGTCGATTTCGGCTACACCGAGGTCCCGATTGCGTCCTTGCACCCCGACCGGGTCATCAGCTCATTCACGCAATTGCCGGCGGCCATCAGCGACCTCGAGCCCGCCAAAAATGCCATGGACGATCAGCGCTTTATCGGGCACAAAGGCTGACGACGCAGCCTATATATCCTTATAGGCTGCGTCGGCTCGTATGGAGCCGTCTTCACCGAAACGCATGCCGATGGACGGCGTGAAGGTGGAACACGTGTCGATTCAAGACCTTGCTGGCGCCCCCGGACGCCCGGCGCTGCTCGATCCGTTCGGCCGCGCCATCAGCTATCTGCGCGTCTCGGTCACCGACCGCTGCGATTTCCGCTGTGTCTATTGCATGGCGGAACATATGAGCTTCCTGCCGAAGGCCGACCTCCTGACGCTGGAAGAGCTTGACCGGCTGTGCTCGGCGTTCATTGCCCGCGGGGTACGCAAGTTGCGGCTGACCGGCGGCGAGCCGCTGGTGCGCCGCGGCATCATGACGCTGTTCGCTTCGCTCTCGCGCCACCTCGCCTCGGAGCAGCTCGATGAGCTGACACTGACCACCAACGGCTCGCAACTCGCCAAATACGCCAAGGAGCTCAAGGCGCACGGCGTGCGCCGGATCAATGTGTCGCTCGACACGCTCGACGCCGACAAATTCCGCGCCATCACCCGCTGGGGCTCCTTGCCCGACGTGCTCGCCGGGATCGATGCCGCGCAGGCCGCCGGGATCAAGATCAAGATCAACGCCGTCGCGCTCAAGGGCGTCAACGAGGACGAGTTCCTGCAGCTCATCGAATGGGCGCACGGCCGCGGCATGGATCTGACGCTGATCGAGGTGATGCCGCTCGGCGAGATCGGCGAAGGCCGTCTCGATCAATATCTGCCGCTGTCGCTCGTTCGTGCGCGCTTGTCCGAGCGCTACCGCCTCGACGACATCGATTATCGCACCGGCGGCCCGGCCCGCTATGTGCGCGTCGCCGAGACCGGCGGCCAGCTCGGCTTCATTACGCCGCTCACCCACAATTTCTGTGAATCGTGCAACCGCGTGCGCGTTACCTGCACCGGCACGCTCTATATGTGCCTCGGCCAGGAGGACGCCGCCGATTTGCGCAAGCCGCTGCGCGCCTCGGAAAGCAACGATCTCCTCTTCGCCGCGATCGATGAAGCGATCTCGCGCAAGCCCAAGGGCCACGATTTCATCATCGACCGCCGCCATCAGCGGCCGGCGCTGGCGCGGCACATGAGCGTGACCGGCGGATAGACACCGCGTGTCATGCCCGGCCTCGTGCCGGGTATCCCGATTCAATCGGCTCAAGTTAGTGCCACCCTATTTGTAAGCGTGCGGCACATCGCTAGATCAGTCCCAACCATCTCGCGCCCAATAGCGCCAGGACAATAACGGCGACGATCGCCGGCACGCCCAGTGCTTGAACCTCACACTTTCCCAGCGCACAAGCAATGCGTGGGTAGACCTTTCCTTTTGCGGGAGCATCGTCACACCTCTCACCAAAAATGAGCGGTGCAACAGGGGTATGGGGATATCAAAAACGATTCGGCGCAAGGGAAACGATGAGCGTGGCCGAAATCGAACTCACTACCACCTTCATCCAATCTGCATGTCGCGATTGAAAAGCTCATCGATCGCAAATAGTCAGGCCGACTTGACAAGATTGACATCACGGACTCGTGAAAAGGCGGGGCACTCCGGGGCACACACTCGCCCGCGTATTTTTTTGCCGACCACATTCCGGCGGCGGAACGAATGTGATTGTCGCCAGCGAGAAGGGCGCTCTGCCTTTGACAGATGCTTCATCAGTCCGGCAGCTTCGCCAGTCTGCTTGTGCGCCGCCATTTGAGATTCATTCTTGCCAAAATGCTCGCCGAGCTTTCCGAGTCCTGCCCATTTAGGCATTCTCGCATTTTACGTTCGGACCAAGCAAACATCGCTGAGTAATCGACAATTTTGCGCTGTATGTCGGAAGCCGAAGAAGAAGACTGCACAGCAATGTGCGGCACGGTCGCGATGTTATTGAACACGGTACGAAAGCGCGTCTCAAGTTCAAAAAACATTTTGTCGATCATCAGATCACGATCTGGATGCCATGCCAGAAGGAGGTCATAAACACCCAGCGTGGATCAGATGGAAGTGCGATGTGAGCCCCCTCACGTAAAGAAGCCTGTGCGTGTAGTCCATGACGCTCATAACGGACTTTTTCGTGATTGTTGGGCCGCCGTTGAAACGCTCCCATTTATCGCGATTGCTCCAGAGGTAGGAAAGGAGGGAGCGAAAACGAGCAATAGATTCGACCGTAAATATTGCATCATCCTCCATGATAAGTATCCATGGCAAACCTTTTGCTTTCGCGATTTCGATACAGGAAATATGCGAACGCCCGCAGCCGCGCCAACCAGGGTTATCAATAATAGCCGGGACGCGAGTGACATTTAGGCCACAAGTTTTACACCGCCCAATCATTTCCGACCAGCGGTCCATCCGATGATCGGAGTTGATTACAAAAAGTTTCGGGAAATAGCGCCGACATGACCACCCGCGCCAATTATGCCTATCTCATACAACGGCTAGAATCCGGCATCAACGCGATGCCGACTCGAATTCAGGGTCACGCCACAGCGCAGGGACATTCAAAGACTCGCGCACGCAAGCGCGAAGATTTTTTTCTGTGCCCGGTCAGCTCGCCGCTGGGCTGTCCGTCCCGAGACGGACGGCGCTCCTTCGTCATTGCCTTTGGCATCGAGATGGCCGGGACCAGCCCGGCCATGACGAACTCAATCAGATACCGACTGGAAGACCATCGCCGCCGCCAAAAACTCGGCGTGCCGGTGCGCCCGGCGTTCGAGCGCGAGCTCGTCGCGCCCCCACTGCTCCATGTTCCAATCCTCGTCGACATGCGCGGCCCGCCAAGCCGCTTCGGCCGAGAGCTGCCCGCGCGCGAGCGCAAGCGCAATGAGCGCCGAGCCGGTGAGCGTCGTCACCGCGTGCACGGCGCCAAGGCGCCAGGGATCGGCGGGGATCGCCGCGCGCGCGGCCGCGAGGGCAGCCGTGGGCTGGGCGACGTGAATCACGCCGTCACCCAAGGCGAAAGGCGCGCCGAGCTTGTTGCGCGCCCAGGCGAGGATCGGATCCCAATGTGCCCCCTGACGGTCGCGCAGCCCCTGCGGCGCCGCGGCGCGATAGCAAACGAGGTCGGAGGCGAGATATCTTTCGACTTCGGCGGCCACCGGGCCAGGGCGGTCCGCGACGCAGTCGATGATGGCGTTGGCCAAGCGGGTCTGCGGCATCGTCGCCGGATCGATCATCTCGCCCGGCGCTTCCCATTCCGCGGCCAAGGTCTTTGCCAGCGCCGGCGTTGGCGCGGCAAGGATGCGGCCCGCAGGCGTGCGCGCCGGCTTACCGTCGAGCTCGACGGCATAGCCAGCAGCGGCGCGGGCGGGCGCGGCCTTGGCGTAGAAGCGGCGGCGCAGGATCGGTCGGCTCGAGCGCCGCGCCGCCTCGACGGCGTTCGCAGGAGGCGCCTTCCGGGGTGGGTCAGGCATGAGACCTTAGACCATAGCCGAGACGGCGAGCGCCGCCAGCGGATCGCGTGGCGCGGCAGTGCCGGGGTTCCGCTCGACACGGAATCGCCAACATTCTCAGCAATTTACGTTAGTATCGCCGCGGCCGCCCGGCGCCGGCAAAAGGTGCGACGCTGGCGTGACAGATCGCGCTTTTGTCAAGGGCCGCCAACGACAAAAACGCCGCTATAACAAGGCGGAACGGTGGAAATTCGCCCCCTGCTCGACTAGTATCCGCGCCGGATTCGGGCGACGGAGCCTCACCGTAGGGTGCCGGATCCACGCAGCACTATCGCCGGCGCGTCGGCGAGGGGTTGCGTGCAAGAGGAGTCGATGAAACCTACCGACATTTCGGTCCCGGACTACTTCCACAAGGTCGTGGATTGTCAGTGGGCCTGCCCAGCACACACGCCGGTTCCAGAGTACATCCGTTTGATCGCGGCGGGCCGTTACACCGACGCCTACCTTATCAATTGGCAATCGAATGTCTTTCCCGGCATTCTCGGACGCACCTGCGACCGACCCTGCGAGCCGGCCTGCCGTCGCGGCCGGGTCGAAAAGGAGCCGGTCGCGATCTGCCGGCTCAAACGCGTCGCCGCCGATTTCAAGGGTGACATTCGCGCCCGCTTGCCCAAGCCGGCGGAGAAGACGAACGGCAAGCGGATCGCGCTAGTGGGCGGTGGCCCCGCCTCGCTCACGGTGGCGCGCGATCTCGCTCCGATCGGCTACGAATGCGTCGTGTTCGATCAGGACCCGCAGTCCGGCGGCATGATGCGCACGCAGATTCCGAAATTCCGCCTGCCGGAAAGCGTGCTCGACGAGGAATGCAGCTACATCCTCGATCTCGGTATCGAGTTCGCCGGGGGCAGGCGCATCGACAGCATGAAGGCGCTGCTTGGGCAGGATTTCGATGCGATCTTCGTCGGCTGCGGCGCGCCGCGCGGCCGCGATCTCGATATCCCCGGCCGCAAGGAAGCGGCGAAGAATATCCACATCGGCATCGACTGGCTGGCCAATGTCTCGTTCGGCCATGTCGACAAGATCGGCAAGCGCGTCATCGTGCTCGGCGGCGGCAACACCGCCATGGACTGCTGCCGCTCCTCGCGCCGGCTCGGCGGCGAGGATGTCAAAGTCGTGGTGCGCTCGGGCTTCGAGGAGATGAAAGCCTCGCCCTGGGAAAAGGAAGACGCCATCCACGAGGACATTCCGATCTTCAATTATCTGGTGCCGAAGGCATTCACCCACGACAGCGGCAAGCTCACCGGCGTCACCTTCGAGAGCGTCAAGGCGGTGCGCGACGCCAAGGGCCGCCGCGAGCTCATACCGACCGGGGAGCCGGACCAGCATTTTCCCTGCGACGACGTTCTGGTTGCAGTCGGCCAGGAGAACGCCTTCCCCTGGATCGAACGCGATTGCGGCATCGAATTCGACAAATGGAATATGCCCACGGTCAATGCAAAGACCATGGGCTCGACGCACCCCAAGGTGTTCTTCGGCGGCGATGCCGCCTTCGGGCCGAAGAACATCATCTGGGCGGTCGCTCACGGCCACGAAGCGGCGATCTCGATCGACCGCTTCTGCCGCGGCGAGGACGTCAATCTCCGTCCGGCGCCGCAAGTCGCGATCACCAGCCAGAAGATGGGCATCCACGAGTGGAGCTATGACAACGAGATCACGCTCGACAAGCGCTACCGGGTGCCGCATCGCGAGAAGGTCGTGGCGCTGCGCGACATCAAGGCCGAGGTCGAGCTCGGCTACGACGCGGAACTGGCGCTGAAGGAAGCCGAGCGCTGCCTCAATTGCGACGTGCAGACCGTGTTCACCGGCCAGCTCTGCATCGAATGCGACGCCTGCGTCGACATCTGCCCGATGGACTGCATCACTTTCACCCAGAACGGCGACGAAGCCGATCTGCGCTCGCGCCTGCAGGCGCCGGCAAACAATCTGAGCCAGGACCTCTACATCGGCAACAGCCTCAAGACCGGCCGCGTCATGGTCAAGGACGAGGATGTGTGCCTGCATTGCGGGCTGTGCGCCGAGCGCTGTCCCACCAGCGCCTGGGATATGCAGAAATACCTCATCGATATGACACACGCGGAACAGGCATGCCGATCCAAAGCGTAAACGATTTCGTTGTCCGCTTCGCCAACGTCAACGGCTCGGGATCGGCGAGCGCCAACGAGCTGTTTGCCCGCGCGGTGCTGCGCATGGGCATTCCGGTCGCGCCGCGCAATATTTTCCCCTCCAACATCCAGGGCCTGCCGACCTGGTACGAAGTGCGCATCTCCGAAGCCGGCCATCTTGGCGCCCGCGGCGGCACCGATCTGATGGTGGCGATGAATCCGCAAACCTGGGACCAGGACGTCGCCGGCATCGAGCCGGGCGGCTACCTGTTCTACGATTCGACCAAGCCGCTGCCGAAGTCGAAATTCCGCAACGACATCACGGTGATCGGCATGCCGCTCACCGCGATCTCCAATCGCGAATATACCGACCCGCGTCAGCGCCAGCTGTTCAAGAACATCATCTATGTCGGCGCGCTCGCGGCGCTGCTCGATATGGACATCGGCGAGATGGAGAAGCTGATCGCCGAGCAGTTCAGGGGCAAGGAAAAGCTGTTCGACGCCAACAAGCACGCGCTCCATCTCGGCCGCGACTGGGTGATGATGAATCTCGACCATCCGCTCGGCCTGCGGCTCAAGCGCGCCAATGCGGTCGGCGACCGCATCTTCATCGAGGGCAATTCGGCCGCCGCGCTGGGCGCGGTCTACGGTGGCGCGACCGTCTGCGCCTGGTACCCGATCACGCCGTCGTCCTCGCTTGCCGACGCTTTCACCGGCCACTGCAAGCGCCTGCGCGTCGATCCGACAACGAAGAGGAACAAGTTCGCCATCATCCAGGCCGAGGACGAGCTGGCTTCGATCGGCATCGTCATCGGCGCCGCCTGGAACGGCGCCCGCGCCTTCACCGCCACCTCCGGGCCGGGAATCTCGCTGATGCAGGAATTCGTCGGGCTCGCTTATTTTGCCGAGATCCCGGCGGTGATCTTCGACGTCCAGCGCGCCGGGCCGTCGACCGGCATGCCGACGCGCACGCAGCAGACCGACATCATTTCGGCGGCCTATGCATCGCACGGCGATACCAAACATGTGCTCCTGTTCCCCGAAGATCCGGCGGAAGCCTTCGAGTTCGCCGCGGCGGCGTTCGACCTTGCCGATCGGTTGCAGACGCCGATCTTCGTCATGCTCGACCTCGACATCGGCATGAACCACCGCCTGTCCCGCCCGCTCACCTGGGACGACAGCCGCAAGTTCGACCGCGGCAAGATCATGACTGCGGCGATGCTCAACGCCGGCGAGGAATTCGGCCGCTATCTCGACGTCGACGGCGACGGCATCCCCTACCGCACGCTGCCCGGCACCCACCCGACCCAGGGCTCGTTCTTCACCCGCGGCACCTCGCGCGACCGCTATGCGCGCTATACCGAAGAAGGCGCGGCCTACGCCGACAACATGCAGCGGCTGCTGCGCAAGTTCGAGACCGCGAAGGACCTGGTGCCGCGACCGTTGCAGGCCAATGCAACGAAGGCGACGAAATACGGCGTCATCTATTTCGGCTCGACCTCGCCGGCGATGGATGAGGCGATCGAGCTTCTCGAGGCCGCCGGGCACGCGCTCGACCGGTTGCGGGTGCGCGCCTTCCCGTTCCATTCGAGCGTGACGAGTTTCATCGGCGAGCATGATTTCGTGTTTGTCGTCGAGCAGAACCGCGATTCGCAGCTGCGCTCGTTGATCGTCAATGAATGCAGCATCGACCCGGTGCGCCTGGTGCCGATCCTCCACTACGACGGCACGCCGGTCACCGCGCGCTTCATCTCCCGCGCGATCGCCGATCACCTCGATGCGCTTAAGGTGACGCCGCTGCGCAAGGGCAAGGTCGTGTCATGACGTACGTGGTCAAGCCGAAATTCCACCATCCCGAGCTGCCGAAGAACGAACTCGGCTATACCCATCGCGACTACGAGGGCAGCGTCTCGACGCTCTGCGCCGGCTGCGGCCACGACTCGATCTCGGCCTCGATCATCGAAGCCTGCTTCGAACTGTCGATCGCGCCGCATCGGGTCGCCAAGCTCTCCGGCATCGGCTGCTCGTCGAAGACGCCGACCTATTTCCTCGGCAATTCGCACGGCTTTAATTCGGTGCACGGACGCATGCCGTCGGTGCTCACCGGAGCGAACCTCGCCAATCGCGACCTGATCTATCTCGGCGTATCCGGCGACGGCGATTCCGCCTCGATCGGCTTCGGCCAGTTCGCGCACGCCATCCGCCGCGGCGTCAACATGGTCTATATCGTGGAGAACAACGGCGTCTATGGCCTGACCAAGGGGCAGTTCTCCGCCACCGCCGACCGCGGCTCGAAGTCGAAGCGCGGCGTCGTCAACAACGACAACTCCATCGACCTGATCGGCATCGCCCTGCAGCTCGGCGCGAGTTTCGTCGCGCGCTCGTTCTCCGGCGACAAGACGCAGCTGACGCCGCTGATCAAGGCGGCGATCGAGCATGAGGGTGCCGCTTTCATCGATGTGATCTCGCCCTGCGTCGCCTTCAACAATCACGCCGGCTCGACCAAGAGCTTCGACTATGTCCGAGAGCACAACGAGGCGGTCAATCGGCTCGATTTCATCACCGGCCGCGCGCCGATCAAGGTCGACTACGCGCCGGGGAGCGTCGAGACGGTCGAGCAGCACGACGGCACGACAGTCACGCTGCGCAAGCTCGATTCAGATTATGACGTGCACGATCGCCTGGCCGCCATGAGCTTCCTGCAGCAACACGCTGCCAAGGGCCAGATCGTCACCGGGCTTCTCTACGTCGCGGCCGAGGCCGAGGACTTGCACGGCCACCTCAACACCGTCGCGGCGCCGCTCAATGGGCTCGACGAGAAGGAGCTGTGCCCGGGCTCGGCGGCGCTCGACAAGATCAACGCCGCGCTGCGCTGATCAGCGCAGCCTCTTGATCGCCTCGATCATCTCCTTCGGCGGCTCCATCGCGATCGCGAGCGGTCTACCGCCTTCGAGCAGGCTCTTCATACTGGACAGGATCGCCGGCCAGCCCGAGCGGCCGCCGCTCAGGATCGCGTCGGGGACGTCCCAGGAATGCGATTCCGTCATCGTCAGGCGCACTGCCTCGCCGGCCTGCGCCACTTCGTAAGTCACGAGGCATTCGGGCAGCTTGCGGAAGTCTTCCGGCCACTCGACCTGCCAGGTCACCGACAGCTTGCGCGGCGGGTCATAGGCGATGACCTTGCCGCGAACATTGATGCGGCCGTCGGGCAGGCGCAGCGCGAAGGCGCCGCCCGGCTTAGGCTCGAGTTCGACGTCGCGCTGCCAAAAATACTTGCGGGTGAACTCGGAGGAGGTCAGCGCCTGCCAGACCTGCTCCGGCGTCGAGGCGACGTAGATGACGTACACCGTCTTCGGTTTGAATTTGGCCGTTTCGGTCACGCCCCCGCCTCCACTGCTTGCCTTCTGGATTCCGGACTCGCGCTTCGCGGCGCTCCGGAACGACGAATGAACTATTCCTCCGGCGCTTCGACGATCGGGTCGTAGCGCTTGGCGTCGAGACCGAGGAGATTCCACGACTGCTGCATGTGCGGCGGCAGCGGCGCGGTGACGTCGATGATCCCGCCGCGCGGATGCGGCACGACGATGCGGCGGGCGAGGAGATGCAGCTTGTTCTGCGTCCCGCCGGGCAGTTCCCAATTCTCGCGCGCAAAATATTTCGGATCGCCGACGATCGGATGATTGATGTGCGCCATGTGCGCGCGCAGTTGGTGGGTGCGCCCGGTGACCGGCTTTAGGGAAATCCAAGCGAGTGCCGGCCCGGCCGTTTCCACAACCGCGTAATAGGTCACGGCGTGGCTTGCCCCCTCCTCGCCGTGGCGGGCGACGCGCATGAATGATTCCTCCTTGCGTTCCTCCTTGGCGAGATAGGTCGAGATCCGGCCCTGCCGGGGCTTCGGCACGCCGGCGACCAGCGCCCAGTAGATCTTGCGCGCCGAGCGTGAGCGAAACGTTTTCGCCAAGGCGGCGGCGGCAAACCGGGTCTTGGCGACCAGCAAGCAGCCGGCGGTGTCCTTGTCGAGCCGGTGCACCAGCCGCGGGCGCTGGCCGTGAGCGTCGCGCAACGCCTCCAGCATGCCGTCGATATGACGCGCGGTGCCGGAGCCGCCCTGCACCGCAAGCCTCATCGGCTTGTTGAGCACCAGTACGTCGGCGTCCTCGTGGAGTGTGATCGACCTGAGAAAGGCACGCGTTCTTTCGTCGGCTTCGTTGCCGGGCGCGCGCGGCTTCGGCTGGTCGAGCCGCAGCGGCGGAATGCGCACGCTCTGCCCGGCTTCCAGCCGGTGCTTTGGCTGCGTGCGCTTGCCATTGACGCGCACCTCGCCTTTGCGGATGACGCGCTGAATGTGGGAGAAGCTCAAACGCGGAAACCGCGCCTCCAGGAACCGGTCGACGCGCATGCCGGATTCGTCAGGAGTGACGGGTACGGTTTGGACGTTGGTCGACGGCGGCGGAGCAG
>Ga0187781_10000274_pt1 | contig 36777 bp, 31 predicted proteins | sample 0715_SJ02_MP02_2_FD_132447 | JGI IMG/M metagenome (GOLD analysis project Ga0187781, IMG submission 132447) | Tropical peat soil microbial communities from peatlands in Department of Meta, Colombia - 0715_SJ02_MP02_20_MG | ecosystem: Environmental > Terrestrial > Soil > Wetlands > Peat | place... | reverse complement strand
TCAGGGGCCCAATCACCGAGTGCGGGTCTCGTGGGTCACCGACCTTCATCGTCCGCGCCTTGGCGGCAAATTTTTCGAGGAAAGCCTCGTAAATCGGCGCTTCGACGATGATTCGGGAGCCCGCCATGCAGATTTGGCCCTGGTGAATGAAAATGCCGAAGCAGGCGGTGTCCACGGCGTAGTCGAGGTCCGCATCTTTCAAGATAATGAGCGGGCTCTTGCCGCCCATTTCGAGCACGACTCTTTTTCCGTGCTTCGCGCACTCGATGGCAATGCTGCGCCCGACGGCGGTTGAGCCGGTAAAGGAGATCAATTTGACGCGCGGATCATCGTAAAGCACGCGCGCCATTGTGGGTCCATCGCCGGGAACGACATTCAGGACTCCGGCGGGCAAACCGGCGCGCTCGAAGATTTCCGCGAGCTTCAGGCCCACGAGCGACGTCTCTTCCGAGGGTTTTAAGATGAACGTGTTGCCGGTGGCCAGGGCAAAGGCTATCTTCTTGACCGAGAGCACGACGGGAAAATTGAACGGCGAGATTCCTGCCACGACTCCCAGAGGCCGGCGGATGGCCATGGAAATCAGGCCGGGAACGTCGGCCGGGAAAACGTCGCCGTGAATGCGTCTGGCTTCGCCGGCGATGGACCTCACCATGTTGCCCGCGAAGGAGACTTCAAACTGCGCTTTGCCGAATGTGGACCCGGCCTCGCCAATCAAGATTTCCACCATCTCATTGCGCGCCTTCTCGAGTTCGTCCGCGGCCTTGAGAAGGATTGCCTCGCGCTGGGCCGGGAGGGTTTCGCCCCACGACTTTTTGGCCGCGTCGGCGGCGTCAATTGCCGCGCGCATGTGGTGCTCCTGGGCCATGAAAATCCGGGCAAACGGTTGCTGGCTGGCGGGATTGATTACGTCCGTGAGAGCGGACGGCGGCACTTCGATATTTTTTCCCGCGATGTAGGGAGTGGAAGCCATGGCGTACCTCGCTTTGAACGCCGCGTGAAAGATGCAGATACAGGAGCGGCAATTCGGGGATGAATGAGCTGCGCGTTAATCGCGCGTACGTCTGTCCGAAGGAAATTCTTCGCCCGCGTCTGTGGATTGTCAAGCGCAGGCTATTCGCGCGCTAATTCGAGTTCCACACGCGCCGGGCTGTCTCAGCCACAAGCTTTAGCTTTGCCCACTGCTCGTCTTCGGTCAGGAGATTTCCTTCCATCGTGGACGCAAACCCGCATTGCGGGCTAAGCGCCAGATTTTCGAGCGGGAAATGCCGTGCCGCCTCTTTGACCCGCTCGATCAGCACATCAGGATTCTCCAGCCGCGGGCGCTTCGAGCTGACGAGACCCAACACGACGATTTTGTTTTTCGGGATGAAACGAAGCGGCTCGAAAGTGCCGGAGCGCTCATCGTCATATTCGAAAAGGAAACGGTCAACATCCATGGCCGTGAAAAGTTTCTCGGCAATTGCGTCGTAGCCGCCTTCGGCGTACCAGTGGCTGCGATTGTTGCCCCGGCAGAGGTGTATCGCCAACGTGACGCCCGGGCGGCGCGCGGCAGCGAAGCAGGCATTGTCCGCGCGAATCGATTCGTCGAGCAGCGCGTCCGGCTCGGCGTTCATCTCTGTGCGAATCCATTCGCGCCACTTCGGATCGAGGTAGTAGCTGTACCGCGGCGCGTCAATTTGGATGTACTTCACGCCCTCCGCCGAAAGCCGCGCGAGCTCCGTCTTCATGATTTCGACGATATCCCACAGGAGCGCGGAGTGATTTTCATACACCCTGTCCGTGATTCCGCGCTTGAAAGAGATCGCCGGGAATTGCGTGGCGCTCGGCAAAGTCATTTTGATAGCGCCGGGCGAATTGGCTTTCAGGAAGGAAAGCTCGTGGCCGGTCAAAGGCCGCACGGCGCGCAGCTTAGAAGTCACGATGCCCGTAATGCTGCTTACAGCGGAATCTTTCGGTTCGCCCGCCTTCCAGCTCCGGGCCACGGCATCGGCCAGGTCGAATCCCTCGACGGCATCCGTGAAATCGCTCATGAAATTTCGCCGGCGCAACTCGCCGTCGGTGAAAATCTCAAAGCCGAGTTCTTTCTGCTTGGCCAGGACGCGCGCGATGTGGCGGTCCTCGATGGCGCGCAGGGGCTCACCGTCTTTGCCTGCCTCGCGCCGCGCCTCGAGGAGCTCCGCCGGCCGGAGGAAACTCCCGACATGGTCGGCTCGATATTGCGCTGTCATCGCTCTCTCTCCATTGCCCCTCGCCTCAGACCCACAATTTCTCATTGACCTTCAACCCGTGCTCCCGGCAATAGCTCAGGTAGTGGTCAATGAACCAGAAGACGTCGAGCGTGTCGAGCAACCGGTCGTCATCGTCATAGAACTCGAGCGAGCCATTCAGAAAAAATATCGTCTTCATCCCGTTCGGGTCGTCTGACACGAGTGTGTGAATCACTCCGGGATTTTCGCGCACGTAGCTTCCCGGCCGCGCCACCCAGTCATATTCGAGATAGCGCCAACTGCCTTCCAGCGTGCAGGCAAGAATTGGACCGCGGTGGCGATGCCGGCCGAGCTTGCCGCCCTTCTTCACCCAGAGAATATTCGCAAAGGAGTTTGTCCTGACGTCAAAGGCCAGATGCCGGATGAATACATTCTCGACGAACGGCACGTAGGGAGATTCTTCCTCGCTCGCGCCAATGTGAATATCCGGCCGGCCATACTCTCGTACCACTGCGGCGAGGTTGCTGTTCGTGTCAAGGATGGGCACGGTTTCCTCCCTGGAAATCATTTCGCGCGCTGGAGCCCGGTGTCTGCGAGTCGCGGGAGTGGATACTAGCATACACCTCGCAAAGGGAAGCCTTACGATTCCGCCGATTACCGCACAGGGATGCGCCTATTGGATAAATCATGTACTCTCTCGCGCTGAATTATGCGCACAAGCGCATGCCGGGCGGGGTGACGAATCCATGAGCGGTTCCAAACGCTACGAGACCACTCTCATCGCCATACTTTTTTGCACCTGGGGCACGGTGTTTCTCGACCGGACATCCCAGCATTTCCTCGCGCCCTACTTCATTCCGGAATTTCATCTGACCCATCAACAGGTAGGAATGCTGGGATCCGTTTTGGCCGTCACGTGGGCGATATCGTCCCTGTTTTTTGGCGCATTGTCGGATCGAGTGGGGCGGAAGCCGATTTTGATTCCAATGGTGCTGGGCTTTTCCCTCCTGTCGTGGTTTTCGGGACTGGTTCATAGCTACCACCAACTGCTTTTCGTTCGAGCACTATTGGGAGCCGCGGCAGGCCCGGCATGGTCCGTGCTCACCGCGCTGATCGAGGAATCATCGCCTTCCGCCCGCCGCGGAAGGAACATCGGAATCGTGGTGAGCGCCGGCGCGCTCGTGGGTCTGGCTATCGCGCCGGTGCTGACGACGCAAGTGGCGGCGCTCGTGGGCTGGCGCTGGGCCTTTTTCGTTTGCGGAGTTCCCGGTTTCATCCTTGCCGTTTTGATTTGGAAATTCGTCAGTGAGCCGGAGCGCATTGCTGATCCGAACGCGCATGGAGCACCCTTGCACCTGGGCGATTTCTTTTCAGTCCTGCGCTATCCCAATATTTGGCTCTGTTGCGCCGGTGCCGCCGGGTTTTTGGGTTGGCTCTTTCTCTTCAATATTTTCGCGCCCATTTACATCACCGAAGTAGCGCACAAATCGGCGACAACCGCAGGTTTTCTGCTGGGTGCGACAGGACTGGGCAGCTTCTTCTTTGCGCTAGTTTTTCCCGCGTTGTCTGATCGTGCCGGACGGAAACCGGTCCTTCTTCTGGCCGCCACATTGTGCATGGCCGTGCCGCTCTCACTATTGATCTCGCCCTTGTATAGCTATCCATGGATCTTGGCTGTTATCGTGTTTTTGACGAATGCAGGGCAGGGAATCGCGGCGCTGATCTTCGTCGTGATTCCGACAGAGAGTGTGCCGCCGCAATTTTCGGCTACCGCCATCGGGCTGGCGACTCTGGCCGCGGAAATTCTCGGAGCCACGCTCGCTCCGATCCTTGCCGGTACGGCGGCGCAATCCTATGGGCTTGGGATCACGATGTGGATGTCGGCGGGAGGCGCAGCCGTGGTTTTTGTCGCTGCGCTATTGCTGAGGGAAACTTCTGAGGTCAAGGGGAGCCGGCCACAAGTGCAGCAGCCGGCTCCCGTCCGATGAAATACGACCAAGCCCTTACTCGCTTCAGCAGGCTTTCGAGGGGCCCTATTGCACTTGCAGCGACTTGAGGTACTTGGTCAGATTCGAGATGCGAAGCGAGACTTGACCTTCGTCACCCTGGCTCATGGTTCCGAAGATCGGGCCCCAGATAGGCATTTCCGCGGTGCCGTGCGCCGGGTTTTTCGCGCCATTCCGCAAAACAGTCGCCACATAGTCATCCGGGAATTTCCCGTCATGGCGTTTTGCGAGTGTGGTTAGGTCGGGAGGCGGAATCTTCAAAGCCGACGCAGCAGGGCCATCGCCCTTACCGCCAGTCCCGTGGCACACGGCGCAGTACTGCTTGTACATTTCTGCTCCAGACGCGGGGTTCGAAGATTTGGCGGGGACTTTCTTGATGGTCTTGTCCTGCGCGCCCGCTAGGACGACGAGTGAAAATAAAGCGGCAGCCAATACCGTGCTGATGCAAGTGGGCCGGAAGTTCATGAGCTTCCTCCTGTGAAAGATAGTCCAATTCTGGGAGTAAGGATGCCCATTCTAGGACTCTTGGGAAGCGATATCTACCACAAGTTGCCGTCAGCGACATCAAGATTAAGCCCATGCTGCTCGGTAAACGCACAACGGCCGTCTTGCAGGGGAGGGAGTCCGGCGCAGGCTTAGGAGGCTTTCAGCGCCAGTTTATCCGGCATGAGTCCGCGCCTGTCTTCGATCTGCAATTTGCTCAGAATATTTGAAACGTGAAATTTCACCGTACGCGGCGAGATATCAAGCGCGTCGGAAATTTCCTTGTTGGGAAGACCGCGCATGAGCAGTTGCAATATCTGTGCTTCGCGGGCCGTCAGAGAATGTCCCGGTAGCATCTGCGTATCGAGCAATGCCTTGGCCTGCTTGACAAACGCCAACAGGACTTCGGAGGGCACCCATAATTGGCCGTTCAAAATACTTCGGATCGCCTTAATGAGCTCCACTTCCCAGTCCTTGTGTAATTCAACGAAACCGTCTATGCCCCACTGAAAAAGGCGCGATTTCTCCGCAAAGCCGCCATTCTCCGGAGAGAGAACCGCCAGGAATTTGCTCCCGGGAAAGGACGAGCGGAATCTCACCGCGACCCGTCCCAGATCGGCGCGCAAGGAGCACCCGTCGAGCAGAAAAAGCCGGGGTGAACCATCGCGGTTGAGCGATTCCCATCCACTGAACGCGTGGGGGAGAATATTGATTTCAAATTCCTGAAATTCTCGCGGGCGCACAAGTATCCTCTCCACCGCTTGGATGAAAAGAGGATGGGAGCTGATAACTTGAACTGGTAACGCTATCCGCGCCATTGCCACCAGGTCTCGTGCGCGTCCGCTGTTTGCAGGCTGGATATTTTAGAAACAGTCTTGAACCAATTTCTTCGTGAGGGGAGCTGGTTAACAACAAACTATAACTTCATTCTGAACGAATGCAACTTTTTTTCGCGCTGAACTGCAAATTTTTTTCTACGGAATCTTGTAGGTGCGGCGCTTAAATGGCGTAAGTCCTTTTGATAGGCCTGACCCTTACGGTTTTTGCCTTCCCTTCACCTGTGCCTGGTAGGACTTTTCAAGTCCAGATAATTTCACACCAGAAATTTTCTCGTGGGCCGTTGTGCCGTTACTCACCTGGAAGCTAAAGTCGCGCCACTCGGCCTGGCGTGTCCTGTTCTCAAGCTGCTTCCGGAGTATTGCGGTCGGCGACCGTCGCGGAATTCGGGCCGATTTTTCGCCCGGACACCGCGGAGGTTCGGTTTCACGAGGGGGTATGAATGAACAGATTCAAACTCGCGCTGTTGTTTACATTCCTTGCGGCGTCCTTGCTTCCAGGCATGGCGTTTGCTCAGACTGATCCCGGAGTTCGCCCCGGACCCATCAACGGGCAAGCGTTGGCTACTCCAACGAACCCGCTCCCGCTCGCTTCAGTGACGGCTGAAAGTCCGAGTGGGTCGTTGGAATTCTTTCAGGACGGGCTCAACCGATTCCAGGAAGTCGAGTCTGTGGCAAACAGCCCCGCCGGCAATAACGGTCTGGGACCGAGATTCAATTTCAACCAATGCTCGGGATGCCATGCGCAGCCCACTATCGGAGGCACCGGCCCCGCGAACAATCCGCAATTCCAGGTGATAGCCAACGGGATTGTTAGCGGGTCCACCAACTCCATTCCGACATTCATCACGGTCAACGGTCCAACTCGCGAAGCTCGCTTCCCGTTCTTCTTCAATTCGAATGGCAGCCCAAATACAAATTCGCCCAATGGCGGCGTTGAGGACCTGTTCACAGTTTCCGGACGCAGTGATGCCGGCAGTTGCAGCTTGCCCCAGCCGAGCTTCGCTGTCGCACAGGAGACTAACAACATCATTTTCCGCATCCCCACACCGGTTTTCGGCGCGGGCTTGGTCGAGAATCTTGACGACTCCACGTTGATCGCCAACCAAACGGCAAACTTGAATAATTTCCTGGGCATCGGCGGCACCTTCAACCACAACGGCAACGACGGCACGATCTCCCGTTTTGGCTGGAAGGCCCAGAACAAGTCGCTCGAGCTCTTTGCCGGTGAGGCCTACAACGTTGAGATGGGCATCAGCAACGAGATCTTCACGCAGGATCGCCCGTTGCCCGGCGAAGATCAGTTAGGGAGCGGGCTACCCGCGAATTGCCTGAATCTGTCCCAGAATGGGTACCCGGAAGACACCACGAACTTCGCTCCCACGAATTCGAGTACAGACATTTCTTCCCAGTACGCTTCGATTCCCAGCGACATCGTGGCATTCGCGATGTTCATGCGATTGCTCGCACCGCCCATTCCGTCCCCGAACACTCCCGGCGGCGCGGCGTCCATCGGTCGCGGCGCGGGTCTGTTTACATCCATCGGCTGCGCCACTTGCCACACGCCGACAATAAACTCGACGCAGCCTTCCAACTTCACCTCCGGACTGGGCAGCCAGCCTGTGAGCGCGTTCTCCGACTTCGAAATCCACCATATGGGGAATAAATTGGCGGACAACGTTTCGCAGGGTGGCGCAGGCGGCGATCAGTTCCGGACTGCACCTCTGTGGGGTCTTGGCCAGCGCATCTTCTTCCTGCACGACGGCCGCACAACGAATCTCCTGACCGTGATCCAGGATCACGCGAGCAGGGGTTCGGAAGCCTCGCAGGTGGAGGAAAACTTCAATCAACTATCGGCAAGCCAGCAGCAGGATCTGCTCAACTTTTTGCGCTCGCTGTGATTCCGAACAGCCAGCTGTACACCGGGCGAGGTTCGCAAGGGCCTCGTCCGGTCTTTATATTCGGTCAGAGGTGCTTAATTGCTCGCAAACGCGGGGTGCTGCCTTCACGAGGCGGTCGCGCGCCGTTTCCACCTGGAACTCTTATGAGAGTCTGCATATTTGTTTTGTTTGTTTTTGTCGCTCCGGCCGCCCTCGGCGCCGGCAACACCATCGTGAAGGGATATTTGATTGACACGAAATGCGGTGTACGCATTTCGGAGAATCCCGGCATGGCCACCAATCATACCCGCCAGTGCCTTCAGACAGGCTCATGTGAGCAAAGCGGCTACGGCGTTCTGACAGAAGGGAAGCAATTCATCCGATTCGATAAGGCTGGTAATGAAGAGGCGAAAAAATTTCTCGCTGACATCGACAAGGCAAAGGATATCAAGATCACGGTCGTGGGTTCCGTGAGCAGCGGCCAAATGAGCGTTGTAAAAATCGAGCTACAGCAGTAGTTCGTCTTTTGTAAAAGAAAGTTATGAATGACACTCTTTAGCGAGGCATCGCTTATCCCCATGATCCTCTAGAGATACGCCATGAATTCTGCGCTCAAACATTCAATTGTGGTCTTTGGCGTCCTCGTGGCGTTGCTCGCATACCCCCACGGCGCTGGCGCTCAAGCTGGCGCACCAAACGGCGGGGACTTTTCTCATAGTGCGCATCCGAAACCATTGCCCACCGATACCATCCTGGTAAAGGGCGCTTGGGACAGCGCGAGCGATTCAGTGACCCCGCTGCCGGAAAGCGGCGATGTGGCCAACAACGTCTATCGCAATCCGTATTTCGGCCTCGCCTATCCTTTTTCGCCGACTTGGATCAAAAAGTACGATGGCCCCCCTCCTTCTGACAGCGGCTATTACGTTCTCGCTCAGCTCCGTCCAGCCGACAACCTCAAGAGCACGAACCCCGGCACCATCATGATCGCCGCCCAGGATCTCTTCTTCACTCCCACGCAAGCTGGAGATACATTGCAACTAATCAACTACACCAAACTGAGCTTGCGGGTGGACCATCGAATCGAACTCGCTCCGACGGCCGTGGAAATAGCCGGCCATTATTTCATCCGCTTCGATTACTTTTCGCCGCTCGCTGAATTGCACTGGCACGTATTGGCCACCCAAATCCGATGCCACGTGGTCGAGATTATCGTCACCAATCATGAAACGGCCTTGAGCGAAACCCTCACCCGGGATTTGAACAACCTGAAGCTGCCCGAGGAGGCAGGGCTCACGCAGGGAACGGGGGGAGGGGACGTCCCCTTCTGCCTAAACGGTTACGCGAGCGATGAAAACATTCTGGAACGGGAAGATCCGGTCTTCACCGAGCACCGGTACAATCCCGTGCCCGTCCGGATCATCATCGACAAGGAAGGCAAGGTGAAACACATTCACTTTCTCAGTGCCTTCCCCGATCAATCAAAGGCCATCTCCGATGCGCTCGCGCAGTGGCGCTTCAAACCTTACTTGCGCGATGGTAAGCCGGCCGAAATTGAAACGGGGATCATATTTGGCAGGACGCCGCGCCCGATCAATGCGCAAACCTCCGGCTCGGAGCCTACAGAATGAGCACACTTCGTCTTCTCGTTGGATTCTTGCTTTTCTGCAGCTTTGCCGAGCGCGCGGCCGCGAATGCGGATGCGCTCACCGGCACGGTCCGAAACGCGACTACCGGAAAGCCCGCCTCCGGCGATGAAGTTATCCTTCTTCGCCTTGAAAATGGGATGCAGGAGGAGTCGCGGACAAGAGCAGATTCTCGCGGAACCTTTTCCTTCACGGCCCTGGATCCCACGAAATCATATCTTGTGCGCGTGATCCACCAGGGCGTGAACTACGATCAAAGCACTTCTTCGAACGCTGCTCTCGCGATCGATGTGTTCGATGCGGAGCCACGCGTCAACGGTATCGCAGGCAGTATCGAAATTCTTCGCACCGCCGCGCACGGCAAATTTCTTCACGTTACGGATATGATCGAAATCCGGAACGACTCGAAACCTCCTGTGACGCGGTCCGGAGGCCATACCTTTGAGGTTTTCCTCGATGCTCAGGCTAAGGTCGATTCCGTTATGGCTGCCGGGCCTGGTAATATTGCTGTGCTCATAAGAGCGACGCCAGCCGCCGGCGATCCCGGGCACTACATGGTGAATTTCCCCTTGCGCCCGGGAGCAACCAAGTTCGCTTTCAATTACGACCTTCCCTACGACGGCCACGCTGCGTTCCAAACAAAGCACGCTTACCCCTTGCAACAATTTGTCGTAATGATTCCGCCAGGTGTGAAATTCTCCTCGCCCTCGCCGGATTTTCAGCTCCTCGAAACCGGCAACAGCAACTATCAGGTGCAGGCAGTTAACGGGTTGAAGGCAGGCGATGGCCCGGTTTTCGAAATTTCCGGAAAAGGACTGATCTCTCCCCTCATCAGCCAAGCAAAACCAACGGGCCGGCCTCAATGGCCGTACCTCCCTTATGCGTCTCTCACCGCCCCCCTCGGTATACTCGAGCCTTCCACGCCGCGCGCGAATCCGCCTGCGGCGCAACTTTCTTCACCGTTGCAATCAGTGATCCTGTACAGCTTGAGCGCGGTGCTACTCGCAGGATGCGCCTTCCTGATTTTGCGTGCGCGCAAACCCGTTGCCAGCGCCGGTGCGGAAACATAAGAGCCAAGCTACTGGTATAAAACGCGAATGGCCCGGAGCGGCACTCGCTCCGGGCCATTGCGGACTACGGATTGTCACGCTGCCATCTGCTTCGTAATCGGTACGGTTTTGATCTCAATTTTGCGGGGCAATGCCGCCGCTGCCACCGGGGCGGTGATTTCGAGCACGCCGTTGTGATACTCGGCGTTCAACTTCTCCGTCAACACCCCTTCGGGAAGCGTCATGATCCGCTCGAACCTTCCATAGTCAATTTCCTCGTTGAACAGATCCACTTCCTTGGCCGAGCGGACAAGTTTCCTCTCGCCCTTAATCGTCAGCAAGTTCCCCTGCGCATGGATCTCGACATCTTTTGGTTCGATTCCGGGCAAAGCAATCTTGCAAATGAACTTCTTGCCCTCCTTGTCCACATAGGACTCCACTTCGGGCAGGAATCCGAACACTTTCCCGGTCACGAACGGCTCCTGGAAATAGGGCCGTCCCAGCAAAATCCGGTTGAAGATCTGATCGAAATCGCGCCGAAAATCGAAGAGGTCCTGGAACAATGTGTCGCGTGGGATCAAATTTGTCATGTGAGATTCCCTCCTCAATTGCGGACTTCCACGCCCTCGATCTTCCGGCGGCGTGGAAGGGTAGGATCCGAGTCAGCGCCTGGTGGCGGAGTGTGTCCGGCAGTGATGTGCCGGTGCGTCGAACTGCTGGGCGCTTTTTTCAATCTTCGCGCCTCGGCGCTGACTCGGAGTGAAGAAGCGAAGCTCCCGCGATGGTCCAGCCCAACCTTCCCATGCCCGGAACTTCTGTTGGGCGAAGCACCCGGCCGGGCCTCTTGCTTTCGGACCTGTTGGCCTTGACTGCTCCCTCCCATCTGCAGTCTCCGTCCTTCAACATCTTTCTTCTAAGCTACGCCGTGGCAAAATGCAGTGACGGGTGACGCGCTTCACTGTGCCTTGCGTCACTTCGTGCTCGCAAGGCGCTATTTCGCCTGAAGGGATTTAAGGTAATTGACCAAGTTCGTGATACGGATATTGACCAATTCCTGGTCGGTCCCGCCAATCGTTCCGAAGAGCGGGCCCCAGACCGGCATATCGGTCGTTCCATGAACCGGCAACTTCACGCCGTTGCGCAGCACATCCGCGACATACGCGTCGGGAAATTTTCCGCCGTGGCGCCGGGCCAATGTCGCCAAATCGGCCGGAGGGGTTTTCAATTCTATGGCTGCAGGGCCGTTCCCCCGTCCGTCCCTTCCATGGCAAACGGCGCAGTACATACGGTAGAGTCCCTCGCCTGAGACAGGATCAGAGGAGGGCAACGGCGGAGGCGGCTTTTCTTCCCTTTGCTGCGACCCGGCAAGCCCGGAGAATCCGCTGATCGCGAAAGCCAAGACGCACAACGCGAGAAAATTCCTGCCACCCAGACTTGACATTGAAGCCTCCTCCCCTGCGTCAGCCGTTTGCATCTTCGCGGCGAATCCAGCGCCTCGCTCCGAATCCTCAAGCGGCCGTGTCCTTGCCCTCGGCGGATTCTACCGCCAGGAGGCTCACCACGTCATCGTCAGTCAGCTGGGGGAACTCCTCGTAAAATTGGCTGACTGACCAAAACGCCCGCGGAGTTCTCAGGCACACCACTTCGTCCGCCTCCGAGCTGAGAATAAGATATGTCGAGAAGGGCGCGACTCCTGCGGCAATAATCACCCGCGCTGCGCCGGCCTTTCTGGCTGCCGCAATCGCCGCCCGCATCGTCGAACCCGTTGCCATGCCATCATCAACGAGAATTGCCGCGCATCCGCGCAAATCGAGCTGCTGGCGGTTGCCGCGGTACACCCTCTCGCGCCTCTCGAGCTCCTGGCGCTCGGCCTTCGTAACGCTCTCCACTTCTGATTTCGAAAGCCCGTATGCCTCGACAACAGTGGAATCAATTATCCGGACATTCCCCGATGCGATGGCGCCCATTGCGAGCTCCGGGTATCCCGGCACACCGAGTTTCCGGACCAAGAGGACATCGAGGGGAATCTTGAGGTCGTCAGCAATCCCGCGGGCGACCTCTACGCCGCCGCGCGCAAGCCCCAGGAGGACGACGTCTGTGCGCCCTCGGTACGCTCTCAATTTCGCGGCAAGCAGATGGCCCGCCTCCAGTCGGTCGTGAATTAGCCGTCCCATAGCGCCTCGCTTCGGACCGGCAAGACCCCCCGGGGACCCAACCCCATGCTCAGGTTCTCGCCCTTCTCCAGGCGAGCGCAGTGACTCGCGTCACGGCGAAACGTGACCGACGGTGCAAGGCGGAACAGTCCGGTGGTTGAAAACACTCACTTTGTTTGAGGCCATTGGGACAGTGCCATTTTGGACAAGGAGAGAGTACCCTGTCATTCGGACGGTATCACGTTGACGCATACTTCCTTGGGACGGCGCGGCACTGGAATTTCCTTCGGTGCCGGAAGGGGGTCAGGATCCGCCATGAAAAAGACGTTTACGATTCTTAAGGTGTTTCTAGTGCTGCTCGTTGCAGTGTCGCTGGTCACTTGCTCTCAATCGCCTTCTTGCGTTCTCGAGGGTAGCGACGGAATTTCACACATGCACGGTCGCGTGCCGATGGACCGTCCTGAAGCGGCCTCCAGTGGTTGCGGGACAGGCGGTAGCGGCTCGACCTGCAGCAGCACCTTGACCCCCACGGAAGTCCTGTTTGACCAGGGTACGACTGGCGCGATCAATACGCTGGCGATCAGCACGGGAGGGAATTTGGCGCTGATGTGCACGACGGCGACACCGCCATTGGGTCAGCAGCTTGTCGTTGCCAACCTCGGTGGAGGCACTGAATATCTCTATGTGCTGCAGGTTACTGCAGGAACGGCCACCGGAACAGGCACGGCCACGATCACCGGGTTTACGATTGGGCAGGTGGCTCCTATCACTCTGACACAGGCTGGCACGGCGCTTTCGCTGAGCGGGACCGGACTATTTCAAGGGCTCTTCGAGATTCAGGCGGATCCCTCCGGCAGATTCCTGACCCTCACAGATTTCACACTTGGTGAAATTCATGTGCTTCTGATTGATTCCACCACGGGCGCGCTTTCGGTGGCCCCGGGATCGCCTTTCGCTTCGGCCAATGCGCTTTTCATGGCTGTCAGCAGCGACGGAACAACCATGTATGTCTCGGACAGCGTGGACGATCAGATTTTCATCTATACGATCGATACCGCATCGCTGACCGCTGTCCTTACGCTATCTACAACTTTCGTAGAGCCAACACACCTGGCCGTGAATGCTCCCAGTTTTCTGTTGGTCAGCCCCGGCGGAAATTTCCTTTACACGGCGAACGCTCAAAGCATCTCGTTCTACTCGATTGACCCCACTACCGACCTGCTGGGCGGCCCAATCGCTGGCTCGCCGGTAACGCCTGCGCCGACGTTTAATCCCTTCTTGATGGCCTTTGACAATACGGACTCCTTCTTGTATGTCACCGGGACAGGCTCAGAAGGAGTGCTCGGCTATACCTTCAATAGTGCGACGGGTGCTTTGACGGCAATCGGTGGCAGTCCGTTCGCTTCCGGCCTGGCGGGCACCATTTCGGACATCGTGCCAGACCTAACGCTGCCCGTCGTGTACCTGCTCATCGATGGCACGATCCAGCCCTACACAGTTGGGACCACCACGGGAGGAGCTTTGACTGCCCCCTCGACCGCTGGCACATTCACCGCGTCGGGGAATATTGTCATCGCCGGCGTGTAGCACCGGCTCGAGGCTATTTACAAAGCCGAGCTCGCGAGCTAGCTTCGAAGAGTCTCAATTGCCAAGCTGAAAATTCTGTGCTTGGGGTGTAGCAGTCCGCCTTGGTGTTATAATCCCCGCGCTCACGCAGGCTCATCCATTCACGAGTCATTTCCGAAGCAGCTTCCTGGGGGATAAAAATGAAAAACCGGAAAAGCACATCTTTCGGTCAGGCTTTGCTGGCTCTCGCATCATTGCTCGCACTTTGCGCAGTGGTCGTTATTCCCGCTTTCGCCCAATCACCGCAGCGGAATCCGCCGCTGCAAGTACCCCAGTGGACCTCGCTGCGCATTCGCATGGACGATACGCTCACGAGCCGCGATTCCTTCGAAGGCGATCCCTTCAGCGCCACAGTCGTCGACGAAGGCGTGTACCAAAGCGCCCGCGTTTACGGAACGATTCTCACGATCGATCAATCTGGAAAGTTCCGCGGTCACACCACTATGATTCTGGGATTCAATCGTCTGGTCATGCCTGACGGCCGCCGCGCGGCCATATCCGCGGAAATCGTGAAACTCTATCATGCTCCTTCGGGTGAATTCGTTGACGTCGAAGGCGCAATCGAATCGGGTGGCCGCGGCAAGAAAACTTTTCTTCACACGGGAATCGGCGCGGGAGCAGGCGCATTGCTCGGCGGAATTTTTGGCGGCGGCGAAGGCGCCGGAATCGGCGCGGTCATTGGCGGTGTCGGCGGACTCGGAACGACAGGATTCACCGGCCCGCAGGATATTCGGCTTGACCGCGGGATGGAGATGCTGATCCGAATCACAAGCCCGGGAAATTAGTGTTGACCCTTGGCCACATATAAGGGGGCTAAAAAACAGAAGGCCCGCCGGTTAGGACGGGCCTTCGAGGGGAGAAAGCTCCTGGCCAATGCGCGGATGGCCACAGAACCATTTCCTCGAGGGCAGTCTAGTGGACGAGTGGTAATGAGTCAAGCAGGAAAGGCAAAATCTGACAGCTTGGGAAATCGAATATTTTCAATAATTTACAAGCCATGCGGGATTATGGGGTAGTTTTTCCACACTTCGGACTATTTCTGCTGCGAGCTTCCAAGGCCGTAAAAGTCCTCTGCATTGATGGGTTTACTGGATAGTCCAAGCTGCAGGACTTGCATTTGGCTGCTCCGGTCGAAGACCCGATCCGGCAGCAAACGCTTCACAATCAATCTGAAACCGCCAAAAGCTATCCCGGCGATCAACGTGAAGGCACAGATGATACCGGTACCGATGATCGTCCCCACGATGATGGTGGCAATATTCGGCTGGGTCAGCTCAAAGGACGGCTCGTTCCATGTGACTTCCGAATTTGTCGCCACCTGATTCAGCAATGCGTTCGCTTCCGCTTCTGATTGAGCGCCGGAAACGATCGCAACGAGGGTGAGCGAGCGCTTGGCATAATACTTTGCCTCGCTGCCGTCCTTCGGGTTGTTCACATTATATTGTTGCTGCAATTCGGCGAGTTTCTCCTGAGCGCCCTTCGGGGTGGGGAAGTCGGCGATCAAGAGAGTCAATTCGCGTCCACCGACACGATACTTGGCAATTTCCGCTTCAGCACCCTGCGAGAAGCCGAGCCAGTCACCCTGCCCAAGAGAAAGGAATTGGTTCAAGGCGACCGGCCCGAGGAAATAGCGATCGGTGTAGTGCTCCACATTTTTGACTGGAAGCCGTTGCCAGAGCGTCGGAGATATTCCTTCCTCTGCGCGGCTCTTCACTGCGGCGACAAGCGGTTGCAGGTCCGCTTTCGATTTCGGCAGGCTTGGCCCGGAAACTTCCAGAACCAAGTTGCCAATCAACACCAGCACTTGGCCCTGCGTCATCGCCGAATGTTCGGCTAGATCCGCGCGGACCATCTCCGGACTCCGCAAGTACGTATAGAGGCCGTACGCGCCGCTGGCGTCTTTCATGCGGTAGAGACGGACCCCGAGCGACTCACCACCGCGTGCGTAATTACCCTCTTCGCCGCTGACAAATCCAAACTCCCTCGCCGTGTCGGATTGCTGCTGCGCGATTTTTCCCTCCTCCTCGGTCTTAATAGGAGTTGTGATGTAGTTGTCTGTAGTTCCAGACCAGCCCCCAAAAGAATGGGGAAGAATCCCCTGAGCATGAATTGGAAGCGCCGCGAGGCAAAGCCCTGCGGCCAATAAAAACACACGTATGCGCATTCTCACTCCAAAAATATAGACACCAACAGTTTACTTGGTGTTCCCGCCGGATGCCACTGGGGTGGGCCGGTTATCGGAGACAAGCTTCGACTTATCCAGGGTGAGGCTATTGAGATTTTCGAGGTAAGTGGCGATGCCGCGATAGAGGCCGTCGGCGACGCGCTGCCGCTGATCGGTCTTGCGCAGAAGCCGCTCGTCGTTGGGATTGCTGAGGAAAGAAATCTCGGTCAATACGGAAGGCATGTTTGCGCCGATGAGCACGACAAAGGGAGCCTTTTTCACGCCGCGGTTTTTCTCGCTCTGGCTGACGAGCTGCAGCCGGTGAGTGAGCGAATCCTGGATATCGCTCGCCAATTCCTTCGACTCTTCGATTTTCTCGTTGCGCGCGATTTTCTTGATGATGTCCTGCAGGTCGTGCAGCGACGATTGCGCCAGGGCGTTTTCGCGCGTGGCCACTTCCATGGACTCGGCCGAAGTCGAAAAATTCAAATAATAGGTTTCGATTCCACGCGCGGCTTGATCATGGCTCGAATTCGCATGGATGGAAATGAAGAGATCGGCCTTGGCGTCGTTCGCCATGGCCGTGCGCTGCTCGAGCGGGATAAACGTGTCGTCCTTCCGCGTGTAAATCACTTCCGCGCCGGGAAGTTTGTCTTCGATGAGCTTGCCGAGACGCAACGCCACGTCGAGGCAAAGATCTTTTTCCATCAGGCCATGCGGGCCGATGGTGCCGGTGTCGTGCCCGCCATGGCCGGGATCAATTACAATTTTGCTGATCTTCAGGCCGAGCTCGCGCGTCAGCGAGCGCTGGCCGTCACGATTCGGCTTTGGCACGGGCGGAGGCTGAAGCGCGGCCGTCGGCTTCGTGTTGTCGGCAATCTTGGCGGATGCCGATTTCGCCGCAGGCTTAGCTGCCGGCGTTGCGGCAGGTTTTGGAGCTGCCGTGTTCGCTGCGGGATGATCCTCCGCAGAAGCCGTCGGCGTGTCGGTTGCTTTCGCGGCGGGCTTCGCGTCGGCCTTTGCGGTAGCGCCTTTCGTGGCAGCGGGCACAGGCGCGGCAGGAGTTGAATTTTTCGCCGTAGTTGCCGTCGAGCTCCGAACGTCAATGACCAGGCGGTAAGGCTTCGAGAGCAAAAACGCGGAGTAGTCCTTCGCACCATCCACATCGAGAACCAGCCGGACCACGCCCTGTTTGTTTTGCGCCAGCCGGACTGATTTCAGCAGTCCATTGTCCACGGTGATGGTCTTTTTGGCCAACGCCGGGCTGAGATTCGCCTTGTAGATGTCGAAGTAAATCCGGTCTGGCGACGTGATTCTCACGACATCGTACTTAATGGTGTCTTCGAGCGTGACGACGATGCGCGTGTGATCCTCCGCATTCCACGTTCGAATTTCCGTCACGTGCGGAGTGCGTCCCGTAGCTTCGCGCTGCTCGGCGACCTGGCCCTTAAAGGCAGGGTCTGAATCTTCTTTTGCCTTCTCGCTTGCGGCCTTTTCCGCTGCCGCGGCGGCAGCAGCGACCGCTGCGTCCGCAGCAGCTTTGGCGTCGGCGGCGGCTTTCGCCTCTGCTTCCTGCTGTCTTTGATCTTCACGCGCGTCAGCAATTTCCTTCAAAGCCTCACGCGCGCCATCGGCCCGATTGGAATTGGGGAAGCGCCTCAGGAATTCCCTGAACGTTGCTTCGGCATCATCGAGCTTGTCGAGATTGTCTTTTTGAATCTTACCGACGGCGAATAAAGCCTCGCTGCGATAGCGGCTGCCGGGATACTGCTTCAGAAGAAAATCGTACGTATCAACCGCTTGCTTGAAATATCTCGGCTCGAAATTCCGACCCATTTCCTGGTAGAGCTCGCCTTCGGCAATGAGCGAGGGGGTCACTTCCTCGGCTTGCGGTGTAATTAAATAAACCTTGTGGAAAGCGGCGATGGTCTGCTTGTAATCACCGAGCGTGCGATCCTTCTGGGGCATGCCTTCGAGCCACGTTCGCATTTTGACAGCGCGCTCGAATTGGTCGCGCGCATCGGCTTTCCTGTCTCCGTGTGCGGAAACACTAGGGCACAAGAAAAGCGTCAGGAGGGAAAGAAAAACCGAGATCGCGGTTTTTGCGGCTAGCGGCTGGTTGCGCTTCATTCGTTCGTGAAAATCACCCGGCCATTCGGGTCCACTTCCTTACGCAGGAGATGCTTGGGAGCCTCCCACAACGTAGAGTCGCGCCCCGAGCCGGGCCGAAAGTATGCGTCGGTCACTTTTCGGACGTACCGTTGAGTCTCCCAATAGGGAGGGATGCCGCCACTGTTGTCCACGGCGTGCTCGCCGGCATTGTAGGCCGCGAGCGATTTCGTCAGGTCGCCGTTGTAGCGATCGAGCAGCGACTTCAGGTATGTCGTTCCGGCTTCCACGTTCTGAGCCGGATCAAAAAGATTACCGCCGCCAAAGCGTTTGGCCGTCTCCGGAATCAACTGCATCAACCCCACGGCACCCTTGCGGGAAACCGCGTGCGGATTGCACCCTGACTCGGTGCTGATCACGGCTTGAACCAGCGCCGGGTCCACCTTGTGCCGTTCGGCCGCATCGCGGACGATGCGATCGAGACGGTCCGGAGGGGGTGTCAGCTTACCCGATGGAACAGCGAGCGGGTCGGTTGACGCGTCCGAGGACCCCTTCATGGTACTCCCATAACGCGGCGCGGGGGAATCCCCGTTGACGAACACGAGCTTCCCGCGCTCATCCACACTAGATGCGATTTGGGCGCGAGTATTTGCCGGCAGTGACAGCAAACTTACCACCGCCAGACCAGCTACGAGGACGCCGCTCTTCTTAATCTCCATTCAGGCCTCGGGGAAGGCAGAACGCTTCACTTTCGAATACACCACGAACGACTGAAAAGCGAATCGCGCGCAAAGACAAATACACCTGGGAAAGTCGCCTTTCCCGGCGTAAGTTTCTGGCGCGACGGGAATTATAGGGTTTTTTCGAGGAGCGGGTAAACAGTACGCAAGGCTATTTCTATCCCGGATGTGTCTTTTCCGCCAGCCTCGGCCAAATCGGGCCTTCCGCCCCCGGTCCCCCCCACCAGAGGGGCCAATTCCTTGATGATCTTGCCGGCGTGGACACGATCGGTCAGGTCTTTCGTAACCCCTGTGATTACAGCAACTTTGCCATCTTCGGTCGAGAACAAAACGACTACACCGGAGCCCATTTTCTGACGCAGGGTATCCACCATTTCGCGCAATGTATTCCGGTCGAAGCCGGCCACCTTGGCCGCGAGGACGCGCACATTTTTTACGGTTTTGGCCTCTAAAAGCAGGTCATCCGCCACCGAAGTAGCCGCTTTGCGCTTTAGGGTATCGAGCTGCTTTTCGAGGGCTTTGGCGGCTTCGAGCTGGCGCTCGATGGCGGCGACCACCTCGTCTTCCTTCACATTGAGCAGGCTTGAGGCAGCGCGAATCGTCGAAAGAGCGCGCTGGTATTCGGCGAGGGCGCGGTCGCCCGAGATGGCTTCGATCCGGCGCACGCCCGCCGACGAAGATTCCTCGGCGAGGATTTTGAAGACGCCGATTTCGCCGGTGCGGACGACGTGCGTGCCGCCGCAAAGCTCCTTGCTGTAAAAGCCGCGCGGCGAAGCGGAATCGGGAATCGTGACGACGCGGACATTGGCCTCGGGATATTTGTCGCCGAAGAAGGCCAGGGCGCCGGAGGCGAGCGCGTCGTCAATATTCATGATGTCGGTGCGCATCTCGAGGTCTTTCAGAATCTCCTCGTTCACCTGCTGCTCGATTTCCGATAACTCGCTTGGGTCCACGGCGGCGAAATGCGAAAAATCGAAGCGCAGATGATCCGGCGCGACGAGCGAGCCGGCTTGCTTCACGTGCATGCCGAGGATATTGCGCAGCGCGGCGTGCATCAGGTGCGTCGCAGTGTGATTGCGCATGTTGCGGATGCGGCGCTCGGGATCGGCGAGGGTCGCGACGCGGTCGCCGACCTGCAGCTCTTCCTTTGCGATGATGCGATGGGCGATGAGACCGCTCACGGGATAATAGGCGCCGCGAACTTCGGCGACTTCGAGCGACTCGGAATTATCGAAGAGCCCTCCGGTATCGGCGACCTGGCCGCCGGACTCGGAATAGATGGAGGTGCGGTCGAGGACGATTTCGGCTTCTTCGCCCTTCGCGATTTCGTTGACGCTGCCTTCCTTGGTGACGATAGCTTCGATGCGCGCGTCGTGCATCTTCGTGCCGAAGTAGAAGTCGGGCTCGGTGCGATAGGCTTCGCGCAGCTTGGTGTAAACGGGCTTGGCGACTTCTTTGTGCGCGCCTTTCCAGGAGGCTTTCGCCCGCGTGCGCTGTTCCTCCATCGCTTTGTCGAAGCCATCCCAGTCGACTTTCACGCCTGCGTCACGCGTCACATCTTCGATGAAGTCACGTGGCAGCCCATAGGTGTCGTAGAGCTTGAAGACTTCCGCCCCACTCAGCTCCTTGGGCGTCGCGCTTGGGATGGGAGGTGGGGCCGTTGCACCGGAGGCAATCTGAGCGACGAAGGTTCCCGCGTCGATGTTTTGTTGGAGCGCGATGTGAGCTGCGTCGGGTTGACTTTGCAGCCCAACCAAATAGTTAAGCTTTTTCAAGCCGACTTCGGTCGTCCGCGTAAATCGCGTCTCCTCCTCATCGAGAACTCTTGTAATTTGGTCTGCGCTCTCTTCCAATTCGGGGTAAGCCCCATGCATCTCCACACGCACCGCGGCAGACATGCGTGAAAGAAAAGGCCTGGGTGCGCCGAGGTCGTCTGCATGAACGAGAGCCCGGCGGAGAATCTTCCGCAATACGTAGCCGCGACCTTCGTTTGAAGGGATGACCCCGTCAGAAATAAGAAACGTGGCCGAGCGTGAATGATCGGCGACGATGCGTAATGATGGTTGAATCCGGGCGTCGGTGACATTCATGTTCGCAATTCTTGCAGCCTCGGCCATGAGCGGCTGAAAGATATCGGTGTCGAAGATGCTGATTTTGTTTTCGAGGACGGAGGTGACGCGCTCAAGGCCGGCGCCGGTGTCAACGGACGGCTTCGGGAGGGGATTGAGCGCGCCCGAAGAATCGCGATTGAACTGCATGAAGACGAGGTTCCAGATTTCGACGTAGCGGCCACAGTCGCAGCCGAATTTGCAATCTGGATGACCCTGGTCCGAAGCGGCTGGGCCCAGATCGTAAAAAATTTCGCTGCACGGCCCGCAGGGGCCGGTGTCGCCCATGGCCCAGAAATTTTCTTTCAGGCCGGGGACGGCGACGATGCGGTCTTTGGGTGCGCCGACTTTTGACCAATAGGAAGCAGCCTCTGAGTCGGTTTCGAGTTTGTTCCCGGAAACTTCTGCGCCGCCGAAAACGGTGAAATAGAGTTTGTCGAGTGGGAGAGCGAACCAATCCTTGCCGGTCACAAGCTCCCAGGCGTAGGCGATGGCCTTTTCCTTGAAATAATCGCCGAAGGAAAAATTGCCGAGCATTTCGAAAAACGTGAGATGGCGATTGGTGAAGCCGACGTTTTCGAGGTCGTTGTGCTTGCCGCCGGCGCGGACGCATTTCTGGCAGGTGGTGGCGGTGGAGTAGTCGCGCTTCTCGAGGCCGAGGAAGACGTCCTTGAACTGGTTCATGCCAGCGTTGGTGAAGAGGAGAGTGGGGTCGTTGGTGGGGACGAGGGAGGAGCTGCGCACGACGCGATGGCCACGCTCCTCGAAGAATCGCAGGAATGTGCTCCTGACTTTGTTGCCCGTCCAGTTGCTCATGAAGCCTCGGTGGGAACTGTTCATTATGGCAGAGGGGTGAAAGAGCCGCAATGAATTGGGACGAGGGGTTGGGGACGAGGGATGAAGGACTGGGCAGGGGCGCACGGATGGAAGCTCCTCGATTGAGCTCGGGGTAAAGAGGCACGGAAAAAAGAAAGGAGAAAAAACGGGGAAAAGTTGGCTATTAGAAATTTGGATGTGGCTGGATCTAGGGGAGTTACGGGGGATTCTAATCGTTAAGTTGGCGATTAGGAATTCCGAAACTGATGATTGGCGCCTGGTGATTGGCGAAGAGCAACGAGTAGTCGGTGGAATTCCAGAATCATCGTTTTTGTTGCGATTAGAAATTTGTGAAGTCGTTTGATTGCAGGCGCTTGACCTGAATTTTGAATTGGCCACTGTTGCGGTTAGGAAAGCAGTTGCCGGTGGCGGGTGCTTAGTGATGAAGGGAGGAGGATGCGGGGCCTGGGTGATTCGCGGCGGTGCGAAGCAGACTGCAGACTTTGTTCTGTGAAACATGAATTACGGTAGCACGAGAGGACGTGAAATTCGACTGGCCGAAGGAATGGATTCGGTCGAGGTTGTGCGCACTGTACCGTATTTGAAGATCACACCTGTACTTCCAAAAATTCCCCCTGGGCTAAGTTCCGTGTGATCTGTGACATGCAGAGATAGCGATTCATGCATTCGAGACAAGCTGCGCAGTGAAAGCGAAGATCGAAACTCGAAATTCGAAGCTCGAAAGACAACAGCAGGTCCCTCGCTGACACTCGCTTCCCTTCCTTCGTCAGGGGACGTTCGCTGCGCTCAGTCTAAACAGGAAGGATGACAGCGTAAATGCGGCAAATCTGACTCCTAGGGAGCGGAGCGAAGGGTGACGAATTCGGCGATGCCGAGGACGATGCCGTAGGTGGCGAAGAGGAAAGCGCCGTAGCGTCCGCCGGAGGATTCCTGGATTCGCGGCATGAATGTGCTGAGATGCGTGAGCACGACGGCTTCTCCTATCATTCCGGGGATGGCAAGCAAGAGCATGGCGACGGCCCAGTGTGACGGGGCGATGTGGCGCCAGCGCAGAATGGCGATGCACAGGATGGCGGAGATGATGGGAGAGGTCGCGAAGCTAATCCAGTAGCGGGCCGTGGTGGTTTCGAGGACTCGATGACCGGTGTAGGCGTAATAAATCGTGCCCACGACCCAGATGGTCAGACCGACGGAAAGCAATAGCAGACTTTCTTGCATTTTCATGGCGCCTCCTCGAGTGCTAGGATGAACCGCGCGGAGCATTTATCATGTACCTGGCGGTACAAGCTTCATGTACCGTGCGGTACATAGAATGTACCATGCGGTACACTAGGATGCAAGATGAGGCGTCGCAAAAAACCAGACCTGGAGGCGCTGCTCGAGCGGTGCCTGGGGGCATTCGTCCAAGCAGGAACGCTAGAGCTGAGCCTGGACCAACTGGCGCGCAAGGCGGGTCCGAGCAAGCGGATGCTGGTGCACTACTTCGGGGACCGCCAGAGGCTCGAGGAGCGGGCCATCACGCGGCTGGAAGAGCGGCTGCGGGCTCAGTTTTCCCCCGAAGCGTTTCCGCCGGGGATTGCGGCGGAAGCGGTGGTGAACGCGCTGTGGGAGCGGACGACGGCGCCGCAGTCGAGAGGGGTGCTGCTGCTGGTGATGGATTTGTCGAAGCGGGCGTGGTCTGGGTCGAAACGCGCGAAGGCGTTTTATGAGGAGCAGCAGCGGCTGTGGGTGGAATTGCTCGCGCGATATTTGCCGGACCGGGCAACGGTGGAGGAAGTGTTGCAGGTTTTTCAGGGGGCGGTGCTGGCGTTTTTGATTACGGGTGACGCGGCGCCGGGGAAGAGGGCGTTGATGCGGGTGCTGGAGAGCGCGAGGAAATGAGTTAAGTTGCAGGTCACGCGGGCGTGTGCCTGCATTGGAGTACCACGGAGGCAGCGAGCGCCGCCCGTTTGACGGGTAGACTTCGAATGCTCGGCTGCTCACCGGCATAGGGAGCAGGAGAGCACGGACCTGTCTGAGCGCCGCCGGCTACAAAGCCCCGGTGTCATTTTGCAGGTTGAGCAGTCTCGAAGGAGGCTTTCAAGGCCAGGGAGACTTCATCCACGGCCTTCCTTGCGGCACTGAGCTCACCGGTCATGAGGAAGAATCCGTGGATCATGTTCGGGTAACGCGAGACTTGCACCTTGACGCCTGCGCCGGTCAAGCGCCTAGCATAGTCGTCGCTCTCGTCGCGCCCAGGGTCGTCTTCATCCGTCACAAAAAGCGCCGAAGGGAGGCTCTTCAGGTTGGTGGCGTAAACAGGGGAAATATAGGGATCTTCCAGGTTCTTTGTAATTGTCGGGAGATAAGCGCCGAGCATCGCCGCGACGGTATCGGGAGTAATCGTAGGGTCGTGGGACAAGTAGCGGGAAGTCCGCATCATGTCGGCGTCGAGGCTCGGGTAAATCAACACTTGAAGGATGAGGGGCGGGCCGCCGCGGTCTCTCGACATCAGCGCGACGACGGCCGCGAGAGTGCCGCCTGCGCCTTCGCCTCCTACGGCAATGCGTCGAGCGTCGCCCCCAAATTCGGCAGCGTGTTCGGCGGCCCATTTAGTCGCGGCATAACAATCGTCGGGAGCGGCGGGGTAATGATTCGCGGGCGCGAGGCGATAGGCCACGGAAAGAACGATACAGCCGCAGCGGTTTGCAATGGAGCGCAGCGGAACATCGTCCGTATCCAAATCGCCCGCGACAAAACCTCCCACGTGAAAAAATACAAAGATGGGCAGGCCACGTCCGGCTTGGGGGAAATACAAACGAATGGGAATTTGGCCGCCAGGACCCGGGATGAGCTTATCCTCGACGCGGAAGACTTTCTCCGGCTTCCCGGCGAGTGAAGGATAAAATGCGTAAGCTTTCCGGACATCTTCAACGCTGGCCATGCGAAGAACGCCGGCCGCCGTCAGCTTCTCGATGACCTTATTGACCTCCGGGTCGGCCGCCTGTGCGGCGCCGGTCGGAGTGGAAGCCTGTGCTTGGTGAGCAGCGGTTGCATGCGGGTTGTTCGTTCCGTAGGCGGACAGAGCAGCCAGCAACCCAGAAAAGCACAGGGCCATCGCCAGCATCGTCTTCCAAGACCGGGAGCGCTGCAATTCTCTCTTTTGTTGTAATTGAAACATCTCGTCCTCCCCCATCGACCCCACAATTCTAATTGCGATACCAGGCGAATTGGAAGCTGTGAAGAGCATCACAACGGCGGTAACGGGCGCGGCCGGTAGGCTCGACGCGTGGGGTAGGAATGCACGCGGGTGCATGTGGCCGGAGTGGCCGCTTCCAAGGGAGGCTGAGATCCTTCGCGCATCTCGGTGGATGCGCTCAGGATGACAGCGCGGTAGGGCAGATGCGAGTGGGATGGGCGAACCTCTTTCCCACCTATGGTGCTGGTGCGGGTTCTGGAGCAGCACCGAGGATTGCGAGTCGCAAACGGCGAGTCGAGCCTCGCCGTAACACAGCGGTGTCGAGCCACCGCACTCCAAAGAAGCTCGGCTTGCGGTTACATGTCGAGATAGGGCGAGGCGGCGGAGTCGACGCAAGGAGATGTAGCGTCTCCCCGCGGGCAAAAGCAGCTATTGCTTCTTGGCTTGTTTTTCTTCGGCGGCCTTCTTTTCGGCGGCTTCCTTGGCGGCCTTTTGGGCGGCGACGGTCCACGGCGGGACGATGCCATTCTCGCGGGCGTAGGCGGCAAGCTGGCCGACGTGCTCGTGGCAATCCGCGACGAGGATGTAGACGACGTCGCCGGCATTGGCGTCGGGCCCGAGGCTGGGGAGGGCCCTGGCGAAATCGGCGTTGGACATGGCCGTGATCGTGGCCACCATGAAGTCACCGGATTTTTTCAGCTCAGCGATGATTTGCGTTTTGTCGGTGGTGGATTTTTCGTAGGCCTCCGGATCCTTCGCGAATGCAACGGGCACGCGAGCGCCGCCCAGCGCAAGAATGCCGTAGCGCTCGCCGGAAATGTGGAGGAAGACTTCGGCGAAGGAGCGGGCGTCGGGAGAGGGGCGCCAGGTGAATTTGTCTTGTGGCAGCGCTTCGGCGAGGCTAATGACTTTTTTATTTTGCGTGTCGAGATCGAGGAGGGATTGAGCTTTCATGTCGTAGCTGGGCGGAGTCTTGTCCGCCGAAGCCGCCGCGGCGGGCGCGGACATTTGCGCGAAAGCTTGAGTGGCGGCGAGGCTCGCGACGAACGCGAGGGCGAGAACAGCCAGTGAAATTTTCTTCATCTTTGTGCTCCTTTGATGGATTCCGCGCGCGTTCCCAAATGGGATTTGTACCCTGTGCCCCGGACAAGGTTGCTTGGGGGTTTAGACGCGGGGGGAGCGAAAAGTGCTTCTAAAAAATAATGGCGATTGGCAGGAAGGCACGCAACTGAAAAATGGCGAACTGGGAGCTCTCAATGGAGGCTGAGATCCTTCGTCCGCCTGAAGAGCGGCGGACTCAGGATGACAGCGCGCTTGGAGATTATATGTGTGATAAGCAGGGCACGGCGTGCCGTGCCCCTACGGGTCGTGGACAGCGGAGGCTGAGTCGGAATCGGCGTCGGGGAGGGCGGCGACGTCGGCGCGGGTGGCGGCGCGGAGTTCGGTGCGGATGATGTCCGCGGAGAATCCGGCGGCGAGGAGACTACGGTAGAGCGAGGCGAGCTTGCGCTGGTCGAGAGGGCCGCGGAGATGCGCGAGGCGGCGCTTGAGGCGGGCGCGGACGAGAGAGGCCTCGTCGGTTTCGGAGAAAACGGCGTCGAGCGCGGCTTCAATGTGTGTGTCCGAGACGCCGCGAGCTCGGAGTTCGCGGGCGATGCGATAGCGGCCGCGATGGGAACGAACGCGGCTGTGAGCGAAATTGAGGGCGTAGCGTGCGTCGTCGAGATATTGGAGCTCGCGCAGGCGGGCAATGGCGGCGGGGATCAGGTCTTTGTTTTCTGCGCGGCGTTCGAGGTAGGCACGCATGTCGTGGATGGAGTAGGCGCGACGCGTGAGGGCGCGCTGGGCGGAGAGGTAGAGCTGGTGCTCGGTCGAGAGTTTGTGTTGTGCCGGGCGGGAGCGCACGAGGGAAGCATAGAGGCAGGGACACAGGGAAGCAAGGAATCAAAGACGAAACTCCGAGAGCCAATCGGTGGGCGAAGTCAGGTCAGCCGGGAATCGCGTCACGGACTGTTGAGAAAAGGATACGCTATTACCGGCGGGCGCCGGGGCCGAGGCGCTCGAATTCGGTCATGGCGCGTTCCATTTCCTCGCGGGCCTGGTCGGCGGAGGAGCGGACGCCCTGGACGCGGAGGCGGAAATCGTCCGGGTTGGAAGCGCGCATGAGGGCTTCTTCGAGAGTGATGAGATTGCGCGAATAGAGATCGAAGAGCGACTGGTCGAAAGTCTGCATGCCGTACTGGCTGGTGCCGGCGGAGATGGCGTCGCGGATCATGCGCGTCTTATCGGGATTGATGATGCAATCGCGAATGTAGCCGGTGGAGATCATGATTTCGACGGCGGGGACGCGGCCCTGTCCGTCGCTTTTGCGCACGAGGCGCTGGCTGATGACGGCCTTGAGGGTGGAAGCGAGCTGCAAGCGAATCTGTTTCTGCTCGGGCGGCGGAAAGACGGCGATGATGCGCTGAATGGTTTCCGTGGCGTCGAGAGTGTGCAAGGTCGAAAGCACCAGGTGGCCGGTTTCGGCGGCGAGCAAGGCCGTCGAAATGGTTTCGAGGTCGCGCATTTCGCCGACGAGGATGACGTCGGGGTCTTGACGAAGGGCGGCGCGCAGCGCGGTTGAGAAGGAGGAGGTGTCCACTTCGACTTCGCGCTGGTTGATGAAGCCTTTCTTGTCGCGGTGCAAATATTCGATGGGGTCCTCGATGGTGATGATGTGCTCGGCGCGCAGCGAATTGATGCGGTCAATCATGGCGGCGAGCGTGGTGGACTTACCGGAACCGGTGGTGCCGGTGCAGAGGACCATGCCGCGCTGCTCTTCGCAGACTTGCGTGAGCACGCGGGGAAGCTCGAGCTCTTCGATAGTGCGAATCTTCGTGGGGATGACGCGGAGAACCATGCCGACGTTGCCGCGCTGCTGAAAGACGTTGACGCGGAAACGGCCGAGGCCGGCGACGCCGTAAGCCATATCGAGCTCGGCGGTTTCCTTGAATTTTTGCTTCTGCCGGTTGGTCATCATGCTGAAAGCCATGGAGAGCATTTCTTCCGGCGTGATGCGCGGGACATCGGTGAGGCCGCTCAAGGTGCCGTCCACGCGGAGATAGGGGTGGTTGCCGACTTTCAGGTGCAAGTCGGACGCGCGGCTTTCGACGGCGCGGCGAAGCAAATCGTCAATGTTTATGGCCACGAAGTAACTCCCTGCCCAGAGGCTTTTGCCAAGCTAGCACGCGTGTATGGGGGTGGCAAGAAAAGGGGACAGGGGCTGTTCTAAGGCGGCAACCTGACCTTTGGGACAGGTGGAAGAAAGAAACGAGGCAGAGGAGGCATAGGAAGCTGGGGAGGCACAGGATGCAAAGCCCCTCGCGTCCGCTCGAGGCAGAGGAGGTCAGGGGGGGGGCTGATCGCGGAGGTACAGGCGGTCGTAGATGACGCCGGCGAGGACGCCGCCGAAGAGCGGGCCGACCCAATACACGCCGTGGTTGGTCCAGTGATGCGCGGCGAGCGCGGGGCCGAAAGCGCGGGCGGGATTGATGGCGCCGCCGGTAAAGGGGCCGGAAAAAAGGATGCCGACGGTGACCGTGAGGCCGATGGCGAACCCGGCGATTTTGTTGAAGGCGCCTCTGGCATCGGCGGCAGTGGCGAAGACGACGAAGACGAGGAGGAAAGTGATGGCAGCTTCGAGAATCATTCCGTGCAGGCGTGTGAAATCGGGAGCGAGATCCGGAGTGCCGAGGCCGACAGGGCGCCAGACCGTGTCGGGGACGATGGCGACGACAAGATAGGCGGCGAGCGAGGCGCCGATGAGCTGCGCGATCCAGTAGCAAATGGCGTAAAAAGTGGACATACGCTTCGTGACCCAGAAGCCGATGGTGACGGCGGGGTTCAGGTGGCCGCCGGAGATGTGGCCGACGGCGGTGACCATGATGCCCATGGCGAGGCCGAAAGCAGCGGCGATGGCGAGGAGACCGGCACCGGGCTGGCCGGAGGCGTGGAGGTACTGGTCGGCGCAGATCGAGCCGACACCGATGAAAACGAGAGTGAAGGTGCCGACTAGCTCGGCAAAAAATTTTTGCGTCAGGGTGTACATGGTTCACGTCCCTCGAATTGAATCCAGCCCGCTGGTGGGAGCCCCGAACCGGGCGCGATTCTACTGAATTGACCTAGTGCCGTCAAAACAAAGCATGAGCGGTAGGGACGTAGCGGACGAGTAAGGAAGGACCTTACCGGTGGCAGTTGCAACTTAGCGGACGGTGACGCCGACGGGAACGCCGACCGGCGAAAACCAGTTGTGGCGATCCGGTTTCGAGCCGCTGGTGATGGCGAAGAACTCGTCTTGCAAGCGCTTCGTAATTGGGCCGCGGGTGCCGTTGCCGACCGGGATTCGATCCACGGAGCGAATGGGAGTGATTTCGACCGCGGTGCCACAGAAGAAAAGCTCGCTCGCGATGTAAAGCATCTCGCGGGGAATCTGCTCCTCAAAGACGGGGATATTGAGGTCCTGGCATAGAGTCATCACCGTGCTGCGCGTGATTCCAGGAAGCGGGCCATCGGCCAGGGGCGCGGTGAACAGTTTGCCGTCGGCCACCACGAAGAGATTCTCGCCGGAGCCCTCCGTGACGCGACCGTTGACGTCGAGCGCGATGCCTTCGGCATAGCCATTGGCCTTCGCTTCGAGTCGAATCAGCATGGAATTCATGTAATTCGCGGAGGCTTTCGCCATTTGAGGAAGAGTATTGGGGGCTGGCCGGTTCCAGGAGCTCACGCAAACATCCACGCCCACCTGCTGCGCCTCTTCGCCGAGGTATTTTCCCCAGTCCCAGCAGGCCAAATAGACTTCGATGGGGCAGCCTTCCGGGTTGACGCCGGCCGAGCCGTAGCCTCGCAGGACGGTCGGGCGGAGGTAGCAGGCCCCGATTTTGTTGATGCGGACGAGATCGAGATTGGCCTGAGAGATCTCATCCGGGGTGAAGGGAATATCCATGCGATAGATGCGGGCCGAATTGAATAGGCGATGGATATGCTCGCGCAGGCGGAAGACCGCGGGGCCCTGCTTGGTCTGGTAGCAGCGAATGCCTTCGAAGATCGCGGAGCCGTAGCCGACTGAATGGGCTAGGACGTGAACCTTCGCGTCGTCCCAGTTGATGAACTTGCCGTTGTGCCAGATCTTTTCGGTTTTTGGAAAAGACATAGGGGTTGCTCCGCGCTGAGCCGGCTGCTCCAACTCTTAAGCAAGCCGGATTATAACACACGGATTTTGGGGCGAACGGAGGAGGGATTTCGGCGAGGCCTCGCGACCTCTACCAAATTGGCCGCCCGAATTTCAGCCTCGCCCCGGCTATTCCTCGCGCAAGGCGACGAGCGGATCCACCCGCGTGGCTCGTTGCGCCGGAACGAGACACGCAAGCAGCGCGACGAAAGTAAGCAGCGCGACGATGGCCGCGAACGTCAGCGGGTCGGTCGGTTTCACGTCGTAGAGCATGGAACGGAGATAGCGTGAAAGGACCGCAGCTCCGAGCACGCCCGCGCCCAGGCCGAAAGCGACGAGCGTCATGCCCTCGCTAACGGCGAGGCGCATGATGTCGCGCCGCTGCGCGCCCAGCGCCATGCGAATGCCGATTTCATGCGTGCGCCGGCTGAAGGTGTAAGCCATCACGCCGTAGATTCCGATGGCCGCAAGCAGCAGAGCGACGATCCCGAAGAATCCGAGAATTTCGAGAGCGAAGCGGCGCTCGGCCATCGAGCGCGCGACGACTTCTTCCATCGAGCGGACCGCGAAGATGGGAATGTTCGGGTCCACCGCCTGCACCTCGCGGCGGATGGAATCGCCCAGCGAGCCGGGCTCGCCGGCCGTGCGCAGGTAAACGACCGCGAAGTAAGGAGGATTCTGGGAAAGCGGGCGATAGATGTGAGGCGGACTGGCTGTTTCGAGCGAATGTGATTTGACGTCTCCAACGACTCCCACTACCGTAAGCCAAGGAGCGGTGGACTGCACCAACCCGGCCTTCAGGCGTTTTCCAAGAGGACTCTCGCCGGGCCAGTAGCGGCGGGCCAGGGTCTGGTCGATGAGCGCCACCTGCAACGCTTTGTCGTCGTCGGAGTCCGTGAAATTCCTTCCTGACAAGAGCGGAATTTGAAGCGCTGTCAATACCTCCGGACTGACGGAGGCAAAATCGGCGACAGGCGCGCTTTCCGTATCTTCGGCGCGGCCCTCAATTGTAAAGACTGCCTGGTTTCTGAAAGACGTGAATGGCATGCCGCCGGCGCCTCCGATCGATGCTGCTTCTACACCAGGTAGAGCGGAGACGCGACGAAGGACCTCATGGTGAAATTGCGCCCGCTTAGGAATTTCGTGATAGGGATCGTTTTTCGGGTCATTGGGAAACCCCATCCAGATTTGGGCTGTCACTACGTGATGTGCGTTAAAGCCCGGCCGGACCTGCAGAATTTGCCAAAAGCTGCGGAGGAAGAGCCCCGCGCCGACCAGCAGCACGAGCGACAGCGCCACTTCCGAGGCGACGAGCACGCCGGAGACGCGCAGTTGCGACTTGCTGGATCCCGAGCCGTGGCTGCCTTCCCGGAGGCTCGCCGTTTGGTTCGGGCTGGCCGCGTGCAGCGCCGGCACGAGTCCGAACAAGATGCCGGTAAGTATGGAGAGGGCGAAAGCAAAGAGCAGGACTTCACCGCTGATCCTCACTTCGTTCGCTCGCGGAAGATCGGCGGGCGCAAAACCTAGCAGCGCGCTTTTCAGCCAGAAAACAGTGATCAAGGCAGCGAAGCCCGAAATCAGCGCAAGAAGCAGACTCTCGGTCAAAAACTGCGAAATCAGCCGGCGGCGTCCTGCGCCAAGCGCCAAACGGATGGCGATTTCTCGCTGGCGAGCGGCGCCCCGCGCGAGCAGCAAGTTTGCGAGATTCACGCAAGCGATTAACAACACAAACCCAACCGCGCCGAGAAGCACAAAGAGCTCGGACTTCACACCGCCAATCAGGTCTGCTTGGACGGAAACGAGGCGCGGACCCCAGGCGGCCGCAGGCGGGTAGTCGTCCGGATATTCCCGGGCGAGTCCGGCATCGAAGGTGTCTAGGCGGGCCTGCGCTTCCGCCACGGTCAAGCCGGGCTTCAGCCGCGCCATGACGCCGGGAAGCATGCGGGTCGAGCGAAGCGGGGGAACGGGGAAGGGCAGGGCATTGTATCCAGCAGCGATGAATGCGTCCTCCTCCGTCTCAAGCGTTCTGCCCGGATGATGGAATCCCGGCGGCATCACGCCAATGACGCGATATAGATCTCCGTCCAACCGCAAACTCTTGCCGAGAATGTTCGGGTCGGCGCCAAATTCGCGGCGCCAGAAGCCGTCGCTGAGCACAACCTCCTCAATGAAGCCGGGGACATCTTCCTTGTGAGTGTAGACACGCCCAATTTGTGTTTGCACGCCCAGCATGGCGAAGTAGCCGGGGCTGGTCGCGAGCACTTCGATGCGTTTTGGCTGATCCACGCCTGTCAGGAGAACGGGGATGGGCCAGATTACGGAGACATCCTGGAAGATGCCGGCGCGATCGCGATAATCCCAGAATTGCGGGACGGACATGCCGACGTCTTTCGTGTTCGAAGCGCGCAGGTCGTCATAAACGCGCACAAGCTGGCCCGACTGCGGAAAGGGAAGCGGCCTGAGCAGGACGCCATCCACGATGCTGAACGTGGCAATGTTGCCGCCGATGCCGAGAGTCAGCGTGAGGATCGCGACCAGAGTGAATCCCGGCGTCCTGAGAAGCATCCGGCCGGCATAGCGGACATCCTGCAAAATTGAGTTCATTTAGTCCTCACTTCAGCTTTGCGCGGTCACAAACAACGCGAAATTGGGCCCTCAGCCTCCCCTGTACGCACCGCGGCAGAGAGGCATGGATTTCCAGATAGATTGACGAGCAAATCGGAGTCCAGGTGAGCGGGAGGCAAGCGGTTTGTTGCGAAGCAATTGCGGTACTTCGGGGCCGCATCGAGCGGCAACGCTGTCCGTTCGTGGGATGAGGTGTGTGGCGGGCGGACAGCTAAAGAGACAAAAAGACAATTCGTGGGGGCAGATTTAGCGGCCGCGGGCTTGTTCGCCGCGGAGGACCATGCAGGTGGAAGTCGAGCGGGCCACTAGAGCACCTTCGGAGTTCGTCACGTCACATTCGACCAAGCCGACGGCTTTGCCGCGCTTGATGACTTTTCCGACTGCACGCAGCTTGTCGTTCCAGACCGGGCGAAGAAAATTGATTTTCAGCTCGAGTGTGGTGAAGGATTCACCTTCTTCAAGCGTCGAGGCGAAGGCCACACCCATGGCTGCATCGGCGATGTCGCATAGAACGCCGCCATGGAGAGTGCCCATGGGGTTCGCGTGGGTTTCATTCGTCTCGAGTTCGAAAACTGCCTCGCCGGGCTGCGCTGAGGTGATGCGGAAGCCGATCAAACGCGCAATCGGAGCGGGGGGAGCTTCACCGCGGATCATCTTCTGAACATTGTCGAGGAAGCGCCCCATTTGGGTTCGGGATTATTGGATTCGCGGCCGGTTAACCGGATTCAGCAGGATCCGATTTTTTTCAAGGCATGCCATGAGTTAGTCCGAGTGGTCGTCCACGGTCACTTCCTGCTCGCGCGAGGCGGCAAAACCAGAGATGCGGCCCCAGGCGCTAGTTTTCCAATTGTCGGTGATTTCCTTGGAAAGGATCCAGGGAGGCAGGTCCACCTGGAGATAGGCCGCGAGCGCCTGGAGAAAAGGCTCGTACATCTCGCGGAGTTTCGTGAGCTTCTTCTCCGAGGCCTCCGTCTCGCGAATCTCGTAGCCGCTCTCTTTTAGCGTTGCTTTCAAGCGCTGCAAATCCGCGGGAGGGAAGCGGTCGGGAGCACTCTCGAGAGGCCGGCGATAGAAGACCTGCGCCAAGTCCACGACGGTATGGCGCGACATGGCAAAGGTGAGGCGGGCCTGGCGCGCGCAAGCGTCATCTGCGTTGGCAATCAAGAGGGAACTCACGTCGAGAATCGCCGCCAGTGCCGCAAGCCAGGATTCATTGCTGTGCTGCGAGCGGAAGTAACTCACGACAGGGTAGGAAATGTGGCTCTCGAGGATTTGCGCGGACCAGCGTTCCCAATCATGCAGCAGCGCGCGGAGCGCTTCCCGGCCCTGCGGGCCGGTGTGGCGGCGGAAAATCTCGGCGGCCGTCGGCGGCGAGCCGGCCCGCGCGTCGAGAAGCACGATGTTCACCTCGCGGCGCGAAAAGGCCTGGTAAATCACGGGGAGGTAGCTGACGACGAGCGCGAGAAAACCGAAGCCGAGGCCGCTCTCAAGAATTGCCAGGATGCGCTCAGCCCGTGTGTGAGGTGTCACGTCGCCAAGGCCCAGCGTGAAGAACGTGGTCCCGCTCATGTAGAGCGAAGTCGAGAAATGGGACAACGTCGGGTCGTGACGTTGCGCGGCGGCATAGTAGAGAATTCCGAACGCGAAGATCAATGCTCCCGCCCAGATTACGAAAAGGACCAACAGCGAGAGCGGACCGAAGTAGCTAAGAAAAGATTCGCGCGTCTTGGCTCTGCGAATACGCCTGCCGATGGCGCGCCAGGGAATCCACGTCGAAAGATAAAAAATACGTGTGAGGCGGAACCAACGGGCCACGCGGCGCGGCAAGACGATCGTTTCGAAGGCGTCCCAGAGGACGATGACTATCATCAACGCGCCGATGATGGCGGGAAGAATCAAGCGGCTTGCTCCAGGCTGGCGTTCATGGTGATTTCCGCCTTCAGGAGGCGTGACACCGGGCAATTCGCTTTGGCGCTAGCTGCTGCGGATTGAAAGGCCTCCGGGGAAATGCCAGGGATGCGCGCGGCGACGTCGAGGTGCACCTTCGATATGGTCCAGCCGGCTTCGAGCTTTTCGAGAGTAAGCGTGGCGACGGTGCGCAAGCTTTGGGGCGTGAAATTCATCGTGCCGAGCTGGGCCGATAGCGCCATGGTGAAGCATCCGGCGTGCGCGGCAGCAATCAGCTCCTCGGGATTCGTGCCTTTGGCGTTTTCAAAGCGTGTGACGAAGGAATAAGGAGTATCGGCGAGCACGCCGCTTTGTGTTGAGATGGCTCCCTTGCCGTCCTTGAGTGCTCCGTTCCAAACCGCGGTTGCTGTGCGCTGCATTTTCTCCTCCTGTGAAAACTGGAATTCAACGGAAATCTTATTGCTGATGCAATTTTGAAAGCGCGTGTTGATTAGCTTACGGATACAGCACGATCTTCCCGTACGAGCCCGGTTCCATCACCGCGACATGCGCGCGTGCTGCTTCCGAAAGAGGGATTTCCTGGCCGACGATTGGGCGCAAAGTTTCGTTTTCGAGGCCCGCGTAGATCGCCGCGTGGATGCTGGTCATATCCGGCGGAGAAATATTCCAGAGCGTCATGCCGAGGATGGCGGCATCTCGGCCCATCGCGTCGCGCGGATTGATTTCGATCGTTCCCCGGTTGCCGACCACAACCACGCGGCCGTGCACCGCGAGGATCGTCAAATCTTTCGCGAGATTCACGTTGGCCAGCATCTCGATGATGACGTCATAACCCCGCCCGCCTGTGGCCGCGAGCGCCTTCTCGAAATGATCCGGCGCCGTGTGGTCGAGAATCTCGTGCGCGCCTTCGGCCGCGACAAGCCTTCGGCCCCGGTCAGTGCCTCCCGTTCCGATGATTCGCAGGCCGGCGGCCCTGCCAAGCTGCACGGCGGCGATGCCGACTCCTCCGCTCGCGCCATGGATCAAAACGGTTTCGCCCGGGCGCGAATGCGCGCGATGAAAGAGCGCGCGATACGCCGTCGCATAGGGAACGTGAATCGCGGCGCCCTGCGCAAAGGATACATGGGGAGGGAGCGCATACACGTTCACCTCATCGCACAACGCTTGCTCGGCGTAAGTGCCCGAAATGCTCCCTGCCAGGTACACGCGATCGCCAGGAGTGAATTTCGTGACATCTTTCCCGACGGATTCGACTACTCCGGCGCCGTCAATCCCGGGCGTGTAGGGCAGCGGGGCCTTGCGCGGGTATGTTCCTGCGCGAAGATACGTGTCCACCGGGTTGACGCCGGCGGCGTGGATGCGCACGACGACTTGCCCGGGCCCCGCCGTGAGCGCCGGCACTTCTTCGAGCCGCATCACCGCGGGCCCGCCCAGCTCATGCACGCGAATGGCCTTCATGGATTCCTCCCGTTCTATTCGATAAATGAGACGGCAGTTTGGATTCAGTTGAACGGCACGGTGCGGGAATGCGCCATCTCTTAGCGGTCCATTTGCATTTGAGTCGGCACCGCGCGCTCCCGGAGAATCTCGAATTGCTGGTGAATGCGCTTGAGGCGCGAGCCGGCCGCATTTTCGTAAATGCCAAAAGCCAGGAACGGAATCATCGCCACCAGAACCCACAGCCTGGCTCGGCCGGAGATTTTTGCTTCGGGCTCCCACCGAAAAAGCCGACGCGAAGTTTCAAAGGCCACCCACAGGCCGATAGTCAGCGCAACTACGTCGGTCACGACTTCGCTTGCACCTGCTAGCCCGGACGCGGCTGATTCGAGGCCGGTCGCCAAATACGTCGCGGGAATAAACAGCGAAACGCGGCGAATCCATCCGGGGAAAATTGCCAAGGGAATTGTGGTGCCAGAAAGAAAGAGGAATCCGGACCAGATAAGATTATTGATCACTTGGGTTTCCTGCATCGTGTTTGTGACACTGGCGACAATCAAGCCAAATGCCGAGAAAGTAGCC